>Ga0100402_1004883_pt1 | contig 13979 bp, 11 predicted proteins | sample CryGeyme20150102_FD_80419 | JGI IMG/M metagenome (GOLD analysis project Ga0100402, IMG submission 80419) | Groundwater microbial communities from Crystal Geyser aquifers in Utah, USA - Crystal Geyser metaG 2015-0102 | ecosystem: Environmental > Aquatic > Deep subsurface > Groundwater | place...
GTTAGGTCTTACTCTATTAGGTCGTGTGCCTAGCCTGCTCTGTATACACACACCACTAGTTTGCTCCTACTATTATCATAATATTCAATATTTACTCTTATGTCTCCACACTAGCTTTTTACGAAAGTATGGGTCGGAAAACAAAAGCAAAATACTAAATATTATGGAGTATTGACAGTTACTGTAGTATATTATCCCATAGTATTCAACATTGTTCTATCATATTCATATCTTTAGGCACTCCGCGGAAAATATACCAAAGATTACCCAAAATTTACTGCGGCCTCTTGCAAAAAATTCATGAGCTGTAGATTGAAGCTACTAGCAAAAATAAATCATGATAAATAAATACTGCTGCATAATTTTGGGTATCGTTGGAGCTGCAGTTGCCTTGAGCACAACGGCAGCGGCCTTCCAACCTCTCACTTTATCGAATACTTTAAAAACTAGATCATCGGTGTTCCTTTCGAAATCCAGCACGACTGCAACGGAACCGTCTTGGTTCAGTACTACTGCTGCCGCATCCACAGAATGTCCATCGTTGCCCCAACTCAAAGCACAAATCCTTCAATTGGGTGCAGCCCTCGACCGGGGACAATCTTACAATCCCACATCAGGAAGCTACTACGCTGGTACCATGGACGTGGCCAAACAAAAAATTCAGCAATTGCTAGACGAGTATGAAAAGCCAGCCAGATCACTGCAGGATATGGAAGGTGAATGGGAATTGGTCTTGACCACCGTGGCACACGGTATCTTTCGATCGAGTCCCTTTTTTCTAGCGATCCAAGAAGCTTATGAACGATTTTCCGAAGAGAAAGGTAACCCCGTTTTTCAGGTTGGATTGAAATTCTAGTCCTTACAGTAGTGGCGCAGTTCTCACAGCTTCGTTTTCTTTACTTGAAATATGGAACCACGGTCGAATGTCGAATCACCGTCATTTTCACCGTCATTTTTCAATCTGCCGAAAAGAATCATTTGGAGAGCCCAAGGCGAATCTTTTTTTTCGATTGCACGAATTGCAAACCTGTTCTTGGGGAATCAGTAAAATTGGGAGAGTGGCTCAAACCATCAGACCCTCTGCCAAAGATCCCAACCAATATTATCTCTACAGTGAATTCGATACCTCTATTTTCAGTTTGACCGTGATCCCTATTTTGGGATGGTTCAAATTACTACCAACCTTTGGAGGCTGTGTGATTACAGCGGCAAAATGTGATACCATGTCGAAAGATCAACCGGGAGTATTGAAAATGCAAGTAGAATATACGACATCGCGCAAGGTGGAGGGATTGTCTGGGTTGCCTCTGATCGGGGATGCGATCTGGAAGATACGCGTTCCTGTTGGCGCCATTTGGAAATTACTGCCCTGGAACAAAGGACGAGAGGCGTCTTGTGAAGTGGCCGTCAGATATGTGGATAATGATTTCCGAGTAGTCGAAGACGTGTCCGGGGACTTTTTCGTATATACTCGCCCTGTCGTAGCTCGTCCTCTTGACAGTGATTTCTAGCTACTACAAAGCAAGTACTAGAATTGACTATTGGAATACTTGGTAAGCTAGAAGTCGAGTACTACGTATGTTTTAAAAGATGGCTGTCGATTCTGCTATACATTTTACGTATTTTTTTGTCACACTGTATGCAACATCCTCCATCACCACAGTAAGTTTTTTTTTAAAGGCGCAACTACGAACGGTTTGCTGTTTTCATTCAACGAACCATGATGATGAGAAATCAACGGCAAATACGTATGGTACTGAAAGGAACTGTAGTAACAGCCGGGCAATCTATCTACTTATTAATATAATAATAATAATATAATATTATCACCAAACCCGGGGATTGTTACCACGGGATTTGGAATATTATCCCGGGATGTTAAAAAAATTATTCCCGGGGTTTGCCTAGTTTATGGCATTTGTTGGGTTTATGTATTATGAACAGTTATTTTTAACAGCATGTGATCTAATTACTATCTCAGTGCAATTTTATTAAATAATGGCACATTGGCTGTCAATAAAAATAATATGCGGCCAAGCACTTTTAAGCTAGCATTTAACAGGTAGCTGGCTTAAGTATCTGTCGTTTGTGGCTACAGTATCTGTTGTTCGTGGCTCCTGCTATTTAAAGGTAGCTGCTGAACCACTTTAATTTAATTTGCATTTGAATTAAAATAAAATGACATGGTCATGCTCTTTTAAGCTAGTATTTAACAGGTAGCTGCTGAGCCACTTTAAATTAATTTGAATAAACAACTTATTGGAGACCGAGTGTATTAAAATAAGATGACCAAGCCCTTTTAAGCTGATATTTAACAGGTAGCTGCTGAACCACTTTAATTTAATTCGCATTCGAATTAAAATAAAATGGTCAAGCTCTTTTGACCTAGTATTTAACAGGTAGCTGCTGAACCACTTTAATTTCATTCATCTAAAATATTATTTGAATAAATGTACTACTAGTAGTACAGTTTTACCTACTGTCAACTTATTTGCATTTGTATAATAAAATAAAATGGTCAAGCACTTTTGAGCTAGTATTTAACAGGTAGCTGCTGAACCACTTTAATTTAGTACACATACATTTCAGTACAAGACTTCATATCATGTTGCACAAAAATATCTAAATACCATGGAACATTGAATTATCCATTCTGAATATGAACATAGGGGACATCCTGAAAAGTAGATACATCCCGGAAATGGTGTGACAGGGAGTCGTCAGGCAGCCCCGGGATATGGACATCCCGGAAAATAGAGAGTACAGCCCCGGGGTGATCAAAATCCGGGGAATGGTGATAACAAATAATAATAAGAATAATAATAAGAATAATAATCGACCTACTAGTACTAGACTAGCAGTAGACTAGTAGTAGTAGTAGTAACATGTTCATATGATTCATAGTCGTATTGGATATGACAGCCCGGGTTGGTTTAAAGGATATAACTCTGTAGCAAGTGACTAACGTAGTACCTGGTATGTTCTTACTTTGGGCCTACAGTATTCCAGCTGAATGGATAGTCTCGCAAGCGATGATGCGTTGGAGGTTGGAGGTCCGCTCAACTCTGTGAATACTGTTATTTTTGCTCTGCTAACCGGTGGCCTGTGCAGGCGAAGCATACAAAGAATTAGTTTGGTTTATCGATCATCTGCTCGTAGCGGTGGTCCACGAGCTATCCATGACTACCGCGTTCAAAGGTAAGAAAAATATCATTTTTCGCAGCTCACCTGTCGACTTCGACTGTAGTTAAACGGAGCTATGGTTTCCAGAGTAGTGGTTGCTGCTTTCGTCAAACAACTTTCGCTGTCATGTAGCTGCCCCTGGTTACCAGGTAGGCACTATGAGGTTGCCGCTCGCTCCATTGAGGAGCTTGGAGCGCTCCAGATCTGGCTGGAGCAGTCTCTGTTAAGAAATCGGGAGTAAGCATTTTTTCGATCGGTGCTTCTACTGCAAAAAAGGAAACTGGTACCATACCAGTACCAGTATCTTGGGGGATGGTCGCCAATCGGATATAATGTAGGATTCATAATGTCCACAAAGCGTCATTAATATTTAAGATACACAGTCGTGAAAAATATCTGACAGAAAAGTAAACGGGGACGAGTACTATTTCAATGGTACTACAGTAGTAGTGGTAATGATGAGTTTCTAGTACCTGGTACTTATTAGTACCACTAGTAACTTTTCCGACTTGACGTTGGCCACTAGCTGAAACCTGATCTTTGACCATTATACTCTAGCTACTAGTAGTGGTACTGTAGTACTAATAGTACTCTAGTACCATGTATCTAACCACTGGTACTAGACTAGGTCTAGTGCTACGCAAGTTAGAAGGTTAGAAGACCACCGCGACAGTAACAAGAGTCATCCGGCATCAGCACTGCATGAAATAATAATATGCTAGACGACAGAAAAGTTTAACAAAAACATAAGCTCCACACGTCAATTGTGAGTTTTCCATCAAATTTTTTTTTGTTTCATTGTTGCCTTCCATAATTCATTTGAGAATTCATCAAAAACTCCGACTACCAGCGTCCATCAAACCTAACATAACTTCCTTTCTTGTTTTTCATACTCCGCTTCTTGTTGTTGAACCGAGCAAATCCTTGCTGAAACAATGGCCACAAATCGACCCATCACAATGAGCAGCTCCTTAAAAAAAGACTATAAATCCGCAGATATGCCTTCTCTCAGATCTTCGGTGGCTTTGATGTCAGGACTAGGAAAAGGATGCTCGTCTGCTATGCCGATACCTAATTTTCCCTCAGCTCTCTTTTCCTTTGACCAAAACAGCAACCACCACGAGGATGGTATCCTTTCGTCGGCAAGTTGTGATAGGAGCGTTAATTGTGGTCCAACCCCTTGCATGGCAGATACCGGGAATGAAGAAGTACTAATCCCGAAAGAACTTGAGTACAGTGACAGAACGTATTATCACGATGAGACAGACGCCAGCTTTCACGAAACCAACGATCTCGTCAAATTGATGACGCTCCAGTCGATTGACCGCCTCGAACATCATTTGCCCAAGATTGTCGTTGATCAAATTATTGACGATATGAGAAAACGCGAAGAAGATGCAAAGAACCAGAAGTATCTAACCCTGGAGAGAGAAAATATGAACCTCGAAGTTCCGATGAATGTCGCCATTAGTGATTGTGATCGTAGCAATACTTCTTGTATCAGTTCAACTATTGCAATGCATAATGAACATTCTCTGACTAAGCAGCAGCTACAACAATGCCCCAAAAGACAGATTCGTGGCAGGGATGTTAGCGGGGCTAATAGTATGTCGACGCTGGCGCAAACTCTGCAGTCATTAGACGAACTCTTGGACGGAGAATTTTCATCAAATGACGAAGATAGTAGTAATTCTTCTACCTCGTCCTCCTCTGGATCCTCCCTAGAGAGCTCTGATGCATGCGGATCATCTTCTTCGAACAATTCCTCGTCATCTGAAGACGTCGCGGAGGATGAGATCGATGCTTCTTGTTATGACGATGATATTTCCGATATCGGAGATTCGGAACACGAGGAAGAAGATGAGCTGCTGTCGGTTGACAAGGAAAGCCAGCAGCAGCCACTACCGCTGACAACTATGAATGCCTACCAATCCGATTTGGCACCAACAAAGAAGCATGGTAGGCCGCTTCGCCGTGGTACTAGTTTTGACAACAGCGTCTTTTCTACAGATAGTGCCAGTCGTAGTATCAATGGATCCATCTTTTCGGGGGGGCGTGTTTCTAGTGTTGGAGCCGGGGCTTGTCGTAGCAACAGCGGTGAACTAGAAGTGGGTAAACTTCGACAAGGACGATTGAACAATCGCCGCCTAGAGAGTGACACCGCCTCGGACGATCGGTCTCAGAGTGTCGATTTGGCAACTCTCTCCACAAAATCGGGGGGCGCAAATCAGAGTATCAACACTAGAGTTCAATCTTCGCATCACCTGTCGGCCATTCTCTTTGTTGACGTTTCTGGATTCACGAAACTGTCGACTTCTCTGGAAATTGAAGCCCTATCGGAGGTAAGATTCGCGAGTTTTGGTGATAAGATTGCTTCATCATCCTATGCGCTCACTGGCTGACGCCTCCGTCGCAACATTTAAAAGATTATCAATAATTACTTTCAAATGATTGTCGACGAAATACAATTATGTAGCGGAGATATTCTCAAGTTTGCTGGAGATGCTCTCATTGTAGAATGGACTCAAGAAATGCTTCCAGAAGGCCAAAAGCATCTAAATGTGACTTTGCTTGCGGCCATCTGTGGCACTCGCCTAGTGAACAAGTGTTCGGACTATCCCGTGAACGTAAACGGACAAAACAGCTGCACACTCAATCTGCACTGTGCCTTGGGCTACGGTGAAGTGGTAGGAGTGCATTGCGGTGACATGGATCGCATGGAGTACCTAATTTTGGGAGATTCAATCAAGCAGGTTGCAGATGCTATGGATCTTGCAAAGATAGGAGAAGTCGTAGCAAGTCCCAAAGCCGTGGAAATGCTTGGCGATTCTGTTTCTTGGAAGGAACCCTGCGAAGCTGGACGACACCACACATTGGCATTCAAGAAGGACCAAACCTTTCAGACCAAGGATTGGGTCCAGATCACTGAGACAAAGCGAGTGCCGGCCTCAGGACGGTGCGAAGACTGGACCTTGCAAGATTTGGAAGACCTTCAGCGTCGAATGTCGCGCTATGTCCATGGTGTTGTCTATGCCGATGAGTTTTGCAGAGAAGAATTGCTAGCAGTAGCGACCCAACGAAATTTGAGTTCCGACCGCAATTGTTCGAACGATAAAAGCAAGCAAACTCAACCTGAACTGCGTGACGTCTTTACGGTCTTTATCCAACCGGTGATCACCTGGGAGCTTAACGGAGAAGCTGCATGCGAAGAAGTCACTACAAGTCTTCTGAACACTATCATGTTTATTGTCAATACTGAAGTCACTCACCACAAGGCACATCTTCGCCAATTCATTGTGGATGACAAAGGATTGGTAGTGATCGCCAATTTTGGACTACGGGGATCTACATTCCCAAACATGGTTGAGGAGAGAGCTATTCCGTTTATTACGAATGTTCGAACTCTTTTCAAAACAGAATTAGACTTGGAATGCTCCATTGGAGCTACATATGGCAAAGCTTACTGCGGTGTCGTTGGTGGACGCCAGAGGCACGAATATGCTATTCTTGGTCCGTCTGTCAACTTGGCAGCTCGTTTGATGGCAAGCTCTTCCAATCCTGGTATTCTCGTTGACGAAATGGTGAGACAAATGTCCGGCGATCGTCCATTCACGGAACTGCTCCCTGTCAAAGCCAAGGGCTACAATGATCTTGTCAAGATCTACAGTCCCGATAAGAATATTAGGAAAGAATGGAAGGATGTTTCGGATGAGTTTGTTGGTCGCCAAGAAGAAATCGAGAGTCTTCTGGCAACAGCTGACTCTGTAGTGCAAGCCTTTTTTGAATCCAAAGTTGTGCTTGTTTCCGGTCCATACGGAATTGGAAAATCCTACGTTTTATCGTATGCTACTAAGGAAATCGAGAAAAGATGCGTAGCAAAACAAACCCCAATGCACATATCCCGACTAGTATTTTGCGAGGAAGATTCGTTTAGGCCCTTTTCGATTGTCCGCCCACTCTTCTTGACTTTGTTGAGACGAAAGCAACACATCCCGGTCTTTGGAGATGCCGAGACTACTGGATATGCGGAAAATCTTGCTCAGAGTGCAGAAGTGGACGAGGCGAAATTGTACGTCGCGCTCCTTCAGATTTGTCTGGAAGTTAAGATTCCGATGCAGTATATCGAAATGTTTGGCGGTCTGATCTTTTCGACAAAACTTGCTGATATCGGAACCTGGGCTGATCGTAGTCGAAAGATGTCAGAATGGAATTCTATTGCAAGTTATTTAGTAGCTGCTTTTATTCACTGCACAGCTGAGTATGGAATTATTTTGCTGTCTTTGGATGATGTCTCCGGAATGGACGAGATGAGTTGGAAGATTCTTCAAAGACTCTATGAAAAAGCCAGCAACCTATTAGTCATTGGTACGACAAGGACCGAGTTTGACTTGAATATTAATGCAGACTTCTGGGCTGATCTCAATGAAGAGGGAATCGATTCAGGCCGTTTTAGGCACTTGCGTATGAAACCAATGATCCTTGACGATGTCAGCCAACTTGCTTGCAAACTGTTGGGAACAGATGCATCTGAGTTAGATGAAGCTATACCTAAGACTGTCAGTTGTCAGTCACAAGGAAATCCGCTCCTGGCACGTGAAATAATAGGCGTGATGTACACCAACACCGATATTGCCAAGCCAGTAGTGTCAGGGGCAGCTCTCAGTAAAATCAGGGAGCTCCTATTGAATCGGTTGGACGAGCTGTCCCCCACGGATCGATCGCACCTCAATTTGGGTGCCATCTTGGGTTTCAACTTTGCCGAAAAGGACGTCGTTGCAGTTATGGAAAAATACAACAATGTCGCCGAGCGTGATAAAACAAGCCATGCGCGCGATGTCCGCTCCAGCCTGAAAGACTCTGTTGAGTATGGAATTTTGAAGTGCACCGAAGAGGTCGACGGATCACTGTTTTACCAGTTCGCACATGCTCTCTGGATGGAAACGATTACTCTGCACATTCTCGACTCTTGGAAAGATGAAATGCGCGCAATGATTGTTGAGGCGTCGAATGATGGCTGCATCTCTGTCAAGTATGACTGGGAAGAGATAGCACGAGTTCGAGCAAATTTTAAGGCGATGCACCAAAAACATGATGGTATTCAAGAAACTATCAAGGAACTCCGATCTTTGATCAATGGACCACGATGTGACCCAGGGCGTTGGAGCTGAGGTACACGATTTCTTCAACCTAAATTATGTAGAAGTAACATTAACTCTAGAAATTTTGATATATTTTCTCTGTCACAATGGCATCAGCAAAAAAAAACTACGACTCGTCTGTTTTTTTCTTCTTTTCGAACAATCATTATGGAGTCCTACGTACGGTACTGTAGCAACACAGTAGATAGCTACTGCAGGTGCTACAAAAGTAAAAATGCGCAGCTGCAGCAGCACGAGCTCTACCCGCGCGAGTGTTAGCAACTGATGAAAATGGACACGCCCTGACAGGGTGTGGAGAAAAAACAATCGACGCAGCAGTCAGTCAACAGAGCAACTGCGGTAGACGTGAAGGCAATCAAATGTCAGGGAGAAAATCTAGCTAAGAGCAACTTTGTTTTCTTTGGTAACTGCTCCTATTTGCAAGGAACTGTGACTGTTTGAATAAAAGTGCCACTGGAGATTGCATTTTTGTTAGCCATAAATTATGTACTCATCGACGACAGAAAAGTAGGTTGTGTGTTTTTCGAACTAATTCACCGTTGCAATTACGGTTAGTCATCTGTCTTTGCTATCATTTTCGAAACATAAAATTTAAACAATCCGTCACAATTGGTCCCGCACTGTTGCTGCTACCAACCATTTGATTGCTGCAGTCAAACGTAAAGGAAATGCCATCGGCACAAATGTTGCAAGATTGACACTCCTTGTTGATATCAACAGTGGCCGTACATGCTTCAAACTCATTTTCGTTCTTGGGGCTAGCAACGATACGCAGTTCGTAGACCTGCGGAGATGACGTCCAGAAGCTACTGAACAAATCAGTGCCAACATCCAAATCCCCGTGCTTTCCAAATGTCATACTCATTTTGGCGTCTCCACAGAGATCATCTTGAATACAAAAGACACCCGAACTGCATGCACCGACACCTTTGATGACAGGAAAGCTTTCCACGTCCGCAATGCAAGAGTCGCAATTTTCATTAGCTCCCAATTCGAGTCGATCCAAGCCGGACTCGCATTTCGGTCCGGCGACCTGCTGATTGATTAAGCCTCCCAACCCAAAGGTAAAGATAAGATAAATCGTGTTCAGCACTTCCCCGTTGGCATGGGCAGAATTCACCTGTAGAAAAAGTAATAGAGCGAGTACGAGTTTCCGTAGTGTCATGTTGGCCCCGGTAGTTTTGTTTTTTGATGGTTTTTGTTGTGTGTGAGTGAGTCCAGTCCATCAATCAATAACAAATAATTATTGTCAACAACTGTCATCATCAATCGCTCATTATAAAACACGACTGGGTGTCAACGGACTTTAGCATTAGCCTTACAAACAAGCTGCTGTGCCTGCTACAGTCCCAGCTAGCTCTTGTGAAGCTCCTGCGAATGTTTTGCCTCTAGTAGCTAGTACCTGGTAATAAACTAGACTACTACAAAAGCCCGATTGTCCAAACCTTGAGCTGTTCTCTATCTTTAGTACTACTAGCTAGGTGTAGCTACTAGTACTAGTACTAGTAGTAATACCAGGGTACACTAAAACAACACCTGCCGGCAGGTGGCAACTCAACTGAACACACCTTTTTTGCCTCCAATTTTTCAGCATTATTATTTAATTTTACAAGTAATTATTTACCGAAGCAGAACAGATTATGATGAGGGTAGTTGTTCGCGGAGGTTCCTCCTTTTCATTACGGCCGATTGGTAATAATAGAACTGTGATATCCGTGACGGCACAAGTATGTGCAACAGCAACTACAACCACTGCTGCAATGCCTACTGCCCGAGACACTCGCTGTCTCATGAACATGACAACGTCCCAAGCAACAAATCCATCGTTTACGAGTACACGAAACGAATCTAAATCCCACCAACCCAAGCATACATCCACGTTCAGCAATCGCAGCCGACATTTTTCCAAGGCCAATGTTTTCTTGGCCCTAACGGCATGCCTTAGTTTGCGTCCCATCATGACCATGGCCGAAGAAAGCACTAGTGCAGCGGCAGTGGAAGATGACGACAGGGGAAAATTGCTGAAGTACAGCAACGGTAGGGCTTGTCCCGCGTATGGTTGTCCCTTGTTTCCTTTGGATATAGTTTCGGTTCCAGGACAGGATCCACTACACAATACATTCCATGCTCCCGGATCTTTGGCTGCCTTGACAGAGATTCGCGAAAAAACACGACAAGAATTGTTGCAGCAAATTCAGGAAGAAACGGAACATGCTGCCAAATTGCTAACATTGGAAACGACGGCACGGCAAGATATGGCAACCATGACCATGACTGGCTTCAAAGGTGGGACACCCCACCAACAAATTAATCAGGATCGAGCCATGGTAGTTGGTCCGTATTACATCAACGACGACGACAAAAGCGTCGAGCGACGATTATTGGGAGTCTTTGATGGTCATGCCACGCGCGGAGAAATTGTATCGGAATATGTTGTGAAAACACTGCCCAACCTGTTGGCTCAAAAACTTCGCGAAGCTCTTTCTCCCACCGACTCGATGAGCTTGCAAGACGATGAAGTGTCCACTACCAAACGAGTCCTGCACGAAACATTTTTGGAATTAGATCGCACAGCGCCAGCGGATCCTTCTGGTGGATGTACTGCGACGGTGGTTTTGCAACAAGGTTTGCACGTTTACATTGCCAACGCTGGAGATTCACAATCACTGATCGGCATTTACCGTGCGAATTCCAAAAACACCACCATTGCCCACGTAACGCGCGAAGACAAACCCGATTTGCCCGAAGAACGAGCACGCGTGGAAGCCATGGGAGGTTATGTCTACATTCCTGTCCGGGGAACATCTCGGGTGGTCTGGGTCAATCCACAAACAGGAGCACAAACTGGACTGGCCATGAGCCGATCGTTAGGAGACTGGACGTTTGGTAAAATTGGAGTCATTCCTGATCCCACCGTTGATGTCCTATACATTCCGGACTTGATTTCCCAGGAATTGAAAAATACTAGAGCAATCGTGTCGGACTGTTGGACTGTAGATGATGATGGCGTAGTCAGCCGGAGTACGGATTACGATTCTGTTGAATGCCGGGAGCAACAGGAACCGCTAGAGTTGGAGTTAGAAGAAGACGATGTATATATTTTTGCTGTGTCGGCCACGGATGGGATGTTAGATTACGTTACAAAAGAGGGGATTGCCCAAGTGGTGGCCCACAGTCTATTTGACGACGAAGCCCCTCACCCAGCAACAGCCTGCGAGTTATTAGTCAGCACGGCTGCGCAAGGGTGGGAAAAGTACCGCCAAGGAAGATATCGCGATGACATTGCAATCGCAATTTCTGTCTTGAGGACGCCACCAAGTAAGGAGAATGGCGATGACGAGACAGCATCTACCGCTGCTTCTTCTGTTAGAAGCGATGAACTCTGATTTATAATGCTAATAGTGCTGTATTTTTCATCAAGTTTACCGTAACATATTTCATGAATACTGATTTTCAGATGTTTAAGTATTCAGCTGTGCTTTCGTTCCAGTTTAAGCATATCTAGATCATGGGTTCCTTGACTGGATGTCTCTGATTGGAGAGCAGGAACATTAGTATCTCGCTTTTTCTCGTGAATTAACGTCGTCCCCAGGTGTTTTTGCTTTAATTGTGGTGTTGGAAGTTGCGACACAGCAAGATAAAAGACGACGCAAACAATATGCCCACAAAAGTGATGCGCCCTCCAATTATCCATGACATTTTCCCATGACCGCAAGAAGAATGCCGTGGTAGCATAGCAGCCTCCCACAGAGTGGATGGAGAGCATGCATGCGATACTGTAAAGACTCCACTTCTTTTCAGAAAAGTAAGGAGAGATTTTAGCCCGGCCCAATCGCTCGCATTGCGAAATGAGCCAAACCATTGATGCCAGCATGTAGTAACCTGGGTAAAACCCGTGCCAGATAGCCGACACTGCATACACAATCCCCAGGCGGCTTTTATTGCGAATGTAGACATATCGCAAGAGCCACTGACTGGTCTTTTTGTTCCAGGCCTTTGTTCCTTGTCGTATACTCTCGCAGGTTTCCACATTCCAAATCTCAGCTCCACAGGCAGTGGTAAATCCTTTGGCCTGCCCCGTTTCTCGATCGTATCCGTCAAATCCTGCGTACCACAGATTGTTGGCACCTTCGGCAAAGGACCACGTAAAATAAACTTTAAGGCGCTGAATAAAATTTGTGATCCAATTATAAAAGAATCGCTGTTTTGCTGTGAGTTCAAAGAACCACGGAGTAACAAGACGTCGGTAGTTGCAGTACCTGTCAAAGATGCTGGCAAAGAAAATCAAACCAATACATTTCAGCAGAGGAAGCAATGTCGGTAGTAGATTGCTCGGAATGGACTTTCCACGAAGTCGCTTGGCCTTTGTACCATCTTTCTCAGCAATAGTAATGTAATGGAGACTTCCATCGCAGGCGCTCAAGTAGTGAGAGAATTCAAAGGATGGTCCCACCAGGCAAGTGGAGAAACAAAAGGTATACCCAAGGAATTCCAAAAGGCTTGGAAATTTCGCGAGGGCGAATTCCGAACACTTCTTTGCAGCTCTCAAGGCGCTGCTGTTATTCGACTTGTCAAGCTTATTGTCGTCCTTGTTATCGGTATTGTATTCGGACAATGTATACCCGTCGTGCTGCATTTTTTAATGATGTGTTTGTTGATGTTGGGACGTCGAGGGAAAGTATTTGTGAGTTGTGAGTTAGCACTATGACACCCACTTGTACCATTTCCATTATAAAACGATACAACATCAACATACCAAATTATATGCCAGCATGTAGAGTTTCTGTGTCAGAATCATTTGACTGCAGGTAAAGTAGATATCCATGCCCAAGACATTTTCAACCGAGTATTGGTGTTGAAAATGACAAAAGCCTAGATAGGTCATGACGAAGACCGGGACCACTATCTGGACTTGGAAAAAGTTCTTTTGAGCGCGTTTGTGCGTTTGTTGATATTGATGACAAACTCGAAGAAGTGCATAGGATATCAAGGAGGTTATGGGTGTGTGAATCCAGTTGGCTCCCCAAGTGACTTGTAGCAAAATGGCTCCCATCACAAAGGAAAACAAATGACGAATTTTTCCGTAGGGCAACAAGTGCATGATGAATCCCAGGGGATAGCAGGCGAGTAAGGCCGCAAGAAAGACATGAGAGTGTTTGTAGCCATATGCTTGCTCCAGGTACTGGGGGCTGATCAGCGTGGCCTTTTCGGCGTAAGGGTAGAGTCTTTCGATGGTATCAAAACAAGGACGCATACTCAAGAACAATCCTTGCGAAAGAAAATTACTCATATTTTAAGATTATATGTTTGAAGAATCTCGCTTTGGATGAAGTAGAATATACTGGATTACCTGGTTATTTAAGTATTGTTGACGTTCCTAGTAGAAGTGTGCAATCAATAAATGCACTCTATACTCTATACTCTATTCATTAGGATTAGATTGGACTAGTCTATTTGACGGTCGTTTATTTTTCGTTGAAATAATTGGGGGCCAGTGAAAAAGGTGTACTTGGATGTACTTTTTTGGTGTACCAGTGAAAAAGGTGTACTAATTCTAACCCTAAACGGTGAAAAAGGTGTACTTTTTTTCTTTAACCAAAATAAAATGCTTTTACCAAAATAAAATGCTTTTACCAA
>Ga0100402_1004884_pt1 | contig 13977 bp, 11 predicted proteins | sample CryGeyme20150102_FD_80419 | JGI IMG/M metagenome (GOLD analysis project Ga0100402, IMG submission 80419) | Groundwater microbial communities from Crystal Geyser aquifers in Utah, USA - Crystal Geyser metaG 2015-0102 | ecosystem: Environmental > Aquatic > Deep subsurface > Groundwater | place...
AAGAAATTTAAATCAGATGTTTGCGAAATAAGCTTCACTCGCCCGCTTCTCATTCTGTCTGGAGGAGCTGGGATTTGTTCATAATGCTTTGAAAATTCGTCCCGCGCCTGCGGGATTCGTGTCTATTGGTGGTTCCGTTTTCTTTTTCAGCACCAGTTTTCAAACTCCTATCGTGGGGTGATTTGGTATTGTTGACCGGCTACTGTTGGGAAGTTAATGACGCCGTTTTCGGACTCTTTAACGGGCAGTGTTTTTCCGTTCTGGGTCACTGTCACTGGCGTTCGGATGCGGAGAGTGCAATCGCCACCTTTTTCGGAGTGGATTTGGGCGGTGGTTAGTTGGCTGTATTGCCAATTCATGTCGATGACGAAGCCTCCTCTGGCTTTTAGGCCGGTGATTTGGCCATTGGCCCAGGTATCGGGCAATGCGGGGAGGAGGTGGATCTGTCCTATGTGCGACTGGACGAGCATTTCACAAACGCCGGAAGCATAGCCGAAATTGCCGTCGATCTGGAAGGGCGGGTGGGCGTCGAAGAGGTTGTCGTAAACGTTGCCGCTGATCATTTCCCTGAGCAGTTTATGGGCGCGGTCGCCATCGTGCAGACGCGCCCACATGTTGATTTTCCACGCTTTGCTCCAGCCGGTTGCGCCGTCGCCGCGGGCATTCATCGAGATCTTGGCGGCTTCCGCCAGTTTTGGTGTGGTGATTGGTGAAATTTGACGGCCGGGGTGGACGGCGATGAGGTGGGAGAGGTGACGGTGTTTGTTGTCGGGGTCATCGCGGTCGACCATCCATTCCATGATCTGCCCCCATTTGCCGATTTTCGGGCCGAGGAGCTTGTCGCGCATTTGGATGGCTTTGGCGCGTTCTGTTTCGTCCACGCCGAGGATTTCGGAGGCATTGGCAAAGTTAGAGAGCAGATCCCAGGCGAGTTGTTGATCGAAGCTCACGCCGTCCTCTTCTTTCGGTCCGTGCTCTGGCGACCAGCCATCCGGAGCCACGAGGACGGTTCCGTTGCCGTTGGGTGAGGGGATTTCCTTGAGGTGATCCTCCCAGAACATGAAGAGATCTTTCATGATGGGGTAGGCTCGGGTTTTGAGGTATTCTTTGTCGAGTGTGTAGGCGTAATGATCCCAGATGTTGTTGGCGAGGCACGAGGCGTCGGCAACAGACCATTTGTGGGTGCTGCCGCCGAAGACGCCGTTTTCCGCACGCATGGCAAATCCGCGATTTTTAAAATGCTCCCAGGTTTGCTCCCTGCGCACTTCCTTGATGGAATAGAGCCATTCGGCAAGTGGGGAGAAGCATTCGGAGAGGTTGGCTTGATCGACAAACCAGTAGTTCATCTGGGTGTTCACGTCGGAGTGGTAGTCCGAGCGCCATGGTGGTCTATTGCTGTTGTTCCAGAGTCCCTGAAGGTTGGCGGGCATGTTGCCGTGTCGCGAGCAACTGATCATTAAATAGCGAGCGTATTGAAACAAGAGTTCCTCGAGGTCGGGATCCGGGTCGCCGACGACTCCGGCGGACGTTGCCTCATAGATGATTTCTTCTCCGGGAGCCGGTGCGTCGCCGCGATAGGCGCTCATGCGGGCGTCTGTGGGAAGCTGTGATTTTTCGGCGGGTGTGGTGCCGATGTCGATGCTGAAGCGATTGAACAGCGACTGGTAATCAGCGATGTGATCGCGAAGAAGTTCGTCGGGTGATTTTTTTGCGGCGGCGTTGAGGTTTGCGGTGACTTGTTGGTGGGGATGTTCACCGGTCCAGGCTTTGCTGCGTTGATGGAGATAGTCGGTGCCTGCGGCAACGAGGATGGTGAGGCTGTCGCAGTTTTCGAATAGGATGGTGTTTTCCCTGGCGCGGACGGTGCCGCCGTCGTTGAGGACGAGGAGCTGGGATTCGAAGTTGAGGATGACGGGATCTGGCCAGATCGCGTTTTCGTTCCAGTAGTGTTGAAAATCGGTGGTATCGCCGGTGGCGCTGAGACGGTTGTTGCCATTCGCTACGGTTTGGGCGTGGTGTGTGTCGGTGAGGTTGATGGTGCCGGAATGAGCACCTTTTGTATCGGCGGTGAAGCGGAAGACCATGATTTGGTCGGGATTGCTGGAGAAGTATTCTCGTTTGAATTTGGTGCCTTGGCTCTCGTAGGTGATGGTATGCACCGCTCTGCTGATGTCCAGTTCACGACGGTAGTCTTTGGCGTCGGTGTGGCTGGTGGTGATGTGGATGTCGCCAAAGGCTTGGTAGGAACCGGTGTCTTTTTCGCTGCCGACCCAGAGGGTATCGTGGTTGAACTGGATGTGTTCCTTTTCGACACCGCCGAAGACCATGCAGCCGAGGCTGCCATTGCCGAGGGGCAAGGCCTGTTGCTGCCAGTCGGTGGCGGGGCGGTCATACCAGAGGACGAGATTGTCTGGTGCGGCGATTGCCGGGATGAAGCAGAAACCGAGAAGGGCGATGGCGAGTGAGTGGATTTTAAACATGTGAGGTGTAGCCAATTCGATCTTACAGACGTTGCAAACACGTGATTATTTCGAGATTTGGGATCAAACGATGCCGTCGGCTGTTTCTTCGCGGAGCCTGAGTTGTCCGCAGGCGGCATCGATGTCGTGGCCTTTTTCCAGGCGGAGTGTTGCGATGACACCGGCATCGACGAGGATTTTCTTGAAGGCTTCGCAGCGGCGGTTTGGCGGGCGTTCCCACTTCAATCCATCGACGGTGTTGTAGGGGATGAGGTTGACTTTGGCATCGATCTCCTTGGCGCGCTTGGCGAGGATGGCGGCTTGTTCGAGGCTGTCGTTGATGCCTTTGATGAGGATGAACTCGAAGGAGATTTTTTGCTTCTTCCTACTACGCCAGTAGTGGAGCGACTCGAAGAGTTCCGCGATGTTCCACTTTTCGTTGACGGGCATGATTTTGTTGCGGACTTCATCGGTCGCTCCGTGGAGGGAAATGGCGAGCCGCACCTGGATGGGTATGTCGGCGAGTTTTTTGATGACGGGAGCAAGCCCGGATGTGGATACGGTGAAGTGCCGTGCGCCGATGTTCATTCCCCAATGCGCGTTGATGATCTCGATGGCTTTGGTGAGGTTTTTGAAATTGGCGAGTGGTTCGCCCATTCCCATGAACACGATGTTGTTGATTTTCTCGCCGGTGGTGGCCTCGGTGGCGAGTAGTTGGGTGACGATTTCGCCGGCATCGAGGTTGCGGGTGAATCCGGCGAGTCCGGATGCGCAAAATTTGCAGGCGTAGGCGCAGCCCACTTGCGAGGAGACGCAGATTGTTCGGCGGTCGGAACGCTCGCCGTAGAGTGCGGGCGATGCGGGGATGAGCACGGACTCGACGTAGCGGCCATCGGCCAGTTTGTAGAGGAATTTCCGCGTTTGGTCTTTGGATCCTTGAATGGTGACGACATCGGACTGGGTGACGACGAACTTTTCACTGAGTGTTGCCCGGAGTGCGGCGGGCAGGTTGGTCATTTCGTCGATGGATGTCACGCGTTTGACGAAGATCCATTCGAGGATTTGCCTGGCGCGGTAGGGCTTTTCGCCGAGTTGCTGGAGTTCCCCGGTGAGGTCGTCGAGGGATAGTCCGCAGAGTGATGGCTTGATTTCAGTCACGCGGACAAGGAAGCATCAATTGATTGCTGTGTCCGGTATTTTTGTCGGCGCGGTGGGGTGAAAATAATTGCGACACAATCCGTGGAATGAATGGTTTTTCGCGTTGCATGTGGTGGGTTCTCTTGGCTTTGTTGTCGGATGCAAGCGCACGAGCTTTTTCAAAACATGTCGGACGAAACCGCGAAGGCGGTATTTGGTTATTTTCGCGATGAGGAACGCGATGCCTACAAAGGCGCGATCGCGACCTTGACCGGACAACGCAAGTTGCGCCCGGTTTTCGTCCAAAAGAAATCCGTCCCCGAACAGTTCGCGTGGTTGAAGTCCGCGTGTGCCCGCAAGCAGTCGTCAGGGGCGGCCGAGCATCTTTTGCAGATTTGGTTGCTGCGTGCGCGGTCGGAGATGTTGATCAAGTTTCTCGATGGGGTGGGGATTCCGCACGATGGCAGTGGAGCGGTTGACGATCTTCCGGATGCGCTCGATGCCGAAAAGCTGAAGGCGACGGTGGACGCGCTGCTTGCGGAATATCCGGCGGAGGAAGTATCGATCTACCTGAATGTTTTCCAAGCGCAGACCCCGGAAGGGTGGAGCGAACTCGCCGAACTTTTGAGCACCGACAGCCGTTTGCAATTTCCGTCCGCATAACCCTAAAAAAAGAGACAGAACCACGAATAGACACGAATAGACACGAATAATGAATAGGGTTATGAGGATCTCGGCTAGCACCCTGTTTGTGAGCCGACAGTTATCTCCTAGGGGTTGATCATTAGCATCCAGCCTGTCCGTCGTAGTCGGATCTCCATTTTTTTAATTTCCTCAATAGCATAACACGAATTTAAACCGACTTTTTTTAGAAATCCCATGTTGAGTCACCCATTTCTCGATCAACGCGATGATATCCGTTGGTCCACACTGAAGCCTGAATTTGTCAACGAAGACATGAACATCGCGTTGGAGACGGCGCGGAAAAACATCGAGCAGATCGTTGCGCTTGGAACCAGCGGCGAAGAGCTGGGCTACGAAAATACCTTTGGCGCACTGGAGGCCGCCGGTGATGATCTCGGATGGGCATGGGGGCTGCTTTCTCATCTCACAGCGGTCTGCGACAGCGAGCCGATGCGCGAAGCTCACGGGGCGATGCTGCCTGCGGTGACGGAATTTTACAGTGGGATTTCGCTGAATGCGGGGCTATGGCGTGTGCTCAAGGCATACGGCGAATCCGATGCGGTGAAGGATCTGACAGCAATCCAACAGCGTCATGTCGAAGAGACGATGGCGGATTTCCTCGAGAGCGGTGCCGGCCTTTCCGATGAGAAGAAAGCGCAACTGATGGAGTTGGAGTCGAGGCTTGCGGAGGCGACGAAGATTTATTCCGAAAACGTGCTCGATGCCACGAATGCCTGGGAACTTGTGGTTGAGGATGAGTCGGAACTCGCCGGGCTTTCGAAAACAGCTCGCGATGCGGCATTGGCGAGCGCGATCCGGAAAGATATCGCGACGAAAGAGAGTCCGAAGTGGCGGTTCACTCTCCACATGCCGTCTTATTTTCCGGTCATTGAGCAGGCGGAGAGCGACTCGCTTAGAGAGACGATGTGGCGCGCCATGAGTGACATCGGGCGGACGGAAGGCAAGGACAACACCGACCTCGTGTGGGAGATTCTCCGCTTGAGACAGGAGAAGGCAACGCTGCTTGGTAAAGAGCACTTTGCGGATTTCACCACGTCGCGACGGATGGCGAAAACGGGTGCGGCTGCGTTGAAATTCATCGACGATCTGGGTGCGCGTTTGATTGATCCGTATCGGGAGGAGATCAAGAGTCTCGAAGATTATCGCGCGTCGAAACTCGATGCGGATCGCGAATTGTTCGAGCCGTGGCAAGTCACCTATTGGGCCGAGCGCCGTCGTCGTGAAGAGTTCGCTTTCGATGACGAAGACACGCGACCTTACTTCGCGGTCGACCGCGTGATCAAAGGAATGTTCGACCTCGCGGAGAGGATTTTCGGCGCGAAGATCGTGGAGGTGCCAACGGTTTTTGTAGAGGAGTCCTGCGACGAGCTGCCTGATGGTGTGTATGAAGTCTGGCATCCGGAAGTGAAAGCCTATGTGCTGCGCGATGTCGGCGATGCCGAGATTCGCGGAATTTTTTACACCGACTGGCATCCTCGCGAGTCGAAGCGTGGCGGTGCATGGATGAATTCATTACGCACGGGGATGCCGCCGAAAGACGGCCAGGCTCGGATTCCTCACATCGGATTGATGTGTGGCAACATGAGTCCAGCAGTAGACGGCAAGCCGGCATTGCTTACTCACAGCGAGGTGGAGACGGTGGTTCACGAGTTCGGGCATTTGATTCACCATCTGTTTGGCGAAGTGCCGCTCAAGTCCTTCAACGGCATTAGTGTGCCATGGGATTTTGTCGAGTTGCCCTCGCAGATCATGGAGAATTTTTGTTGGAACCGCGAGTCGCTCGATCTTTTTGCGCGGCATCCCGAAACCGGGGAGCCGCTGCCGGATGAATTGTTTGAGCGCATGCTCAGTGCACGGAACTACATGGCGGCGAGCACTTACATGCGCCAGCTTTCCCTGGGCAAAATCGACTTGGAGACGCATATCAATTACGACGAACTCAAAGGCCGCGACCTCGATGAAGTCGACCGCGAACTACTTGTCGATTATCGCGTGCCGATGAAGACGCAAGCGCCGTCGATGCTGCGCAAGTTCACCCATTTGTTCGGGCATCCGACCGGGTATGCCTGCGGGTATTATTCCTACAAATGGGCGGCGGTGCTGGATGCTGATGCGTTCACACGTTTTGAAAATGAAGGCGTGCTCAACCCGGATGTCGGCATGGCGTTTCGCGAGACGATTCTCAGCAAAGGGAACTCGATCGATGTGGCGCAGAGCTACCGCAACTTCATGGGACGTGATCCGGACCCACTAGCACTGCTCCGCCGCGACGGATTGTTATAGGCGGTGGAGATTAGCCACTTTACAAGACGAGAGGCGTGGCATAGCTTACGCGCCTCTCGAAGGACGGATTTTTTGTCGTCCCAACGAGCCGGTTCTCCGGCAAAAAGCTTTTACACCTGAAAATATCCGATGATCACCATTATTATCCTGTCTGTCATTCTCGTCATCTGCTCCGCGCTGATGTTGTTGATTATTCTCATGCAACGCCCGAAACAAGAGGGTCTCGGCGCTTCGTTCGGCGGTGGTATGACGCAAGATTTGTTCGGCGCTCAGACGACGAATGTTTTGCAGAAATCGACAACTTATCTCGCTGTCATCTTCTTCGTGATCGCGATGATTCTCGCTGTCCTTTTCAACCGCGAAGCGGTGAAAGCGAAGAGCGTGGAAGATCTTAATCTCGGCAGCGCAGACTCTGCGATTGAAGAACCCGCAGCTCCAGCAGTTGAGGAAGTCGCACCAACTACCGAAGAAGTCGCGCCAACAGAGGAAGCGGCACCAAGCGAAGAAGCTGTGCCGAGCGAAGAGGCGCAACCAAGTGAAGGTGCAGAGCCTGTGACTGAGCCAGCGACAGATGCGCCAGCAGACGCCGAAGTCGGTGCCGAGAGTGGTGCAGTGACAGGTGCATTGCTCGGTGCGGCAGCAGGTGGAATCATTGGTGAGCCACAAACGACTGAGGAGACGGAAGAAGCCGAAGAGGCTCCGGCTGGTGAGTAGGCAATCTTTTGCCGCCGTATGCTGACAAAGAAGGGCGGCGGAGATTCTGGAATGTGACACCGCCACGCATTCCATTCATTGATGGACTGGCGGATTACTAGTGCCCATGTCCAAATCCGCGAAGCCCAGCAAGAATCCGCTCGGCAAACACGCGGTAAATTGGTTTGGATATTACGGATTTCGAGGTGTCGAGTGGCTGACAGGTAAACTGTCCCCAACCGCTGCGTTTCGTCTTGGTGAGCTTTGCGGTGGAATCGCCTATCGAATTCTTCCGGGTTACCGTAAGTTGGCGCTGAGGAATCTACGGATCGCCTTCAGCGGTGAGAAAAAAGACGAAGAACTTGTCGCCATGAACCGCCAAATGTTCTCTCGAATGGGCGCAAATTTTTTGTCGTCGATTCGTTTCAGCGGCGGTCGTGCCGATGACATTTCCAAGTGCATCGATGTCAAAGGACGCGATGCATTGAACATGGCGACGGAGAACAACCGCGGAGTGGTCATGGTAATTACCCATGCAGGGCCATGGGAGGTGCTGACGCTCGATCCGAGTTTTTATATCAAAGGTCGCAAGTTGGCAGCCGTATACCAAGCGTTAGGCAACCCTTTACTCAACCAACTCGTGCTCGATCGACGTGCGCAGATGGGGATTGAATTACTCGATCGACGCGATGGATTAAACCGCGCTGCGGACATCCTCAAGGGGGGCGGGGTGGTGGGAATTCTCGCCGATCAGCATGCTGGAGATGCCGGTGTGTTCATGCCGTTCATGGGGCGACTCGCATCGACGACGAATCTTCCCGCACTCCTCGCAAAGCGTGCTGGAGCCGCAGTTTTCACGCTATCGGTAACTTCTGTTTCGCCCGCAAAATGGGTTGTCGAATTCACCGAGGTCACTCCCACACTTGCCAAAGATGGTGAACAATCTGTCGGTAAATGGTCGCCGCTCGATGCGATGACCGATGGCGCGAGTCGGGGGATAGAAGCGGTGATTCGCCGCAGCCCGGCGGATTGGTTTTGGGTTCACAACCGATGGAAAACCCCGAACCCGGCATTCCTTCTAAAGAATCACCATCGTGGTATCCGCATTCCGCCAGGTGTTGCAGCGAGTGATTTAAAGCCATTCAGGATCGTCCTGCGCTCACCGAACTGGTTGGGCGATGCGTGTATGGCGATGCCCGCAGTACGCGCCATCAAACGGGGACGACCCGACGCTGAATTGACGATCATTGCACCATCCAAGTTCGCCGATATCTGGCGAGCGCTGCCAGAGGTGGATGCCATCATTCCACGCGAAGCGAGAGATACGCCCCGCGATGTGGCAGCCAAGCTCAAGGCGAAAGGCACTTTCGATGCGGGGATTCTTCTCACCAACTCACCGCGCACAGCGATGGAGATGTGGTTTGCCGATGTGCGCCGGATTGTTGGCTACCCCGCCAAATGGAGGAAGTTCTTCCTCAATCAGTTCATTCCAGAAAAGAAGGTGCTTGATGGCCCGCCTCCCCACCACGTTGAGTATTACTTGCAGATCGCTCATCGGATCGGTGCAGATTGTTCGGATTATTCGATTTTCGAGGCCATCCCCGGACGTGATGAGGCAATGATATCCGATGCCACGATCCGTATTGGAATCTGTGCCGGAGCTGAGTATGGAACCGCGAAACGTTGGCCGCTTGAGCGCTATGCCGAGATGACAAGACTCGTCAACGAAGCCTTCGATGCCAGAGCTGGTAAGAAGATTCAATGGGTGCTCTTCGGCGCTCCCGGCGAAAAGGAACTCGGCGAGGAATTGACCGAAAAGATCGGCGACAGTGCGGAGAACTTGGTGGGCAAAACTTCGATCACGGAGTTGATGGATCGTTTGCGCGAGTGTGAATTCATCGTCAGCAACGACACTGGCACGATGCATCTTGCGGCGACGCTCGGTGTGCCAGCGATTGCGATCTTCGGTTCCACCGAACCACGATGGACACGCCCACTTGGAAAAATCCACACGATATTGCGCGAACATGTCGAGTGCAGCCCGTGTTTTCTGCGCGAGTGCCCGATCGATTTTCGTTGCATGAAAGCGATCACCCCGGAGCGGGTGGCGAGTGAGGTAAATGCGCGTTTGGCAGTGCTTTAGAAAAAATTGAATATTCCGCACAATTTCTCGTCTCAGTTACGCGTATTCATTATTCGTTGGAATAAACGCTTTGGGTTAGTTCTCGACTACCAGACGGGAATTCCGCATAATGAAGAGTGTCGTCAATTAACCCGAGCAAACGCCCGGAACGATCAAATAAAACCAAGCACAAAAACCAAACACTGATAAATATGATGAAAATGAAATTAATTACCCTAATCATGGCATTTGCAATTCCTTCAGCTTTTGCCGAAGGCGATGACTGTAAAAAAGATAAAGACTGCGGCAAGAAAGATACAGTCTCTCTTGTCGATTGCGGAAAGTGTGAAAAGAAGTGCCCGGAAGGCTGTGAGAAGGAGTGCTGCAAGAAGAAAGAAGCAACCATGCTTGCTGAATCCGACGATGAAGGCTGCAAAAAAGGCGGCTGCAAGAAAGAGTCAACGATTGCTTAGCTCCGATACCGAACGGTCTATTTAATTTGAAATACCGATTTCCTCATGGAGATCGGTATTTTTTTGTCTGAGTCCTTCAATAACGCCGCATCATAATATGCGAAGCGATATTGACGTTTTGGGCGCGGACATGCCCTACGTATCTACATCCTTCAAGCATGCTTAGCATCGCCCCACGTAGCTACTTTTGTAAAAAAGTGGATGACCGGTGTGGAAACTTCTCGGCCAGCGGAGTCACCCTCGCCACGCTTTGACAAGCGTAGCTACTTCTCTTGCCCACTACCGAATAATCCCTCGCTCACTCGTCTTGATGAAATCGACTAGGTGCGCGACGTGTTCGTTGGCGATCAACAACGCCTTATCCTCGATGGCTTCTATCGCCTGCTGGACGTTGAGCTTGCGCATGTAAATCGCTTTATAGCATTCGCGCAAGGCCTTCAAATCCTCCTCACTGAAACCGTGCCGCTGAAGACCGATTTTATTGATCCCACGAACGACCGCAGGGTTGCCGTCCGCAATCATGAAAGGCGGAATGTCCTGCACAATCTTCGAGCACCCGCCGGTGATCACATGCGCGCCGATGCGGCAGAACTGATGGACGGCGGTTAGCCCGCCAATGATGGCGTAGTCGTCGACTATCACATGCCCGGCGAGTGTGCCGTTGTTGGAGAAAATGACGTGATCACCGACGATGCAATCGTGGGCGATATGGCAGTAGGCGAGAAAGTTGCCGTGGTTTCCGATGACGGTGAAATCGCCCGGATTGGTGGCGCGATGGATGGTGCAAAACTCACGGAAGGTATTACCATCACCAATTTTCAGACCGGTGGGTTCCGCGGTGTATTTCAGATCCTGCGTGCGCTGACCGATGCAGGCGTAGGGGTAGAATACGTTGTCGCTGCCGATTTCCGTATTCTCGCCAATGGAAACGTGCTGCTTCAACTCGCTGCCTTCGCCGATTGTCGAGTTTTCACCGACCACACAATACGGCCCGATGCGCACACCGCTGGCGATGTTCGCGCTGGGGTGGATGATGGCAGTGGCGTGTATTTCGGGTTCCGGCATTTTATGTCGTGAGCGTGGTTCTGGCGGAATAGTTTATCTGGCGACGAGGGCGAATTTCAACTCGCCTTCGGAAACGACGACGCCATTGACGAGACAGCGGCAGAAGGTTTGTCCGATGCTGCCGCGCACTTTCAGTACTTCGGCTTCGATCAACAAGGTGTCGCCTGGCAACACTGGTTTGCGGAATTTCACCTTGTCAGCACTCATGAAATAGCCGATTTTTCCTTGGTTCTCAGGCTTGCGCAGCATCAGGATACTGCCGACCTGCGCCATCGCCTCGACCTGCAAAACGCCGGGCATGATCGGGTGATCCGGGAAATGCCCTGTGAAGAATGGCTCATTGATCGTGACGTTCTTCACACCAATGCATTTGGAGTCGCCCTCGAATTTAATGATCCTATCCACGAGCAAGAATGGATAGCGATGCGGGAGCATTCTCATCACGTCTTCAATGTCGAGCACCGCTTCGCCAACAGGAAATTCGACCGGCGGAACCATCGTGCGCATCCGTGCGTATTCGCCTGCGATGGTGCGTGCCATTTGGGTGTTCGGGCCGTGGCCTGGCTTCACCGCGATGACGTGACCGAGGATGCGTTTTCCGCTCAGCATGAGGTCACCAATGATGTCGAGAATTTTATGGCGAACGAACTCGTCTTTATAACGCAGCGGCTCCTTGCTCATCACGGAGTCGTCACGGATAACGACCGCGTTTTCAAGCGACCCACCTTTGATGAGGCCTTTGTCGAGAAGCGGTTTTACATCTTCGTAAAACACAAAAGTCCGCGCTGGTGCGATTTCCGCTTCGTATGTTTCCGGGTTGATTTCCGTGGAATAAAACTGCGCCATCCGTCCTTCGGGGCCGACATGAGTGCATGAGATGCGGAATTTTCTGTCAGGGACGATGGTAATCAGGCTGCCCTCTTTGGTCTCCAAATGGATCGGCTCGCGCACTTCGTAAACCGAGCGCATTTCGTCCTGCTTCTCGATGCCTGCCTTCTTAATACACTCGACGTAGGGCAGGGCAGAACCGTCACCGATTGGCGGTTCGTTGGCGTCCATTTCGATCAAGGCATTGTCCACACCCATACCAGTCAGTGCGGAAATGACATGCTCGACGGTGTGTACTTTCACCGAGCCTTCCGCAAGGGTCGTGGCGCGCTCGACCTTCTGCACTTTGGAAACATCGGCTGGAATGAATGGCTGGTCTTCCAGGTCTACTCGACGGAACTTGAACCCATGATTTACCGGTGCCGGGCGCAGGGTGAGGGTCACTTTCTCTCCGGTATGGAGCGAGGTGCCAGTGACGGAAGCCGTTCCGGCCAAGGTATGCTGATATTCAACGGATGAGGACATGAGGAAGCTGGGTGAAATTGGTGAATCTGGCGAGCGATGGAATGCCCGTAGATCCAGATCAATTATTTAAGAGCGTTCGACCGCCGGTGCAAGTCCGCATGTGCGCGGGTGTTGGTGCGATCAGAGGACACCCCCGAGACATCCATTATTTCAGATCACCGATCAGGCAGATCGATAGTCCTCATTTTGTCATTTTGCCTTCGATAATTTTCGATTATCCTCCGTGCATGGAAGCGGACATCAAAGGCGACGCCAAGTTTGTCGATATGGCAAAAATCCGACAGGCTCGAGCCATGTCGCCGGAGGAAAAATTTTTCGCTGGTCCGCGTCTTTTTCAGGGGGTCTGCGAGCGAATGAAAGAAGCGCTGCGTGAAGAAAACCCCGACTCCAATGAAAGCGAGATCCACGCCATGCTGAGGGAGCGTTTGAGGCTCTTGCAGAAACTAGAAGAAAGGAATCACACCGCGTGAAATCGGGCGAGGAAGCAGTAGGTGCGCTATTGGATGTCCTCAACAAGCAGGGCATCGAATACATGGTCGTCGGTTCATTTTCGTCAAACCGTTACGGAGTGCCGCGAGCGACAAACGATGCCGATCTTGTCCTCAACGTCGTGGCGAAGGCAAGGGAGAAGCTATTCCGTGAGTTGCCTGTTACGTTTGAGATAGACTCGCAGGTCACCTTCGAGATGATTACTGGCACATGGCGGCAGATTATCCATTCTCACCTCTCAGCACCTCCAGCGGAGGATGGTGACAAACTCCCCGACTCAGCGCAAGCCCACCGAGAACCGCGATGGCTGTCACCGCACTGAAAGCCGCCACTAGTAGCACTGGATCGGGCCATGGGGAGGCTTTGAAAACGAAGATCGCGAGCGCGGCGTTGGCCGCCACCGCCAGCAGCACACCGGTCAGCGCGGAGAGCAATCCGAGCGCCGTGTATTCGATCACCAGAATGTTGCGCACCTGCTTGGCCGACGCGCCCAGGGTTCGCAACAACACACTTTCTTTGAGCCGCACATCGCGGCCGTTCAGCAGTGTCCCGATCAGAATCGGCAGCCCCGCCAGCACGGTGAATCCGGCCAGCACAGTGACGACCGTCGAAATTTTCCCGAGAATATCTCGGACGGTTTCGAGGATCAGGGTCAGATCGAGGGCGGTCACGTTGGCAAATTCTCCGGCCAGCTCGCGCTGCAATTCGCCGGAAGCGGCTGGCGTGGGCGTGCGGGTGGTCACGACATGGAATCCCGGTGCGTCCTCCAGTACCCCGGGCGGGAAGACCATGAAAAAGTTCAGGTTGAATCGACTCCAATCCACCCGCCGCAAACTCGTCACGCGCGTCCGGATCGGGATGCCTTGCACGTCCATCGTGATCTCGTCGCCGATGCCCACATTCATGTCGCCCGCGATGTCCTCCTCCAGCGAAAGCGGTACTACGTCTTCGCGATCCGCTGGCTCGGTGGCCAACTCGCCAGCGACCAGGGTTTCGGTGAAATTCAGGCTATCGCGATAAGTCGAGCGGAACTCGCGCCGTGCCACCCAGCGCGGAACGCCCTCCGCCTCAGCGATGTCCACCCCGCGGATGGACTGCACCCGCATCGTCACCATCGGCGTGCTTTCCAAAACCGGCAGCCCGGTTTTCTCCAATACCGCTTTGACCCCAGCGACCTGATCCGGCTGCACATCGATCA
>Ga0100402_1004888_pt1 | contig 13971 bp, 7 predicted proteins | sample CryGeyme20150102_FD_80419 | JGI IMG/M metagenome (GOLD analysis project Ga0100402, IMG submission 80419) | Groundwater microbial communities from Crystal Geyser aquifers in Utah, USA - Crystal Geyser metaG 2015-0102 | ecosystem: Environmental > Aquatic > Deep subsurface > Groundwater | place...
CCATGGCCCACTGGTTAAGGATTGATATCCTTTAATTAACCAACGCCATGACACTGGAGGACGATTACAAACAAACAAACGACAACACCAGTAATTGCTTTGGTCCTAAAGTAGATGGCCGCAGTGTCGCATGGGTTGCTCTGGACGACGAAGAGTTGCTCGAAGGAGACTCCAATTCTGCCTATCGGGACTTGTTTGAAGGCAGGGCCGTGAAAATCAATAGTCGAACAGGTATAACAGATCAAGATGCTATACTGGCTATACAACTCTTAAAGAAGCAGCTGCAAGAGTCATGATAAGGTAGCTATGATCTATAATAGAGTATTCCATGCTTTTAAACCAAAAAGGGCATCCAAAGCTGTTGCAGAAACAGATCATCCGTATAACGATCGAATGTTTGTTCCACTTCGAGACATGGGCTTGCCGGTCCGGTAGCTAAAATGATGCCCACAACCTCCCGGAGGCGCACAGTACATGTGATCACAGCCGGCATTCTTTTCAATGGGAGTGTGGCAGTTGGGACAGGGCATGGTGTTACTCACAACCCACTCCAACATTTTTTTGGTTGGTGGGCAAGGGGTGTCGGGATGCCATTTGTTTCCACAGTTAGCACAGAATTGTCGACCGCAAGACGAACCAGGACAAGTAATGCATCCATCGCCAACATCCTTCTCTTCGACGACAGCAATGCATCCACACTTGCACTTCAAGACTGCCGTGGCCGCCAATGCTACTTTCGTGTTTCGTTCCGTCTCGCGATCCTCCATTCGCAAAGCATCCCAAGAAGACACGTTATCACGGACCGTTGGTGTTGCAAAGAAAGCCTGACAATTCGCATCGGCGCAAGGTATGCCAGTAATACTTCCGGAATCAATAGTTTCGGTCGCGTACCGATAAAAACACATGCGACAGAAAAAGTGAATAGGATTTTCACCTTCGCAATGTACCATGTTTTCCATCTTGTACTCTTCACAGCAAATAGGACATTCCACTCCATTCTGAATGTCGTCACTCTCGTCGCAGTCTAAAGGTTGAATTGCGTCCAATGTCTCTTCGAATTTCGACTTGTCAAAATGCGCTTGCAAATTCTTTCGCAGTAAGGCAAGAAATTCCCCGGCTAGAACGCCATCAGCAGAATCGTCGTCATAATTGACAGTAGTACATTCCAGATCACTGGCACAGCCAATCGTTTGTTCCCAAAGGCTCTTGTTATCGGCAAGATAAGTGGCATTATTTTCCACCAGCCAAGCCTCTGCGTCCGCATCAGTTAGGGGCATCACTGCCGTGAAAAGATGAACGCGGTCTGAAATGGTCAAATCCGGCCGTTGAATGTCGATGTTAGCAGAAAATGTCATGGGTTGATTGGACACACCACCGGCTTCCATTGGTAAAGGTTCGGCTGCGTCGGTAATATTTTCAATCCCTGTTGCGTCGGCGGCACCGCTTGGTGCTTCCACAGTTGGCCTTGAACTGTTACCGTACTCTTCTCGCGTAAGCTGGGCACAACCGTACGCAATGGCGCAAATGCAAATTATCAATGCCAAGCAAAACGGTATGAGAATTATAAAGAATGCATTGAAACCTGGATTATTCGGATCCGTGTTTCCGTAGTCATGGTCCAATTTCGCAACAATCAAACATGTAATCATTATGGAAAAGAAAACCTCGCATGAGGGAAGCGGCGACTGCAGATTGCGAACCTCTGTGTATTCGTACACGGACTGCCAGCGTTCAAATTCTTCGTTGGGCTCATGTTCATTTTCAGTTGAATCTGCCGTAGTGTCATCGTTTGCAAAATTTGAAGGTGAGACGTTTTCATTCTCACCTTGTACAGCGCTGACAGGTGTAATCGGGACTAGCAATCCATTCTCGATATCAGACAGCGATGGAGCATGCTCGTCGACGGCTTTAAATTGTTCAGTCGTCGTCCTTTCTTGTCGCACCGAAGTATCACCTCCATCCTGTTTGCTTTGGACAAAAGCATAGTCAGCTAACGAATCAGAATATTGCGTCATTGATGCAATAGTATCCAGTACTACGTCTTTGTTGTTGTTTGAGATTTCACCAGATTCGATACCCCCAGTCACGAGAGAAACACTCGTCATTTTGTGCTCGTTGCCCCCCTCTTTGCCGTCGATTGCGGGCTTCGATTGCTCACTCGAAATCCCTGTTGCTTCTTTACTGCTGTGAACTGTGGTCGGCGAAAAAGACGTCACCACAGTAGCATTTGCCGTTTGCGAGGTAGTTGTTCTGTTCGTGGCAGCATTTGTTCCGGCAATGGCATTGTTTGCGGTGGCAGCTGCTATTGTGGTGCTTCGATTCCGATGTTGTTTCGTACGAGTACATTTTAAGGTGCGATAGAGTTTCATGCCTAAATAAACCCAAAGCGGCAGAAAGACCAACCAAAAGCTCACATCTAGCTCTCCTTCCAGCTTGAGAGAAAGCAACAAAATGAATGCCACACCAAAAACAGCAAGCTGGATGCCACTACAGCGTAAAGTAACAATCGCGTGGTCAACTTGTCGGAACTCTGGAGATGTTGCCACTACAGCCTTGTCCATTTCCTCTTGACTGGTTGCTACATCCTCTATGTCTTGATTTGACAAGGGAGATTCCAACAGATATTCCGCCAAGAGACGCGAGTCCTTTGTGACGACAATATAGTCATCGGGCAATTGTTGATTGTTGGGATTGTCGGCCGTAATAGTATTGTCGTTGCCACCCTTCGTGGTATCAGCTTCGTCTACTCCAGAGTGTGCCTCCAATGGTTGCTGTTGTGACTGCTCAGCTACTGGAAAGACTCGATCCCGTGATACCATGCACGCTTGTAAATCCCTCAAACTGGCAATGGCAATTGTCGTAGCGTAGCACCGAAAAACGATTGCGCCATAAAACGGAAGGGACAGAATATACCAATTGATGGCGTCATTGTCGATATCTCGATCCCAGTACCGTGCCATCCAAAAGACACCAAGCCATGCGCATGCAAGCTGGGCAAAGTACGATAACATGGCTGCAAAGCTACGCCAAGTGCAGCGTCTCCAACAGGGAAACTCCAACATGAAAAACCAAAAGAGTGTGACCAGACCATAATAAATCCAGGTAGGAGCCAAAACGAGAACCCAATCGGATGTTTGTAATTCAGCGTTTTTGGCATTGATCATGGCCGCTCTGTATAAAAGTGAACATGAAAAATGTATTTTGAGGAGGTAAGAATACCAGGTGCATGTGTGTGTGTGCGTGTGCGTATCCTAGCTGAATGCAACTAGAACAATCAGGATGATATAACTTACAAGACAACCGATTGCAGCACCAACAGGGGAAACCATTTGCGATGACTGGTTAACCAATGTAAAAGACGCATAGGTCCACGAATCATGCGATACCGCGACGGTCGACACTGCAGTAAGTGATATTGTTGGCGCAAATGTCGGTCTCCCAATATCCGAAAGGCTTCCCTTACTTGGACGCTTCGTTCTTCCAGAGCCGCTAAAGCCTTTTCGTGTTGTTCGACTAGTAGTAGTAGTAGTCGTAGTCGTTGATTGTTCCGTGAAAAAGCAGCTGTAGTGTTTCCCAACCCTTCATCATCTTTGGATGATTCGTTTAATGATTGTGGGGCATTCCATTCGAGCATCATTTTATCGCATTGTTGGCGCAACGTGACCTTACGAAAGCCTTTGCGAATTTCAGCCAAATTGGAATACTTTGGAATTTCCAGCAGGGCATAATATTCTTGTTCTTCTTCCTTGGTAGGAGGTGCAAACATGGTAGAGACATGAACCAAGAGGACATTGCCGAGAGACATGACTAATTTTTTTTTGATTTGGAAGTTTGTTGTCGGAGTGGAAACGTTGGGTATTTTCTATTTCCTTCGTCTGAAACTCTTTTCCAGGCTAATCCCTCTTGACTCTTGATGCTGAAGAAGGATAAACTTCGAAGGATTGACCTCGAAATATCTCTATTATTTAATCTGCTTATTGCGCTATTGGGACTTTCAGACAAGTATAGTAGTGCCAAGGACAAAACTGTAGTCGGAAGCCTGTTGATAAGCTACAGGTAGTAGTATGATTGAGGGTGGGAGGTAGGGAGTTGTAGTTTGTAGTAGTGAAGGAGGGTGGATTGTTGCAAAGGAGGGGGAGTCTTTGTTAGTAGTGTTGACTTTGGGTCACGAGTTTGGTATCACTCGATTCATACACTCTCACAATGGACAGAGTAAACTATTACTACTACTAGTAGTACGGTCTATTAGTAGTAGTAGTAATAATTCTTGTGGTAGTGGCCTACTGTAGTCTCTAGTACCACGAGTGGTACTGTAGCTAGACTACTTTTTTTCTAGTCTACTAGTAGTAGAAGACTACTACTCCTACCAGGTGTAGTACTACTACCTGGTAGTAGTCTACTCGTGTATTAATTTGAGATTTTTACTGGTATTTTTAAAGAGGTCAATTCGAACGAATTCGAAACTCCACCCAAAAATCAGTAGACTAGACTACTAGTAGTCTACCTGACACGATTACGATTGGTGCACTGATTGAGTACTACCATACTACCGTAGTCCTCTGGTAGTTTACTAGTTACAGTAGCTAGCTAGAAGTAATCTACTAGTAGTAGCCTACTAGTACCAGGTACACGACAGGAGCAGTATTACTACCGTAGTGTAGTACTACTGTAGCTAGGAGTGTACCAGTTGTAGTCGTAGCTAGCTACGACTAGTACTACTAGAGTAGCTAGAGGGTCACTACTAGTAGTATCTTCAGAGGTAGTAGGCGGCAGTAGTCCTCCTCTACTACTACTAGTAGTAGTACCAGTACTACTACTACTAATAATGGCTCTACTAGAGGAGGAGGAGTCCATAAGTAAGTAGAATACTCTACTAGCTACGTACTACAGTAGTAGTACAGTAGTACTACTACTAGTAGACTAGTAGTAGTAGTAGTTGTAATAGATAACAAGGCTTCGAAATGCTACTGGAGTATTCCAGTGTTCTACCAAAAGATTTTGGGAGTAAACTGGTGAGAAGAGACGACCCCACAATCAGGAAGAATAATCCTTGATTTTGCTAGTAGTAACTTTTTCAAGCGTTTAGGAATGCAATCATTGTATTACTACCTGATATCCTACAATACACTACAACAAGCAACGCCAACAACGCCAACAACAAAACCATAGAATGGGACGCATTACTATTTTTACCCATTCGGATTGTCATTTCTGCATCATGGCCAAGCGGGAATTGGAGTACCGATGCCTTCCCTACACGGAAGTTTCGTTGACGTTATTTCCCGAACGTCGAGAAGACATGTTAGCTCTGACAGGTCGTTTGAGTGTTCCTCAAATATTTTTCAACGAGGATTACGTAGGAGGTTGTGATGAGTTCGTTGCCAAGATGGAAGAGTGGGATACCGCTGTTGTTACCACCGAATCGGACCAGCAGCAACAGCAACCTCAGCACCACTTGGACGGCGATAACCAGCACGACATTATCAACAGCTTGCAAGAGAATATGAATGGTATCGATTTAGTATCTCGTTCTGGGAGGCACGTAGAGTTTGCATTGGATATTTTAAAAAACACTCGCATTTGGCACAAATTTCAAGAGGAGGTGGCATCAAAACCTGATCCAGTGGACCCACGCTTGGCCCTGCCAGATCCTCTGAGAAAATCGACGTCGTCATCGTCGGGGGACGATTCGGAGAACACTGACAACGATTCGAATGTAGAAACTACGGATGACTATATTTTTAGTAGCGGTGATGGTGGTGGTGAGTACATTGACAAAGATTGTGGAGAGGAATTTTTTGGATGCATCCCATTACCGGATGGTACGTGTGGTGGTATTCGAGAAATCACCAACGATCTGATAGAGAACATGCCACGTGAGAAACTCTCGTATTTGGCCAAATATTACAATGACTGTTTCACGGGAGAACATGGTGTCGATGCCTTGTTGAAGATTTATCCTTTTGAAGAATCCATTCAAAATGTCGTCACGGGTAGTAACGGAAGAACCAAGCAAGAAGAAGCTCGTGCTAAGGCTGTCGAATTTGGTGTTCTCTTACAGAAGTATGGCATTCTTCGTCATGTATGCGATGAGCGCACTTTCCAGGATACAAATTCCTATTACTATCGGCTTCAACCGTTCCACCAGCCGAATGTTTTGAATTCGTTCCAGTCCCTGCAGCAAGTATCTGGACAACTTTCGGAAGAACAAGAAAGACCCAATTCATTTCTCGCACCTTTCGAAATCAGTGGGGGTAAAAATGAGAATTTTCCCGAATCGACAAATAAGACAGCATCTCTCCTGACGCCGCCAGAGGCTTTGAAGCTGCTTGTCAAGCTGCAACAGGCTCTTTCCCGCATCGAGGCACGAGTAACAGACCGCAGTGGAGTGGATTATTTGGCAGCCAAAGATTACGATGATCCTGACTATCAACTGTTGGAAGAAGGCTCGTGCCAGTTGCAGTGCATGGATAGCGTTGCTTTGGCGCGGAACATGTCGGATGCCGAAAAAATGGTTTTTGGAATCCATCTGTACAATATTATGGTGCGTCACGCTTACATCAAGGTGGGAATTCCTGTCAAATCTTCGGAACGCGGTTCATTTTTCTTCGGCGTCTCCTATTATGTGGCCAACCAAACTCTCAGTCTGGATGATGTGGAGCATGGCATTGTGAGAGCTAACAGGCGGCATCCTTACCATGTCAAACCTCAATTTCTGAGTGATGATCCCCGTCGTGCCTGGGCGACTTCGAAATTGGACCCTCGTATTCATTTCACTCTTTTTTGCGGGGCCAACTCGTGCCCGCCAGTCAGCTCCTATACGGTAAAGAACTTGGAAGCTGAACTACAATTATCAGCCGAATCCTTTTGCCAAGAAAGCGATAATGTCATGTTGGACGAAGAATCCTACACAGTTTACTTGAGCATGATATTCTACTGGTACCGGTCTGATTTTGGCTGCTCGTCGAACAAAGAGTTGCCCGAAAAGATATTGGCGTTTCTTCGTGGTGACAAGTATCGGCAGTTGTCACGCATGTTGCAACAACGCAAATCTAGGTCGTCGACGCCTCTGATGGTGTCAATGAAGGGGGGCACCACCAAAAGCGGCATCAAAGTCAAGTTCCTACCTTACGATTGGGGATCCAAGGCAGCTCCCGGCAAATACTTGGAGTTTCACAGTGGTCTTTTGCAGAATACAAAGAGATCCTTCAAGGCACCCTTTTCGAAAAAGCAGATAACAAACAACAACAATTATTTGAGGGGTGGTGACAATCCAGCATTCTCTCGCTAGCTAATCCATAGAGTAGATTTTTTGGGAAATGAAGTTGGAAAGGCTGCCGGCTATCCTTTGAAAATAGCTGGTCTATCCATTGTTGGCCAATAGAAATAAACGTGAAATTTAGGTGTTGAAACCAAGTTCGTTTAGGGTGAGTGAATCCGGATTCATCTCTGACTAGCTGAAGCAAATTCTGGGAGAGAATTTCTTTTTAGCAACTACGCTGACACCAATTGGAGCAAAATTGAATATGCTTGGAATTCATATTTGCCTGGCCCAAACAATTCTCATGTTTGCTTTGGGAATTGTTTGGATTAGGCCAGATTAGGCCAAAACAATAATAATCAAATCCCTCAAATTCCAAATCTCTGCATGAAGCAGCAGAATGGTGGGTTAAATTTGCTAGGAGTACCTTTGAAAAGTCTGGCATCCTCTTTTCCAGGCACTGCAGGCTTGCACTTCTGTTGCAATCTCCTCTTTAGAATTCAGAATTGGATCATTGGATATCTACTACTTTGCTAGTAGTAAAACAACATGATGGATATATAAGCATTGCATTCTACTTAATATCCAGCCTGGAGAAAGTTCTGCGTTAAACAGACAGCAGAAAGTCACCCTGGATTTATTGGTGAATTTTACTGGCTTACGGTAGCCTATGGGATAGGGCATGCCCGTTGATTGGCCCTGCTGGTGTGCTACGCTACTACAGTAGCTAGCTACTACTGTCTCTACAATCTAGTTTAGCGGTAGAGATAATTATTTGATAGTACTCAATTACGCAGGCAGGTGGCAAGAAAGCACGAAAACTTGCTTTGGGTGAAACAACGACTCATAAAAAGAGAGAAATTTACACTCTCTTGTTCTCACAGTGTAGTGCATTGCTTCACTCTCTCATCACATTTTTTATTGTCATACTTTACTGTATAATTATTTTTGCTTTGTAGAACATCTTGTCACATGCATTTTAAAGAATTGAAGACGAGAGTACCACTATTTTCCTCCCTTTGCCTTGGTTACCAGAAACAAAAAACAAGGCTATATTGTTATTATTACTATACTATATACTACAAGCAGGTACAGGCGCGAAATAATTGTGGTGCATAATGTCTCTTCCATCTTTTTCTACCACGAAGCGACGCATTAGTATTCCCATGAGCCTTGCTTCTGACCACCGCAGTCATCATCACCATTATGATACGACTGCGTCTGTACGGTCGCTTTCTCCCAACATCAGTCGTAAACGTCAAAAGATGAAACGCGTGATTGAATACGATCTCGACGGCAGTCTCTCCGACGACGACGAAGAAAACAAATCTATGAATGGTGATGCTGCTGGTACTACTGCTAATGTTAACAATGACGATTCTAATCAACATCAAGAACAACTGCAACGACAACAATCATTTTTTGACGAAAATATAAATAATAGCGACGACGGCGACGGCAACACCGATGGAGCTATGGGCCGTTCCGAAGACATCCAAGACGATGCAGCAACTCCTCTTGTACAGCAAGAAGACATTCAAGAGGGGATGGGAAAAGAGGAAGAAGTCCTTGTCAACGACGATGACCACGACGACGACCAAAACAATGATTATTTATTGACAGTCACACCAACGACAGAGCAACTTTCCAGTTTGTGTTGGAATTGTCATGTCACGCTCCGATTATCAGCAGACAATTTTTGTTTTTATGCTATGCACGTGCATCCACTTCTTCAGGTTCCCATTTGCAGTGTCTGTAACGAAACAGTGTTACAATCGTACTATAACACAACATCATCAACAGCAACAACAACAACGGCTGCTACGGGTGGCGGCGGCGGCGGTAGTAATAGCAGTGTCGCATCAGAAGCCGATGTGTGCTGTGGATGTGCGTCCGAAGAGGAAGATGCGACACTGTTATTGTGCGATGCTTGTCCCAAGGCCTTTTGTGAACTTTGTGTGGCGCAAGCCTACGGGGGAGGACGATCCGGTGCCTTGGCGGTACGACAATTGATGATACCCAACGATGATCCGTGGAAGTGTCCCGTTTGTTCTCCTACAGCAGAACTGCAGAAATTGCAACAGGAATTACGAACACGACCACCTCCACCACAAGTGGCACGAGATATTCATTTGTCGCAAGATTCTACAGATCCCAACCACGACAGTACGACAGTAGCACAGCCAACTCGGTCTGTTGAAACCATTCTCAAAGAATTGGCAATGGTCGAAGCCGAACAAGAGGATTTTCAACGACAATGGGACGATCCTCGTGCCGTTGAGGCACAGCGGCAGCAAATCGAACAAGAAATTCGTCAGGGAAAACCAAACATTAAGGGAAACAAATTAAAGGCACTGGTGGATGACGAATTAGAGACGGCGCGTTCCTTGGCGGTGGCTCATGATTTTCGATTGGGCGATATGGCATCGTCGTTGCAAGAAGAGTTAGAATTGGTACACAATGTGGATTTGGCTGTTATGTACAAGAAATGTTTCTCTGATACGACTACGACCAAGAAGGATTCTACCGAAAACGATGACGACGAAGAAGAAGACGAACCAGACTGGAAAATATCCGCCGACAAGGAAATTGCAAGACGTCGTGCTCTCGAGACCACAACAACAATTCAACCTATCCATGCTCCTAACGTCTACCTCAAGGAAGCTTTCGTGGATGTCGAAGACCTCATGACCAGACCAGAAGACGAACGAGATTGTAACGGGGTAGGATTTCGTTCGACCATGGATCGGCCCTCTCAACAGCAAATGCAGGATGCATTGGAATTCGAAAATGCAATTTTGGCAGAAAAGAATGTTCGGATTCGAACCTCTGTTGACAATGACGCGGACGTAGAAGAAGTCCGAGCCGAGGAATGGGAAACCTCGCAGCTGGGAGCTGCAGGTGTTTCGCGTATTCGGAGGGATGCTTTCGTAGAGGAAATGCGGGTGCAGTCCAAAAAGAAAAAGGCGATTCCAGCCCGTGTTCCTCCTCCACCTATTTCCCCGCCGGCAGCACTTGCTTCACAGGTACAGTCGAAACCGCCACGAGCAGCAGTTAGCGAATTGCGTGACCTGCTAACTCAAGCTGCCCAGGCAACGGAAGAACAACAAAATTCCAGCGAGGCAAAGGCGCTGCCCGTTAAAGGCGACGTGGTGGATCTTACTGCAGACAATAGTCCTTTGGTCCCAAAGAAGAAACGATTATTTTTGGCTGGGCGCGATGCCTTAATGCGAGAACCTCCCAAAAGAGAAGAGCATGAGAGCATTCCCGTGAACCCTTTCAATTGGCGTTACAACAAACACCTCGAAGAGAAAAAAGAGATTTTTGACGAAGAATACTATTGTTCTACGGATCCACAGTTTACGAATTCGGATCTAGTCTTGGCATCCCCGGACTTCACCAAGAGCTTGACGGAGGGAAAGGCGGTCAAGACAATTGCCGTCTCTACCCATATTTCTAAGCATTTGAAACCACATCAAAAAGAAGGGGTCAAATTTTTGTGGAACAATGCTTGTTCGGATTTGGCCGTGCGCACAGATCCGACGGAAAAGCTCGACGAAGAAAGAGATGTTGGTGGCTGTATTCTTGCACATTCCATGGGACTGTACGTAAAAGTCATGAGTGATTTGATTGCTGTCTTTCTATTGACTTTGTATGTCTGGGAGTTTATGTCTGGGAGTTTCCTCATTGATCATTTTGAACTTTTCGCCTCGTGCTTTGTTTGATCTAACGAACTTGCCCTGCTTCGTGCTATTCTGTCGACAACAGGGGGAAAAGCTTGACGGCTATCTCTTTGCTCTGCACCCTCTTTAACCATCCCTCACTGGTTGACGGTTACGGAATAGCACTTGTAAAAACAGCCCTACTGGTTGTTCCAGTAAACACGATTGCCAGTTGGCAGAACGAATTTTCTAAATGGACAACCTCGCTCAGACCTATCATGATCTATGCACTCCACTCTACTCCGGCTAACCACCGCGAGTCCGCCGTTTCTCAGTGGTGCCAACGAGGGGGGGTAATGCTGTTGTCAAAAGACTCATTTCCTCGCTACTCAAAAGCACATCCAAGTTTGCAAATACCCGGTCCAGATATTTTGGTGCTAGACGAGGCTCACTTGATGCTCGCCAATCGAAACAATGTTATCTACAAGGCTCTCTCAAACATCCAGACGAAGCGTCGATTGTTGCTGACTGGAAGCCCCTTCCAAAACAACGCTCTTGAATATTACAGAATGATTCATTATATGCGTCCTGGAGTCCTCGATACCTCGGAAACACTCTTTGAACGAGAATTTGCTAGACCCATCAATAGCGGTATGCCATCTGATGCAACTCCCGCGGAGAAGCTAGAATGCAATCTCAAGTCAAAGCAGCTCAAAAACATTCTTGCGCCGTACGTCCATCGGAAGGACTCGACTGTTTTGCAGGAAACTCTCCCTCCGATGCAACAGGTCATTTTGCATGTTCGGCAAACAAAATTACAATCTAATCTTTATAAAGCTTTGAAGCGATTTGAGGAACGGAAGGGAATCACATCTTATTTGACACGTTACCAGCTCGCAAAACCAATTCACAACCACCCGGCTTGTTTGCTGATGAAGGCATCGCAAGCGGCCGAGGAAGACTCAGACGACAGCGATACCAAGGAGAAAAGAATGTGGTTTGACAAGAAGGTGCAAAAAATCGGCGAGGACAAGATGAAGGCCGTTGAAAAAGGAAATAAGGTTGTGATGCTTCTTCATATTCTGACGCACTCTGATTTAATCGGCGACAAAGTTGTTGTATTCGCCAATTGCATCAAGACACTGGATTTTTTGGAAGAAGCCTTGCAGCTCTGTTCTTGGACCGACCATGCCTCTACGTTGGCGGCCGCATTCCCGGGAACGCAGATTGGTGGCTGGAAAAAGGGGCGGGAGTACCTACGAATCGATGGCTCTGACACATCAGATCAGCGCGGATCTTTGATCAAAAAGTTCAATCAAAATGAAGGTCGTTTGTCGGAGCGAGCGAAGTGCTTTTTAATCAGTGCCAAGGCTGGAGGGATTGGAATTACATTGACTGCTGCCAATCGTGTCGTTTGCTTTGACACCCACTTCAACCCTACTATCATGAACCAAGCTGTCTGTCGCGTTTATCGATATGGACAGGAGAAGTCCGTCTTTGTGTATCGCTTTCTCACCGAAGGAACTGTTAGTCTTCTCTCGTTGCTTCGAGTATTCCTTGTCGTTATTTTGAACGCCCACGCACTTTACCTCAAATATGTCTCTTTTCTTCAAATTTTCGAATACGGCAGGGCGAGGAAAAAATATACCAACGCTCTGTCAATAAAACTGGGTTGTCACTTCGAGTTCTAGATGGCAAGAATTTTGAAGGACAGTTTACATCAAGCGAGCTGGCCAACCTAGTGTTGAACGATACCTGGGTCCAATGTGAACGCTGCGAGAAGTGGCGAATGCTGCTTGGTAGCCGGGAAGAAGAGGACCTGCCGGACAAGTGGTATTGTGAGATGAATACTCTTGATGAGAAAAACAATAATTGTGATGCTTCGGAAAAAAGCAATCGATGGTATCACAGCGTCTACCACCTTAAACAGATCAACTTGGAAGACTCCGCGGGCGCTGGCGACCAGAATGAGGAAACAGGCCCGGCCAATCGCTCTGAAAGTTGGGATGCGGAAGAGAGCGAAGATGACCCAAAGAAGATTGCCGCAGCTGCCAAGAAGGAGGCTCAAACGAAAACCGACCCTGTTTTGACCAAGCTTCTTGGGGACGATTTTACAGAAAAATTGGTGAGCAAATATTATTTCCACGATACACTTCTCGAGGCAGCTGACGAAGAAGCTGAAAATGACAAAGTGGAAGCGTTAGAGAAAGCCTCGGAAGATGACTCTGCTGGTACCGACAACGACGACATGAAGCCGGCTGCCATGGACAATGGAAGTGTCCACGACAATAACAACAAAAGAAAACTGAACTCGTCATTCTATACGAATTCGGATATCGAAGAATTTGGCGAAGGAGATGACAGCACAACACCGAATCGCACGAACGACATGGCCGCCAAAGTCAAGATGGAAAAGGCTGCTGACGGATGCCCTCCTCTCTCCAAGCCGGAAGAATCAGTTCGCAATTTGTTTTCTCAGAAAAGTAGTCAGAGTATGAACGTAAAGCAAAAATTCGCGTCGCCACCAGCAGACATTGAAATCATTGAATTGTCGTCCAGCGAAGAGGACTAAGCAGGAAACAAAGAAGTGAATTAGGGAAGGTTAGGTCTAATGCACTAAAAGCTAGAGCAATTCGAATTTTGTTATTTTCTTAGCGTGTCTCCTGTGACCCCCAACCTTAAATCAGTGAAAAATACCAGTAGTTACCAGGTACCTGGAAGGTCTGCCAAACCCCTATTCAAACCTATAGAGAGAAATAGCATGAGTTCTGGTAAAGCTCTAAATTCTGAAACACGTGTTGAAATAATTTGAGTCACGTTGAAATATGTTGAAATTTCAACACATTTCAACAAATTTCAACACCAGTCAACAAATTTCAACACGAGTCAACAAATTTCAACAAATTTCAACATGACTCAATTTCAACAAGTGCAATACACCACTTTTACCACGGGTTAAAAGCCGTACAGCGAACAACTGTGCGTCCCTAAGCGGTCGGCATACAGCCGTCCACGTCAGCTAGCGTCAAGGGTTTTCCCCTACTAGGG
>Ga0100402_1004896_pt1 | contig 13953 bp, 10 predicted proteins | sample CryGeyme20150102_FD_80419 | JGI IMG/M metagenome (GOLD analysis project Ga0100402, IMG submission 80419) | Groundwater microbial communities from Crystal Geyser aquifers in Utah, USA - Crystal Geyser metaG 2015-0102 | ecosystem: Environmental > Aquatic > Deep subsurface > Groundwater | place...
ATATTTATTTCAACATATTTCAACATGACTCAAACGGCTGTTTCAGAATTTTAGGGCTGTTCTAGAACTCGTGCTATATTTCTCTTTTTAGGGTTTAAATAGGGGTTTGTCGGACCTTCCTGGTATTCGAGTACGTATTGTAGAAGATTTTCATTCTCGCAGACCGATTAAAACACGCTTTAATAACTACTCGTAGTAGCTATGATTTCACTTGAAGCGTACGAGTAGTGATAGGAAATTGAAGCAAGCTTAGGTGGCACAGTTCACCAAACCATTCCATTCCTGTTTGTTGGTTCCACCAAGCTACCTAGCAAAGTTCTAGGAGCAATAATGTCCCGGGCTTTCCCACTAAAGTATCATGGAAGCTAAAAGCAGGAGCTGTAGCTGGCTTAATAATATTGTACTCCACGAGTAATCGTCAGGTACTCTAGCTACTAAAAAAAATTGAGCGTCTAATTATCGGGATTTTACAACTTTGGCGCCCACAGAGCGCCAAGGTTACCCGAAGGCAACCATTGCTAGCTAGTAGTACTACGTAGACAACTCGAATTTTTGGAAATTCTTCGTCTGGCCGGCTGTGTTTTGCACTAGAAAGGGCTCGAAACTCTAACGCTAATGCCTAGGCGAGTTGGGATTGCTTTTTACCCACTTGTCCAACGTCAAAACGGGCATATCACAATCGGTTGCATTATTATTCAGACAAGGGCAGACAAGAAGATAGAGTAGACTAGATACTAGATACTCGAGTATTTTTTATGAATATTTATAGTAATCTGTTGACCGGACAATTGCCTACTAGGCACCAAAATGAGGACGCATCAAAATCTCTGGTTCATAGCTAGTGCATTGCTGTCGTTCGTAATCTTACGGGAATCTTCTTGCTCTGCCTTTGCTCCTTCCCTCGAAAGATCTTACGTTCTAGCTGTTCGACAATCAACAGTGCAATTGCACGCTGTGACGGAGGAGGACGTAATGCAAGCTGTTGAAAAAGCAGAAGTACTTTGGTCAAAAGCACTCACAGCGCGGAAAAGTGCGGATGAAGCAGGTGGGTGACAGCTATTCTTAGTTTATCATGTACAACATAATTTACTCGTCAGATTTGATAGAACTTTCCAAACATCAAGTGAAATGTCGCCGACATAAAACAGATACCAGTAAATTTTCACCCACAACTCACGCCGTTGATTGTACCCCGATTCAAATTTTCAGCCGGTAAAGCGGAAGCAATCCGAGCGTTCGAAAGTGGCGGAGCGGCCGAGACATCTCATCTTAGTGAAAAGACAATTAGTTTGGCTGCCCTAGCAGACGGTATGCAGGTGAAAGAACTTTTGGAAGAAGCCATTGAACTGTCCGAAGAAGCAGAGCGCGTAGAAGTTAAGGCAGAAGCTGCGTTAAAAGAGACAGAAAAATTATTGGAACATCATCTAAAAGATTTTCCGAATTCGCCTCTCGCGGGTGAAGAGTAATTGATCCAGCGCCGATATTTGCTATTTGCTACTGCATTCAAAGCAAGTCTTGCGTACGATCCTATGGTGTTTACTCATTGCCTGCTATTGCGGTGCATTTTTCCGAAATTCACAATCATTATGAAATTTTCCTATAAAAACCATAGAAGTACCAAACTTTCAACTTCCGGAAAGTCTAATCCTAAACATTCACTCCATCCACGCTGTCGACGGCCAACAGACTCTTGTGTTTTACCAAGAGAGGCTTAACTTCTTCTTCCATGAATTCATCAACTTGCTGAGGCGCCCGACCTACAAAGAGAATGGGGTCGATCATGGAGTCCAATTTCGAGTGAACTGCTGCAAAGAGAGGGTCCTTGGCAATGCGTTCCATGAGATCATTTGGTTTTCCTTCTCCCTTGACGACAGCGCCAGCATCCATAGAATGCACACGAATAGCTTCGTGAAGTTCCTGGCGATCGCCTCCTGCCTTCACACCTGTTTGTACATACACCATTGAAGTAGCAGAACACATACACACAATGTCAGACTCCTCAAAACAGAGCATGAAAATGACGCTCAGAATGAAAAAAATCAACTTACACTCCATCAAAATGACTTCTGTTGCCATAAATGGCAACTCAGCCATGGCGTGCGCCCTTATAACATTGGGCCACACATGCAACCCATCACTAATATTAGCAATTAAGTTCAAGATAACGTCAACTGCCAAAAATCCCTCCGGTAGAATGATTCTTCGAATGGCGCTGTCGTCAAGTGTCCTCTCAAACCATTGGTTAGCATGAGTATTAGCAGCAGCATTGGGCAAGCCCATAACATAACGAGCCAGCGAACAAACTCTTTCGGAACGCATGGGGTTGCGCTTGTAAGCCATAGCGGAACTGCCAATTTGCGTTTTGGCAAAGGGTTCTTCTACTTCCTTGAGGTTAGCCAAAAGACGAATATCTCCGCACATTTTATAGGCGGATTGGGCAATACCAGAGAGGACAGAGAGGACATTAAAATCGATTTTGCGCGTGTAGGTTTGTCCCGACACAGCAATAGCTTTTTGGAATCCCATTAACTCACAGACACGTTTGTTGAGTTGCTTCACCTTGTCATGATCTCCATCAAACAGCTCAAGAAACGAAGCTTGCGTGCCTGTGGTTCCTTTAACACCACGCATAGGCAAGTCCTCGATTTCTCTGGTGACGCGTTCCAAATCCAAGACAAGATCCTGCATCCATAGGGTGCAGCGTTTCCCGACCGTTGTGAGCTGTGCAGGTTGGTAATGAGTAAATCCCAAGGTGGGCATATCTTTATACTTTTCGGCAAAAACTCGGAGAATATCCAAAGCCTGCACTAATTTGCGTTGAATGAGTTGCAGAGCATCGCGCATCTGCACGATATCGGTATTGTCTCCAACATAGCAGGAGGTTGCACCAAGATGAATGACAGGCATTGCCTTCGGAGCTTGTATGCCAAAGGCGTGGACATGTCCCATGACATCGTGGCGAAATTCAGCTTCCTTCTCGGCGGCAGTCTCCATGTCCACATCAAACAAGTGTTGGCGCATTTCTTCGAGTTGTTCGTCACTAATTTCCAGTCCCAGTTCCTGCTCTGCAGTGGCCAGAGCTGTCCAGAGTTTGCGCCAGGTGGTGAATTTCATGGCAGGGGACCAAATAAAGGACATTTCCTTCGTAGCATAACGCTGAACCAAGGGATGCTCGTAGGTGCGATGATCTTTGAGAGCATCTTCGGGATAGTTGGCGGCAGTTTCTAGGAATTTGTCTGCGTTGGATGTCATCTTTGCTTGTAGAGGCGTCGGTAGGAGTGTTTCAAGTTGCAGCTGATGACGAGAGGTTTATGCGAATAGTGGAATGAATGCCTGAAGAGAATTTAGAATTTGTTTGTGAGGGAAAGATACTCCTTGATCTATGGCCACGAGTGAGTCATCTCTCGTGACTCAACTACAAACTGGGAGAATTTTGGAGGAGTCTATGAGCATTACTAGACTACAGTAGTATAATAGACCTTAGAGTAGACTAGAGCAGTTTTCTCATCATACACGAGAACAAGAATACTGTGATAGACGCAGCAGACGCGTTTTCGCGGCAAGGCAATCAGACGGCGAAATGACATTTGGGGGGGGGGGGGTTTCCTTTTGAATACGTAAATTAATATATTAGAAAGATTTGTCACATTTCCTTTCTTTCACGTTACAATGTATACACGCATCCAAAGCCATTATTGATGTCGAAGTGACCATCCGACGAAGCAGTCACATTATTCAAAGTAGTTGTACAAAAGGAACCTTGATCTGCAGGGACGGAACAGCCCATGCCAAACTCACAGTATCGATTTCCGTTATTGTCCTCGCGCAGTGTTTCAGAGCAGTAATCTTCCATAGCATACAGTCCGTCATAATGACAGTTGGTGAAGATGAACAACCGTTGCACGGCATCTCCTCCATACGAATCACATCGATCGATACATCCATTGCAGCTTAAATCGGCTCCTGACAAAGTGGCATTCAAAATCAAAGCCGACTCGTCAAATGCATCCGTATCACACCGAAGTGGAATGTGTCCAATTTCCTGTGGTTCGCAAACGACAGTACGAGAGTCCGTCTTTTTGCAATTGTGGTTGCTTGGGAAATCCAGAATCTCAATATTGGCCCCCTCTCCGCAAGACGCGGTCAAGATAGGCGCTGGATCCTCGCATCCATAATTAGCTGGTTGCCACTGGGGCCAAACCGTCATACCACGTCCTCGAGAATGCCAGGCCACCATGTATCCCGTTGCGTGAATGACAGGAGGAGTACAACTGGGCATTGAGCTTGGCTGATTACTGGGCTGATTACTGGGCTGATTACTGGGCTGGTGACTGGGACTGACACTGGGAAGGCGAGAAGGAGACTTGCTGGGACTTGAACTTGGCTGTATCTCCATGGAAGGTGCCGCACTGACGGAGGGCGCTGCGCTGATGGAAGGCTGCGAACTAGGCATGATGCTGAGACTTGGTTCAGCACTTGGCAAACCCGTCGGATCATTCGATGGGACGAAACTAGGTGCCATGGAAGGCACCAAACTTGGCTTTTCGCTGGCACTGGGAACCATGGAAGGTCGCTCGCTACATTCTCGGGGAGACCAAGTCGGACGAAATGACGGAGCAGCGGAGGGAAGATGGGTCGGACTGAGGGATGGATTGGAAGAAGGCATGCTGGATAAGGAGGGCATACTCGAAACCGATGGAGCAAAAGATGGTAAGGTAGCATTTGTGGCGTTGTTTTGAAGGTGTCGGACCCCGAACCCTTGAGAAAATGCTTTTAAATGCTCTTCCGGTACGATATCATGAATAGAGGTAACAGGCGTACTCTTGATCATGGTGGCATCTTCAAGGTGGTACTTGGGGTGTTTGTTTTCACTCGTTTCGTTTTCGGTGATTTCAGTTAACCTTCTGTGCGTGCTGATTGTGTCATGCTGCATATCATTCTGCAAAGGCGGAGCAACAGCAGAAGAAGGAATAGCAGCAGTACTGGAATGGAAGTACAAGGAGCCAGAGTTCACCACACTGCCAATAGCTGCCAATATAAACAACAATACAGCTGGTGTCTTCACTCTTCTGGCCCACCAATACATGTTGGAGTTCGCACAGCTTTCCTGCTCCATTTTTTCATTCCCTAAATCGAGAAAGGAGGAGTATTCCCTGTCAATTAAGTCCTCTCCATCGAGCTTGTTCATGTGCTGTTTCATCGTGGTAAGCTAAAAATGCTTATTATAATATTATTGAGGAGGAAGAAGTTAGATTTTTACAATAATTAATTATAAATCTGTCCCGGTGAGAAGTGAGAAACTTGTGATCTCAAAGAAAGCTTGATTGATGCAAGTGGATCAAACAATGGAAGAAGGCAGATTTGAATAAGCCGGAAACGGGATTAGGGATTTTGGACTTTCGTTCATGCTTTGAATAATAGAAATGAAATCTAAATAAGAATCCGTCCTTTTATCACGAGTATCTATGAAAAACTCAATTTTGCTGGAATTTCATAATTCTTTCGATTGAGATAAGATCTGTTGACATGCGCTGCCTGATTACCAATAGTAGGTACTGTACTCCATACTACTCGTAGGTAGGAGGCCTAGTACTAGCTAGTACTACTCTAAAGTAGAGTAGTAGTACTGATAAGTGCTGGTCTGAATTAAAATTGCACAGCTACAAGGTGAACGTGACAGGTATGCAAGCAGGTGATGTTTCCCATTTGTTTTCCTCCTTGCAGCCTCTTCCACCTGCGTCCAGCGTTCAGATATTGCATTCATTACTCTTCTTCAAATACCTTATGATGTAATAATAGAGCACGTTATTTGTTGTGCTGCTTTCATCACGCATCTGCTGCGCGCTCGCTCACTCCTACGTTGGCCGAACTGTCTTGACTTCCTAGATGCTAACTATATACTGCGCAAAATATTGAGCAGTAGTAGTAGCAGTGGCGGCGGTGTTGGTAGTTATTCTCCACTTGCTTTGGCTTTGCTTGCGTTGTCTTCCTGAGCAATTTAACACAAAACTAGTAGACCTGTTTCACGAGTTTTAGCAGTTATTTTTATTCGGATTTCATTTTTTCCCAATGCTCATACGTGACTTACCTGGTACCTGGTACTCTACAAGTGTTTGAAACACGGATACAACCAAATACAGAGTAATACGCAATTTTCTTTCCTGAGACTCCTCCTTGAAAACAACAACTGAACGTGAAGCATATAAGTCCCAAAGGATGCGCGTCGGCCTATTATTTGTAATCACCTGCGTGCTGGGCGGAGTCTTTGTTAAGGCATCGCCTCTTCGGTCCTTACGAAACCAACCTGTCAAAATGGAGCCACAACATCGACATATTATTTCCAACACTACGGCTGGTAGTTCCAACGCACTGCTCCCTGTTTTTGGAAGCCGATCCATGACAAGTCAGAAATCTCGCCGCTTTTTGAATGCAGTTGTCCTCGTGGCAGGAGGAAATTTGGTGTTCAATACGGTTCGATATGACCCTTCCATCAAATGGCAGGTACGGTTTTGTGCTGTTCGTTGTGTGCTGTGTTGAGCTTTTTCGCCTCTCATTAATTTACAACGTTCGTAGTTTCGCTTGCCTCGAATCCTTTGGGAGATTTGCATTATGGTGACAGCTACTATCACGAGTGAATTTTCATCCAAAACACCAACGATGTATCTACTATTGGCGTTTATGCTTGGAACAACTGCCATGGTGGACATTTTCGTTTGGGCGCCTTTGTTTGCTCTATTGGCGGGTGTAGACAACCAAGACTGCACAGGTGGGATCTTTACTGGGCGGCCCTATATATGCAGGAATAACTACACCAAAGAACGTGGACGTCTCCTAGTCACTGTGCAGTCGTTGTTCGGAGGCCTCTTCTACTTATCGTCTGCCATTTTGGCACTGAGTGAGTACACCATTCATCGCGACCGAGTACGTGCCGCTCATCAAGCACAATTTCTCCACCAGTGGAATCACCAGGAAAATCAGGGTAACGCAGCGATGGAGCCCTTCAAAGGAAACAGACGATGATGATCCCTACATTAGTGGGTACAGCGCAACAGGGATATACATTAGCAATTGTGGCGGGCAAACGATAGGTCCAAATTTGTTCCTGATGTCGATCTCTAAGTGGTCATTTCCTCGAGCAATTTCTTTTGCATTGGGATCGAATCCCAAGACACCGAATGAGCGGCAAGCAACCCAGACCCAGCTACTGCGGGTACACCTATTCCTGGAAAACAAGAGTCGCCACACACCAACAATCCATCAAGTGGCGTTTTAGGAAAGGGAAAGGATCCTTGACCTGCTACAATAGCAGGACCGTAGGATCCCTTGTGTCGTCTTAAAAACCGCTCATGCGTCAATGGGGTACCAACCTGAACAACAACAGATCTTTCTCGAATGTCAGGAATAATCTTCTCCAAAACTTGCCAGAGATATTGACTTCGCTCTTCTTTTAAATTTGTGTATTCGTTCGTATTACGTTTCTTGTTGGCCCATCTTGCATAGATTTCAGTAGCCGGAGTGTACGCATGCAAGACTGCATACCCTTCTGGTGCTAGTGAGCTGTCGTGGACAGAAGGAATGGATACAAGCATTGCATTATCTTCTGCCTCGATGCCGCGAGACCAATCATCCACGTACATGTAGTGTGCTTGCAGCGTGTCAAGTTCTTCCCGAGTGGCCTGGAATCCAATATGCAAATGCATAAAGCTCTTACCCACAGGAGTTTTCATGCCGCTGGTGACATAGCTCTGGGGCAGCGCGTTAGTATCCAAAATTCCACTTCCAAGCAAATCCCAAACACTTAAATTTGATACAACAGCTTTCTTTGCTTTCACAAGACGGGCATTCTTTTTCAGGCGCACTCCGGTGGCTCGATTTTGGTTTTTATCCAGCACAATTTGTTCGACATGTGACTTTGTGAAAACATGTCCTCCATATTTGGTAATGCCTCGAACAAGAGCGTCAACAATGGCATTGGCTCCGCCGATTGGGCAATCCATCATTGCATCGTCGTCGTAAAACTCGCCCATCATCATGGCCATCTCAGCTGTGATAGTACCACTAGATGGCAATCCACTCAAGCAAAAGCACAGCAAATCTAGCCAATTTCGTGTGAATTTATCTTTGACGTTGGCTTTGTCCAGAATGTTTGAGAACGGTTGTGTCAATTTCAGATTTTCGAGTGGGTTGAGGGTGGCAAAATTCTTTAAGAAGGGAGCGGCTGTGACAATGGCGCTAAGATCGCCCCGTAAAGCAGCTGTCGGTAGAGCGTCGACGGCCTTGGCTAGAGGCCACATGCTAGTCATAAGACGTTTCCATTCGTCAGTTGCCTGGGATCCTGCAATTTTATGGAGAGCACCATCCTTACTGCCAAAATTGGTTGTATGTAGCAAATCTCCTTCAGGAAATTTCAAACCAAACGTACTGTATTTCGCGCACTTTACTTCTTCTCCAACAGCATCCAGGACGGTGCGCAGCGGATTGGAGGATTTGGCAGGGATTTCAGGGTTGAGACCAGAGAAGAAGCTCGGGCCGGTATCAAAATGGAAATTCCCTTCGTCACGTTTTAGTGTGTAGCCATGGGCCGCTCCTCCGGGGGCATAATGAGATTCCATGACAGCTACGGAATAACCATACTTGGCCAAGATGGCCGCACACGAAAGACCTCCAATACCACTGCCGACCACAATAACATCGTATTCGTCTTGAATTAAATCAGTAGGAGTCGTAGCGGCAGCGACTGCCAACAAGGGTTTCAGTTGGAACGTGAATCGCTGAGATGCAGGCGCCAAAAATGCATTCGCTTTTCCCGAAATCAAAAAAGCGAAAAAGATAAGAGATATTGGCATTGTCATGTTGATTCTGTCGTACATAACATAACTATCTTGAGTTGAATTTTTGCCCTTTGACAGTATTTTTCTTAACAATTCATGAGAGGCTGTCGTCCCAAGTTCCAAGAGTAGTTATGAACAAAAAACAAAAAAGCTGTCCGAATTTGATGATAAACGAAGTTGATGTTTGTGAGTCAGTCGGTGACGCATATTTGCTCTAAACTCGTTTGACATCTGTTTTTTTGTTCATTTATTCGCTACTCATATCTAAATCAAATCTATTTTATTTTGAATACTCATAGCTAAAATAGCAGCTACAATGTAGCTAGATGAACTCTATGCATTCGATTGTACCGTACGTGAATCATATATATATATATACAATACCAGTAGTAGGCCATCTCATCAGATAGTATGGATGGCTTCCATAAACCATTCGTGTGCTTCGGGGTTTGCTCTCACATACTTTGACTCTGCGGGAGGAACACACTCGGGAACTCCATCGGTGAACCATTCGCACGACGCCATGCACTTAGGCTTGGTTTCAACGACAGAAGTCATAGCATCTGTAAACCATTCGACAGGGCCAGATGGCACGGCATAGCCCACAGTCGTAGAGGTTGTGGGTGGTTGGCTGGCAAGAGCCTGACTGAACCACTCGATGTGACCAGCAGCTAGCTTGCTGGCAACCTTGGGTGGTGGAACGACATCCATTTCCAACGCTTGAGAAAACCAATCTTCAGAACCTTGCACAGGAAGACCCGTGAGGACCTCAGAGCCTTTCGATGGCTTGGTCATGGATTGTAAGGCTTGGGAGAACCACCCACCAGGTCCTGTCTTGAGAGACAGTATTGCTGCTGGTGTCTCCGGATGATTTAGAGAATTTTCAGACTGGATGGCTTGCGAAAACCAATCAGCTGTGTCTGATCGACGCGGTGCTGGTGAACCGACTTTTACTTCAAGCGCTTGCGAAAACCATTCATTCTTCGATGCCTTGTTGAAAGGCCGTGCTACTTCAGGAAGTTTCTGTGGTGCTGAAGTCTCGGAAAACCAATCGCAGTCTCCTGTACGCGACAAAGGCAAGTGATCTGGTCCTCTTCGTGCCACACGTGAGTCAGTGGGCTTGGCCATTTCCAGAGATGTGCCAAACCAATCATATTCTTTTGGTTGTTCGTTCTGATCGTCTTCAATCCACTTGGGAGGACCACGATTGATTTCTTCGGCGATCCACTGACTTTCCGCGTCTACAAACTCTTTCGGAGCTGTTGGAGGTGTTTGGATGTTTCGATCCATCGTCTGAGATGCATAGACCGTTTTTTCAGGTGTAAATCCTGCAACATGCGTGGTCAAGATGGCAAGGAGTGATAGTTTGGTTAGAGTCTTCATTTTAGATGTATGCTGAGGAAGAGGCACTGTTGGTTCGGGAGATTCGTCGCTGTTTGATGGTTTCGCTGATGGTTCGATTAATGTTTGATTTCTATTATAAGCAACTACTAGAGTACTGAATTTGAGTTTTGTGGCATCTAATTCGTTGTTGTCGTGAATTCATTTGATTCTATGATTCCTTGATGTCAAGCTTTTACTGTACGTACCTAGTAGTAGTACCTGGTAATAGACTAGTGCGAAGTGCGAACATACGCACCCAAACTAGTAGTACTCTAGTCTAGTACTAGCTAGCTAGAGTACCGTAGCATCACTTCCAGGTACCGGTACACAGTACTTTTTGCACAGTACTTTTTGCATTTGCATGCATGATGCGAGCATGATGACAATCAGCCAGATTACTACTAGCTAGTAGTAGTTGTACAGTAGTACTACACTAGCTACTAATACTCCACTCCTCTACTAGCTACTACCTGGTACCTGGTAGTAGAGATAGCAGAGTGGCTGGTACCGTAGTAGTAGTAGTACCAGGTAGTACTCTACCTCGTACTCGGAGTAGCTGTCTTTAGCGTGGTACCGGTAGTAAACAAGTACTTTCTGCATTTGCATCCTTGGGACCATAACAATTGGAGAATTGGAGTTCGTTTTATCAGAATCTTACTACCGTACAGTACTGCTACTCTAGCTAGTACTAGTAGCAGTGCATGGGGAATCTTTATCGCAACGTTGGAAATGAAAGTGCATCCATCTGAATTGATTCACTTTTACATGTGACACAGCTTCTTATTATTTTTACTAATTAGTTACCAGCAGTCAAAAAAATTCTCGAAGATTTTGACGAGCAGACAAAATTTGACCATAGTAACACGTCTTATTCATAGTAGTGAAACGTGGATAGTTGACATCCAGACGCTTGTTTTATCGTCAACTTTGGAGTCTCATTTATCTTTTTCCACAACTGCATAGTTTAGTACAGATCTATTCGAAGTGCTACTTGCTGTAAGCAGTACTATAGCTCGCTCGCAGGCCACTCCTTTTCTAGGATGGGCCATAGCCTACTTGCATGCATATGCACAAACAGAGTGGCTAAAAAGTGTTTCTGCTCGGTGCATAGTTGGTTGTTGCTACTGCTACATTCAAACGGGACGTCAGCCTAGTCTGGCTTAATGTCTCCCCGCATCTTGATTATGTGGCTCGCATTTACGAAACGGGTGCGCCCTAGATGAAACAGAAGCACCCCACAATCGATACTGCTCTATCAAGCGCTACCGGATTATCGACAATGCCTTCAACAACACAGATTGTGCCTGATCTAATACGACGATGCTTTAATGACTTAGGGTGTTGTACGTTTGTGGGGTTCTATAAATCAGTAACACAGTTACTCTCCTCTCGAGGTTGTTACGCCGGAATACATTAATTGTTGCATTGTAATAGACTAGTTTAGTCTGTGCTCTCTACTTTTAGTAGTAGAGTAGGTAGTAGTAAAGTACCGGTACCGGTAGCACTGTTTTGTCGTTTTGTATTCTTTGCGTGTTAAGGTTAGCGTTTGAGCCAACCTTCCATCGCAATCGTACCACTCCTGGGTAGTCGTAATAGCGGACAGACTGAAGAAAAATACCTCGCTACCTTCTTACTTGAATTTCTGCTGATCCAGGCGAAAAACCGCATTACTTAAAAATGAACCTTGTTGATTTCTACGTAGCTTTTGTACTATCACATTCTTCAGTTTCAAGCGAAGAGTAACAAACTCACTGTGAAGCAGGCCAGCAAGTAACATCAACAACAAAACGACAACAAGCAACAACCTCCGTCCGGTCTCCTTGATCTCTTGCGTCTCTATAGCAAGCCCTTTTGTTTCTTTTTAATTAGATTGTAATCGTTGTTCCACCATGCCGACCAACGCAATGCACAGAAATTGTAAGTAGACAAGCTCCATGGTATAAGTTAATAACAGCAGCAAAGTTTTGGAGTTGTGTTGGATTGCGACATGTTGAATACCGTTTTACTTAGGGGTCAGACTGAATTTGAAGTCCTGGACCAACCAAATTCTTTGAAAATGTCGCACCAGCATCCAATCCAACCAACATGAAACACCACTTTTACTTTGAATCAATATCTTGCTAACCAACCTCTTATTGCCTTCTTGTTTAACTTGACGAACCTACAGACCGCAAGACATTTAAGACTCCTCGTCGTCCCTTCGAGAAGGAACGTCTCGATGCCGAGCTTAAACTCGTCGGCGAGTACGGACTCCGCTGCAAGCGCGAGATCTGGCGTGTGCAATACGCTCTTGCCAAGCTACGAAAGGCAGCCCGAACGTTGTTGACTATGGATCCTAAGGATCCTAAGCGCATCTTCGAGGGTACTGCCTTACTCCGTCGAATGAGTCGATACGGTCTTTTGGCCGATGACGAGCTCGAACTGGATTTTATTCTTCAGTTGACCACCCAAAAGTTGTTGGACCGCCGTCTGCAGACTAAGGTGTACAAACAAGGTTTGGCCAAGTCCATCCACCACGCACGTGTCCTCATCAAGCAGCGCCACATTCGCGTCGGAAGTCAATTGGTCAACACCCCAGGGTTTACTGTCCGAACTGCTTCGGAGAAGCACATTGATTTCGCCACCAACTCGCCCTACGGACAAGGTCCTCCCGGTCGTGTCGCCAAGAAGCGTGCTGCATCAAAAGCCGCCGGTGGCGATGACGAAGAGTAAGCTACTGATCGGCACGAAGAGCTGGTATTAATTCTCTCTTTTTTCTTCATCTTTTGTCCATCTGTGGGAGCATAGATGGGTGATACCCCTACTCCAAATAAACACACTCCAATTTAATTAAGCCACCACATGTGGTACAAACTTAGCTTTTTTTGCTTTATTACATACAAAAACACCGATTTAAACATTCTTCAGCCATTGGTCACTCTTATGGTGAGTGTTATATGTTTTGACTCGAGAGCCGGTACATAAGCAAATGACTCTACATCCCAAGTGAAATACAGTAGGAATCAGATTTTCTTACAAAAATTCAAATGTGCGCTTCGGCATAGAAACTTTCCCACGCAAGCTCCACGCATATTGAGTTTTGTTGTTTGAACAGGAAGCTCGTGATCTTGTTGCCTGCGTCCCCCCTATTCCACCTGCATGTGGTTTCATGCCTGCCGATCAGCAGTGTGAGTGCAATATCAGATTCCACTGCTAGTATTTTTTCGGTGTATTTCCTTGGCGTTCGGACGACATTTTGCCGAGACTCATCAGGAGGTCGATACGAAACCTGAAAATATGGTTTCGCTGGGGTCCAACAAGCCAACAAGAGGCCTCGCAAACATTTTCTTCCGTTTAATTTTGACATGAAGAGGTCCTTAGGAAGCCAGTATCGTCTACCTAAATGGGACTTTGTTTGCGGCCGGGACCGGGGCAGCGTGAGGCATAGGCAATAGCCGATTACTGTACTCCCTTTCCCTCGCCATCATAGATCATCCAGTAGCTCCTAGCTAGCTGACTTCGCCGTATCTGTGGACGGAGTCTTCTGATTCAGAATTTCCGGGTGGTTGAAAAAAATTCTAATGGCGATCTTAACCGGTACTGGACTCACGAATTGGAAGCTCTGGAACACTCCAAACAAATTAAGCCCAGGTGGACTATGGCAGTTTACCTTGTCTCCTGTTAGGGACGATGATAAGACTCAGGAGTTAGGTCTTACTTTATTAGGTCGTGTGCCTATGCCTGCTTCCTATCCACACAG
>Ga0100402_1004897_pt1 | contig 13951 bp, 14 predicted proteins | sample CryGeyme20150102_FD_80419 | JGI IMG/M metagenome (GOLD analysis project Ga0100402, IMG submission 80419) | Groundwater microbial communities from Crystal Geyser aquifers in Utah, USA - Crystal Geyser metaG 2015-0102 | ecosystem: Environmental > Aquatic > Deep subsurface > Groundwater | place...
GTTTGATATAAGTGAAAGAAAGTTTATTGAACAGGATTTGAATAACTCATATGAATCTTCTGATAGTTAGTAAATATTTAAATTTTGTATTATTGTGTTGTTATGTTGTTGAAAATTTACTAACTTGTAACTTAAATTAACTTATACAATATTTTATTGTGTTAATTTTCTATTTAATTAATAATTATAAATAATAAAAACATTGTAAATAACTAATAAACTAATATAATTTAAACTTATATAATTAAATTAAAAATAAAACAATGGATAATCTTGTCCATGAAAGTATAGTTAATACTAAATACAACTATGACTTACTTTCATCAAATACCATTTTCTTCTGCCCTTTTAATAAGACATATACAATACTTAAAAAAGATAGTCATACTAACGAGCAGATTATCACTCATATAAACAACTATCAAAAAAATAATTTTTTTCTAATTCAAATTAATAACAATGAAATGTTATATAAGCAAATTCTTAAAGAGCATTTTAAAGACCAATTTCAGCATTTTAATAAGTTTACTGATATAAGAATGGATTACTGTTTTCCTCCTTTAGAAAATTTACTTTTAGTTAATTTAGGAATAATCAATACTGAGGGAGCAGAAATAGAAAAGAACTACTTTGAAATATTTTTTTACTATAACGGAATTTACATTATTAACAAAGGTGGAAAAGACGAGCTACTAATTAACATTTTCTGTAAAATCTTTAATTTTTCAGAAATCGAAAACCATATTGAATTCTTTAATAAAGCACAATACATTTTAAACAAAGCTAAAAAGAGAAACTCTAATTTATTTAACGAGTTTAGTATAGCAGAAATGGTAAAAAAGAATAAATTTAGATCATTTAATATTAATAATAGAATTCAATCATCAGACTTTTATAAATCACATAGGAAATTAAGAATTAAACTTGATGTAGGACATGAAGTAGATAACGACGATTTAGATTTAATGAAAAAAAGGTCATCAAGTTTTATTTTCGGGAAGGATAACTTACCGAGCACATTTGCTTTAGGCAATAGTATTCATAAATTAGAAAAAATGAATGGGAATAATAGTTTGTATCACAAGAAAAAAAAGAAAATCAAAGAAAAAGATGATAGTAGTTTAATTAACGATGATGATCAATGCTTATCAGATGACGATATACTAATAGACTTTGAAAGACCCGAGATAATTATCAAAAATGATGATATGTACAAATTTCATCTTACCAATATTAACCTTAACAAAATTAATGAGGATAAAGGGGAAGAAGATGACGATTCCTATTTTAAAAGTGCTGATAGCTCAGAAGCAGATATATTAAGTAAAGAAGATAGTGGTGTAATTAATACTTTTAGTTCAGATGATTTAGTTTATTGGATTTTTATGATTTCTATTGATAGATTACAACAAATGACATATGACTTACAAAAAGAAGCTAAACTATTGCAGAGTATTTATATATCACTAGAAAAAGAAACAAAAGAATTCTACAGAAGACTAGACAGACTCGAAGAAGAAATATTAGATATCTACGGAATAATCAAGAATAAAAAGGAATTCTTCAAAAAGTCCAAAGAACATTTTATTAACTTTAACAACATATCCAAAAATGTGTTTTTTAAGGACGATTTTAATTTCAGTCTAGACTTAATGATAGGTAGAGTAATAAGTTTAGAATTAAAATTTAAACAGTTAAAAAGAATAGTAACATTAATCAAGGAAAACTACTCAATAGTCTTAGAAGGGATAGAAAAAGACAAAAGTATTAATATAAGTTACACATTTAAAGCTTTAACGATTATATCTACGTTTTTCTATGTGTTTGCTTTTATCCCAGTTATATTTGGAATGAATATTAAAATTCCTTTCACAGATTTAGATAATTATTGGCCGTTTTTTGCGACTGTTGTAATAACTTTAGGATTTGCTTTTGTACAATTAATTATCTTTAGACGATTAGGATGGTTATAGTGTTTGATTTGCTGATTGATTGGTATGATAATCCTTAAGTATAGTGCTTTAATGTTTGAAATAAATACGATTTAGTCGCTTTACTGGTGTAATTTAGTATTGTCTTGTCATTGTTGTTTTAAATAATTTAGAATAAAGAAAGAAGACTACTGTATAGAGAATTAATGCTAAATAGTGTGAATGTGATTACAATATAGCTCAGAGAAGTAATATACAATAATATTATTAATTATATATTTTATTTATAGTTCAATTTTTATACATAGATCTTTATATTTTTATATGTTTTAGTTATTAAATATTATTTTATAATATGTTTATATTAATTTAATTTCATTATTATTAAGAGTAATTATATTAAGTATTTTATAATTTAAAAGTCAACAATTAAAGCAAGATCCATAACAATGTTATCAATACACAAAAAATGGTACTAAATCCCATAAAAATAATAGGCCTCACAGACCTGCCGCCGTTTAATGATATAGAAATATATATAATTAACTCTTACTTTAGATTGTGTCATTTGAATGACGACGAAGCACAGATCCTCACGTGAGAGACCAATCGCAGCAGCGACCATGGGACATCTCGTAGCAGCAATCTATAGAAAGCTTAGCAAGCACCTATACAAGAGTTAGTAAAGAATATTAAAGACTAGTGAATCCGTGATTGCATGAATGCAAATAGGAGTTCCCTAGACACTTAAGTTAATGACGGTACTAGTATAATTTATGTTCATTATAAACTAAAATTAATTTGAAAAATAATTTATGGGTAAGCAGCATTAATTATTATAATGTTATAATGTTTCTTACTTATATATTTTATTTGATTATTAATTGTTTTATATTAGTTTAATGAATACTTTAAATTCAAATAATTTTAATAATTATTCTAGTTCTGATAATGAAGATGATGACGGTGATGATGAAGAATTAATGGCAAAAGCTTTTGATATTAATGATAAAATTAAACCTCCACAAAACTATGTTTTAGATTCAATGAATGATGACAGTATTAAATTTCTTAAAAAAGTACAAGAACAATATAAAGATTTAGAAAAAAATAATAAAATGAATGTAAAGAAATTAAACAATAACAATTTAGTAAATACAAAAGAATCAAATGAGCCATCTTATAAAAAAGTACAATTAGTAGACCTTAATTTTAAAAAAGAATATATAGAGAATATACTGACTGAATTTCAAAATTTAAGAAATTGTATAGAAGATTATAAGAAGAATTTCCAAGGAAGTTATAAATCATATGATGATTTTCTTAAATCGAATTATTTAGATATAGAAAATATAGAGTATTTTGGTGAGCCTTCGGTAGAATCTTCAACATTATTAAATAATATGATTAGCATTAGAATATTAAAATATTTCAAAAAGTTACTAACTCTAGAGAAAAATACTTACACAATATTACTATGGGTTTATTACATTCTAAGCAATCTTCAATGTCCACTAACCGATGACCAAAGTTCAGTTTTACACGATATAAACAAGATAATTTACAGACAACTAAATAAATTAGAAGCTGTTACTAATTATGATGAAACAGCAGAATATACGAAAATTTCCTTAAAGATAGTATTTACAATCTTAAGTAAATACTTTGAACAAAATCTAATAATATAATAATATAAAACTCATAACACTATAAAAGCACATATAATTATTGCATTTAATATACTAATTTACTTAATAACTTATATATTAATTATATTATCTGATTGTAATTTATTACAAATAATATATTATAAATACTATAATTTATAATAAATTATAAAAAATAATATTTTTCTATTCTATTTACAGCATTTTTTTTGTTTCTTTTCAGATTCATCTGATGGATTGTCCATTGGCTGATTGTCCAAAACTTTATAAATTATATTTAAATAACTAATATACTTATTGTTTTATCTTTATTTTGCGGAACATTTAAGTCGAACAAAGCAAATGCTATTGTCTACAAAATTAATAAGAATTATATATTAATAACATAGTATTTATAAAATATCTATATAACATTTAATATAATTTACATCAAATAGTTTTTGTATATTAGTCCCAATACTCGCAGATACCTCCATAAATCCCATATTGTGTTTATTTGCAAAATTTTGACCTTCTTCTTCTGTTACTTCTCTTTCCTTTTTTAAATCAAGTTTATTGCCAACACAGATCATATAAATGTCAGGAGTTACTTTATCACTAATATCTTTAAGCCAGTTTGGTAACGAAAGAAAGGATTTTTTATCTAGTTTATGTAAATAAATACAATTAAGAATATGATTATAAGATTTATTATAAGTGTTAAGTAATGATGTTTCTGCTATATGATAATATTAGTTTTATAAACATTATCATTATCATTATCATTAATATAATTAATTTGATTACTTGTTATATCATATGCAAGAATAATCGCATGAGTGTTTTTTATATATGATGGTATTAAACTTTTGAATCTTTCAGAACCAGCAGTATCCCAAAGAATTAATCTTACTGTTTTATCCTCTAAAAATACGGATTTTGTTAGAAAATCAATGCCTATAGTAGGCTACTTTGAATTACTATTTTTATCTTACCGCATATTGATCTTCTATTGTTTCATATTTAAATTTATGTAAAATTGAAGTTTTTCCTACGAATTGATCACCCAATATAACAATCTTGTAATTTTCAATATTAGCATTACATGGTTCATTTATCATGTTGTTTATACCATCTTTCATTAAAGTCATAAATTTTTTTATTTAATTATATAAATTATAATGCTAAATAATTTATAATGTGTTTAATTTTATAAATAATTTTAAGCAGTTATTTAAAATTTTCTGTTAGTTTTATTTGTTGATAATAAGTAAAGTATTATTAGTAAGTAAAATTATGTAAAGTGAATGTTATAAGTGAGTGATATAAGTAAAGAGATATAAAGTAATGCAGATGTAATGTAATGAATATGTAACGCAATGTAGTGCAGTGAGTAAAATAATAGAAAATATACATATAATAACTTTTAAGTATAAATTAATATATATTGTTATATGAATTATATGTATATTAATATATAATATAAGCATAATTATATTATAATTATAATAATAGTTAATATTCAATATAAAAACCTTATCATAATAATTAATTAAGAACTAAATAACTAATTTAAATCCATTATTCTATTATCAAGCTCTACATTGAATCTATCAGCTTTTTCAATAACTCCATTACATCCATTTGAATTCAAACCTACATCATGAGTTTCAAAATATTCAGAATTAGTCTTAATAGAATCCTTTAACTTATTTGATAAGTTGGTTAGCTCATACTTTTTCATGGCTAAGTGGATTTTATCTCCGATTAGTTGGGATTGTAACGTTTTAATCTGTTGTTTTTCGTATTGGATCATCTTTTCAAACTCATTAAAGTAATTAAGCTTTAATTCAACCTTTTTCATTTGGAGGTATATTAATAAATTCATTATGTTTTTGAGCTTCTTCCTTTCTTTCTTTTTATTCTCTTTAGATTTGTCAATAGATCTCCCATATGTTTTGTAAATAACTTTCTTTAAGTCATCTACTGAATGAAGTTCAGGTAGCTGGATATTTTCATGATCGATATCCATCTTATCATTAATGTTATTGTTGATTGTGGTATTGATGTCATTTACAGCTATTGGATGTTGACTGCTATGCTCATTTTTCATTTCTTTTTCTTTAATGTCTTTGAAATCCATTTCGGTGAATTGTTCAAACATTTTAGCGAAGAAAACAACCTAATAATTAATGTTATTATTATTAGTAATAATAATTAATGTTCAAGGTAAAAGTTATGATTATGTTTATTAAAATTACTTGAGATATAATAGGGTTTGAAGTATCTCCAAGAGCATTTACTTCTTTTGCTGTAATAGAACCAAGTTTGGTCCCCGAGATTCCGGTGCTCAAAGTGTTACATATAGAGCCACTACCTGAAACATTATGAGCTAGTTTAGTGTCGACTGTTTTAAACTGGATATTTTCTTTAATTGGCATTTGCATAAAATGAAGGATACATTCGGACTTACTTTTTCTTCCTTCAAAAACCTATATTTAGTTAATTAAAGATAAATGAAATATAAAAGATAGTTTAAAAGTTAATGAATCGATAATTACCTTAATAATTTCTTCCCAGTTATCACCGTACTTTTCACAACCTTCAATAAGTTTTATTGTATCTTCTGAAGACCATTCAGAAAGATTAGGCTTGAAGTCAATATTTTTGTGAGAGCCTATTTAGTTTGATTAATTTGATTAATAAGTTAATAAAATATTAATTACCTTCGTTACTAATTTGACTAACAACATTGTAAAAATTTGAAAAATCAAAGTTATTCTTAGTAAGATCTTTAGGGAAAAATCCATTATCATAGCATTTATTACATATAAGTAGAGGTTTAATAGTACTTTTCAAAATAGTATTCCCATTGTAAGGCATTTCAGTAGGAAGTTCCTTTAGCCTTTGAGTACGCCATTCAATATCACATATTTCATTGCAAGTATCACATTTAGGTCTATAATTCTTAAAAATAAAGCTCAGTTGAGAGTTCAAATTATTAGAGGCCTTATTAAAGATAGTTCTAAATAGATTATCAGCATTATTAGTAATTGGAAATAATGTTCTGAGCTCGTCGCCATTCTTATCTGTTAAAACGATTGCATTCTCACCAATTTTAGTAGAAATAACCGGATTATTAGTAGTATTAGAAGTATTTGTAGTAATTGTATTGCCTGCATTAATATCTAAACAAACATTATATTTAAATTTAATAAGTAAATATGCATTATTATATTATAAGTTCTGAAGAATAATTTAAGTAATTTAAAATTCAAAAATAATCAATATAAAAAATCAATAAAATATACCTTTAGCTAGGAACGAGCTAGCATCAACATAGACAGGAGTTTTATAGTTAAAACTTTTCGGCATTAATGGGTTTACTGGTTTTGTATTAGGATCAATATTGAAATTAATTAGTCCCCAATGTTCTAAAAAAGCATGAATTCTCATTACGCTACAAACATCCCCGGATAAATGCCTTCTACATGCTAAAATTAATTAGATTAAGTATATTATAGTTTAATAAGTTAATAATATAATTACTTGTCGAAGTTAAATAAGTGTTTAAGTTTTCTCTATATAAATTGATAATATAATTTCTTGATTCTTTATAAATCTCCGGACTTTTTGAAGGGTACTTCCCGCAAAAATATTCTGGGAAGGCTTTCATCTCTATTTCATGTATTTCTTCAAATTTAAACCATTGTGAGCAAGATGGGATTATTACTGGTATTTTTGCGTTATTTTCAATAATTTTGGCTAGATTCGGAATTTCCTCTGGCGCCTCTTTGCTAGATTGAATAGAATTATTTGGGGTTTCTTTTAAAAATTTTGGGTATAGTTTATCATCCTGAGAATTATTATTTAAGTTAGAATTATTAGAAAGATGTCCGTTTGCTTGTTTGTGATTTTGTTTATCCCATTTTAAGTGGCTCGGATTAGGGTCATGAGGAGAATGGCTGCCTTTTCCTGGGAAATCGTTAATTGGGATTTTTATTTTGGAAGATTCAGCTAAGGTATCGCTAATATACCAGCACTTTTCTAAATTTTTTCCAATTGTGATGATTAAGTTTTTAGAATCTCGATCTTTTTTTTTATTTATATTATTATGCAACATATATTTAATTAATTGTAATTATTTGAAGCTAATTTATATCTAATACATAAATTATTATTTATTTAATGTCAAATTTAAGAGTTAAGAGTTTGTAGTATAAAGAGTTATAATATTATTGGAAATATGTTTTATCTATGAAACTTGGCTAATAATATTAATTTTATTTTAATTCAGCTTATAATTTAATAATTTAATTAAAGTTGCCTATTTAACATGTTACAAGTTTCGATTGCAGCAACATTAAAATATTAATAAATTACTTAATAATTTTATTAATTTTAAATTATTTCTTAGTAATTTTAAGTAGTATTATGAATTATGTATATTAAGTATTATTTACTGAATTATTTTTTATAATAAATAATAACAATATAATATATGACAACAGTCGACACAAATAAAGTATTTGTACAATCTATTCCAGACTTTAAAGATGGAAAAGAAGAAAGTAATATAATTATATAACTTTAAATCAGTTAGTCATTTACAAAAAAGATTTCTAAACTATATGTCTGTAGAAGCAATTCCAAGACTTCCTACTCGTGAAGAAGAACTAAACTATTTAAAATGGTAAGGAATAGGCTATAATTTATATTTATGCAATAAATATAATAATTCTTAAATTTTAGGCTTGAGAAATCTATTGGAAAAGATCCTTTTATTACATGGCATCCAAGAAAATATTCCGCAGGACCATATAGGTTACGATTACAACAATTGAAAGACTTTAAAAAGGAATACCGAAGAACTTTTATGTGGAATATGTTTGTCTCAGTATTTTTGACTTGGCCTGTTATTATTTTGTAAGAACTTAAATGTTAATATTTAATAACAATTTGATTATATTATTAACTACTTTACTTATATTTACTAAATTATTTCATTATAGACTTTCAAGAAGACGAATGTATTTATCAAGCGGAGTTCCAATGACTAATGTTATTAAAAAAAACACATATAGACCAGAATATATGTTAGAAAGAAGATCAGAAAATTGGTCTACCAGAAGGACATTTTACTATGGGCTCTTAAAATACTCACTTGGGTTCGGCTTTGCCGGAGCCTGGTACTTTACCGACAGTAACTACTTCAACGATGACTTAAATTCCAGACCAGATTTACAACCAATGAGAATCATGTGCGAGCAATCAATGCCCAAAAAAGAAAGAAAATTATTTATCGATATGTATCACGGAAAATACTTCGGCTTTAACAGAGGACAAGGAAATTACTTTGGAAAACAATTAGCAGGTAGTACTGAACATTCGTTCTTCAGAAAGTTAATTAGATACTTCTATCCATATTATGATTATGATGCAGATGGTTATAATTATTCTATCTTCTATGATATTAATAAAGATTATCAATCAACTGATTATAGCAACCACTACCATTTTGAATAGTTTATTTTAGTTAAAATTTAGAAAGAATAATCACAATATGTTAATATTATTTAATAACAATAAATTTGAATAATTTGGATTATATAAATACATTGGTAAATTAATAATAATTATAATTATACATATTATAAGTAATTAAGTAATTTTACATTATATTAGAATTTTATTAAATTTTCCTTTCTTATCATTCGTATTCAATTAATCTAAATAATTGTTGTTAAACTTTTGTAATTTTCGGTTTTATAAACTTTTTTCCTTCTTCCAACTTAGCTTTAATTTTATTACTATTGTGAATATAATTAAAATAGTTTGCTATCGATTCTACATAAGGCATTTCATCTAATTTAAATTTTTAATAAATCAATATTACTTAGTTCATTATCCCATTTAAACGCAAGTGAATTTAAAATCGTATTTACTTTATGCTTATTCGTTAATTTCTTATTTAACTCTTTAAAATCAGCTACATTCGCATAAAATAACGAAAAGGAATTATTCCAAGTACACATAATCTTTACAACAGAAAAAGAACTTTCTTCAGCAATTTCAGGAGTCTGAAGATAAAAAATATTATTTATATTTAAAAGCTTTTAACACTCTACTTACTTTGATTTTTAGGTTAAAATGAACAGGCAAAAATGCATTTACTATATCACCAGTTGTTCCACAACATACTATTTTTCTAGTCTCTGTTAAGAAGTATGAACTTCTAAAACCTGCAGCTACTTGAATGATTTTAGTTCTCTGAGGGAACACATTTGTAAAAGAAACTACTGATGGAGTTGGGTAAGATTGATCTTTAATACCTAGTCCTAGTTCTCCATTTGCATTCTATAGAGAATAATAAGTAAAAAATAAGTATTTTAAGTAAGAATAAGTATTTCTATGTATTTATAATTATTATTAATCTTACAAGTCCCCAACTATAGACCTTTCCATTATGATTCTTTGCTAGACAATGCTTAAATCCACATACAATTTGGCATATCTTATCTCCATCTGCTAATGTATATATTGGCTCAGGTGTAAACCTTGGATTATAATCTCCAGTACCTAATTCACCACACTTATTTGATTTTCCAAAAGAATATAGTATACCAGTATGTGATAACAAAATAGCAAAATTCTTCCCACAGGAAATACTAGTTATATTAATCTTTTGATCGAAATATAGTCTTAATGGTTTATACTTCTCTTTAGAAAAAATATTTTCATATGGCCAAACATAAATTTCATTGTTGTTAGTTATAGCAATATTTAAATTATGAGATGTTTTAATTTCTTTGACTTTTCCCTTTAATTCTTCAATTATAGCAGGACGATCATTATTCCAGCAATGCCCGAGACCAAGTTGGCCTTTATCGTTATTTCCAAAAGCATAAGCGTTACATTCATTATCGACAATAAAGCTGTGATCTTCTCCAGAAACAATTTGTTTTATACTTCCTATATTACATTCATTTTGGTCTGAATTTATACACTTTCCTGCTTCTAAGAAATTTATAACACCAAGTGAGGGAATATTTCCTTTTTTGTCTCTATGGATTTTACTTGGAATTACAATATTAGTTTTGAATGTTTCTATGTAAATGTTATGAATTGTTAAGATATGTTAATTAATTATTAATTTATGTTACCTTTGATTGGGACTCCACATTGCCCGTAGTTGTTCCAACCCCAACTATATACTTTTCCTTTAGTGTTTAATACTAATGTGTGACAGCCACCTAGGCTTATTGTACCTAGTGGAGTATTATTAAAAATATTTTGATTGTAGACTTTTTCAAATTCATGTGACCATGAGGTGTTATAAATTTCGTTAATATCCATAAGCAAATCAATATCTAATACTTTCGAAAATACTATAATTTTAGGATCTGCATAAGGATTAGTCTGAATAAATACACCTTTATACTTTTGTTTTTTACTTATAAATTCTTCATCAAAATACGAATTAATATCTTCTTTGAATAAGTTCTTGCTGTCCTGATAATCATTTATATGAATTGTATTTGGGAACAAATTTTTAGTTGTATCCATATAATTTTTCATTTCTCCGCCTGACTCTTCTTTGAAAAATTCTTCTAATCTGTGGTTGATTATATGCTTTCTCGTTTGGTATATTCTTACATTTTTCTGTATTAATAAGCTATTATATCTCATAAGTGCTATTAATTTGCAGTAGTGTTCCATTCTCCAATAACCTTGAATTTTTTCTACACCAGCCCTTGCTTTACTTATAAACTCTCTTACTTTATAGCCTCTCCATCTTGTTTGGATGATTATTGAGCTTTTTTCGTATAGGAAGTCATCACGTTTTTTTCGTCCCTTAAGTACTTTTGTGTAGTGTTTAATTTTTGTAAGAAAGCCTCTTACGTTTGCTTGGATTTTAATTGCTGAGAAGAATTTCATTTTTTTAAGAATAAATAGCCATGATCTATTTATAATACTGTCAACGACAAATTTGATATTTTCAAGTTTTCTAATTTGGCATCGGAAGTAAAATTTTCTAATTTCTTTGTTGATAAAAGCTCCAGCCATCATTTTTTTCTTTAACAACATTCTTGTCTGATGCATTCTAACAAACGATTGTACTTTAACTGTACACTCTCTCATATATTTATAAAATTTATGTTTCAAATAGGTTTTATAAAATCTTTGTATTATTCTTGTTTTAAATCTTTTCTTTTGCATTAATATATAATATCTCTTCGCCCTGAACCATTTCTGAAGATAAATTGTTGACTTTCTAACTTTAAAGTATTTTTTTCGAACTCTATAGCCTCTATAAACTTTAATTATTTTTCTAGTTGCTAGTTCTTTATGTAACAACTTTAATGATCTGTTCTTTTCTAAATTTGAATAAAAAAGTTGTTTCATAAATATCTTTGTTGTTCCTATAAGTAACTGATCTTGTTTTACTTCAGGGGCTAATATTTCTAAACATTTATTTGATAAGTTTTTAAAGTATTCAACCTCTTCTTCTGGTTTAATATCCTTTATTTCATATATTTGTTTTTTTCCCTGCCACCAACAGATATCTTCAAATCTTATATAGAAGTCCTTAAACTTTTTTCTATTTGGGTATCCATCCTTTCTTACTCTGATTGTATCTAAAATACCAAGATATCTTATTTGTTGAAATGTAAAGCAAGGAACAAAGCATTCTTTTCTTTTTAATTCGTTAGGTTTAAGGCACCGGATATAGTGACATTCACAATTTTTGAGCTCAATCATTAGTTTGTTCATCTCCATTCTGAATTTAGCTCCTAGGTATTTATTTTTATTGCTTCCGCTTTTGACTCCTTCTTCACCTTTTATTTTTACTTCATAGTAGATATCGTCTAAAGCTCCGAAATAGATATTGCGGATTGTTGTATCTTTTACATTTTTAAAACATTCACTCATTGTTGATTTTACTTCGTCCATATTTTTAAGGACGAACCCGGAAATGTTGTATTCTACATCCTTAGCAGTATGTAAAATTCCAAATACACTTGTATTTATCTTATTAATTTTAAAACTTGATGTTTTCAAATGTGCTTTAACAATACTCTATTTATAAGTTTAAGAATATAAATATATAAAATATTTAATATACCGAATAAAATGTTTTATCATCTTTATTCGCAATACAAGTATCATCAAGATGTGAGAAAATTCCTGATCCAGTTTTATCCATTAATTCTATTATTGGTTGGTTGTCTTTATATTTAATCTCTGCTAAATATTCTGTAAGACCCTCTTTAATAAATTCATTTTTTTCGGCTACAAATACATCTCCTATGTATAATTGCTGTAATTTTTCATTAGTAAAATTGATACACATTTGTTCTAAAGAATTTGATTTAAAACATTCAAAACCAAATATATCCAATAATCCTATATATTTCTTATTTGGATCCTCTCCATTAATATTCGGAGCTAACTGGTGATTAAGCTTCATTACAAGCCAATTAAAGAGTCTAAAGAATTATAAACATTTTTTTAAACAGTTATAAAGAATTATAAAGAGTTAACTATTATCGTACCTATTAAATAATTCCTTTGCCAATGCATTTCTATAAATTAATGAATCTTTAACTTTAATAGGGGACTTAATTGGCTTTCCTTCTAGTATTCTTACATTATGAGTTAATGCGAGTATTAATAACTCTTGATCACATCCAATTAACTCACATATATTTTTTAATAGATCTTTACTTTCAATTTCAGCGAAGTCATTTTTATCTTTAAACTCTAAATTTCCTAGGTGTAAGCATACTGCAACAATTTTCCAAATACTTTTTATTTCTGCTTTCGTGAAGCCGGTTATCTCCATAGCATTTAATGTCTCATCATATAATTTCTTATCGTCAATATTTTCAGAAGAATTACATGAACTTGCTGTTAAGTATTTATAAGAGCTTATATCTGGACTTAGATAAAGAGATTTTAATAAATCAGAATCTCCTGAACGTAGTAAGTGATAAAATATATGATATGATCTTTCTCCTTCTGCTGGTTCGCATACTCTGTTTTTTTCTAGTAAGTAAGTTTGTATTTGTGCTCCTTCGATAATTCCTGTTCTAACGTCTAAATGAATAGTTGTGTATTTTCCAAATCGCGATGAGTTATCGTTTCTTTCTGTTTTTGCATTACCAAATGCTTCTAGAATTGGATTACAACCAAGGATTTGATCTTCAAGTGAAGGTTTGTTTGGATCTTTTTTGATGTCGTTTTTACCAAAGAAATAAGTAATACAACTCATTGCTTGTTTTGCCGTTTCAGTTTTTCCACTTCCTGACTCACCACTAATTACAATTGCTTGATTAGTTTTTAAATTTAATAAATGATAAATAGAATTCA
>Ga0100402_1004902_pt1 | contig 13945 bp, 22 predicted proteins | sample CryGeyme20150102_FD_80419 | JGI IMG/M metagenome (GOLD analysis project Ga0100402, IMG submission 80419) | Groundwater microbial communities from Crystal Geyser aquifers in Utah, USA - Crystal Geyser metaG 2015-0102 | ecosystem: Environmental > Aquatic > Deep subsurface > Groundwater | place...
ATGCATCCTCAAACATCCGAGCAGGACTACCAGCAGAGTGACAAGCTTTCCTTCGCTGTCATGACCCTCCCCTCATTCTACCAGTATGCCACAGCCTACTCAGCTTCTATCGTATCGACCTCGGGGACAAAAAGATAATCGCCAAAGTCTTCCCGCAGTAAAAAGCCGAGCTCTTCAGAAGATAACAAGAACTGCTGTCGGGACTTTCCCACGTCAACCTTCCCGTGCCTCTCAGTCTCGATCCAGCCGTCCACTAGAACCTTAGAGACTCATTCAAGGGCGAGCTTCTTCTCTACTCTGAGGCAGTCCTCAGTGACCTCCTTTCATACGTCAGCAGAGTTGGAGGCCTATCAGAAAGAGTCAGTCGCTTCTACCTCAGGCAGGTGTGCGAGGCAGTTCTGTTTGTAGCATAAAAGACCGCTGTCACTCACAACAACCTCAGCCTCGAAAACGTGCTGGTTGAAGGCAATCACAACCTTCTGGTCATCGGTTGGGGTAACTCCCAGAACCAGAAGCGAGAGCCCTCCTTCTCCCTTGCCGAGATGGCGGTGAGCATGGTGACGGGGAGACGACCCTTTGTCAGCAAAGACATCAAGAACGATCAACTGGGAAAGTTTCTGACTGAGGATAGGATCTCTAAGTTCTGGGAGCTGGTCGAAAAGGTAGCCAAGAGGAGCAACCGAGGGTTCGTTGGTTTTTCGGAAGAGTTTCGAGCTGCAGTGGGAGCCCTTTTTTTGATGAAGCTGACTGACCTGAGGCAACTGCACAAAGACTTCCTGAGCCAAGCTTTCACAAGTCTGGAGGACGTTCACAAGGAGCTGCTGGAAAGGGAGGTCCAGGTTAAGTCGGCTCGAGATCAAAGGAGGCAGAAGGAGAAGGCACTCCAAAAGTACGGTAAGATCGCACTTATGCAGAGAAGGAGGTCGTCGCAGCCGAGTAAAACGAGTCAGGATGCCTGACACAGCTTCACAAAGAGCCCAGCAGGTCGGCCGATGTTTTTTTTGAGGAGTTTTCGGTCCTCAAGGACGAGTTCTACTCGATTCACCCAAGGCAGCAGCACGACAAGAGCGACTACTTCCCCCTTTTTGACAGCGACCCTCGAGTCATTTTGGCCCACCTGAGGACCAGGATTCAGCAGTGCGAGAGACATCAGGCCGACGAGTACTTCGTCCACCCACTTTTGCTGCTCAGAAAGGAAAAGTGTTACGTCTCGCTGGAAGGTAGTGAACTTAGAGTCGTCCTTCCTCTGGAGTGGTACTCTGACCTCGGTAAAGAACAAGGCTCTCATGAGCTGAGCATCGAGGTTGCTCTGGGCCTGGCAGTTGAGAAAGAGCAGCTGTTTGCAAAGGTGGCCGAAACAGAGAACCCCGACCTCGACAACTAGTGCCTGGACTGGGTCATACACTGGCTGAAAGACACCCTCGCTCCTCAAAAGGCCTGAATGTATCAATGATGTGTATGTATTATTTATCATGAAAATTATCTATCAATCAAATAGCAAATGAACAGCATTTCCCAATCTTTCTGAGTATGAGTGTGGGCTATGCTTCAGCCTTGAAGAGGAAGGCTGAGAGTGTCCTTCCCATTATACTTCCTCAAAACTATCGTCTTTGTCAGGTTTGGTCATTGATGTCTTGCTCTTGTTGGCATTTGTCTTCTTGGTGGGCTTTTCTGCTAGCTGAGGTAGTGCCTGTTCCCCCTACTCATCCTAAAAATATTAAAATGATTCATCATGGACTTCTTCTTTATTTTTTATCTACTCTTTGCTGGCCTCCTCAACTTTCACTTTCTCTTTTCCTTTTTTCATGACTTTCAGGTCTTCTCCAAAGTGAACTCTGTATTTTTTTGTCAGCTCACTTAATTTTTATTGCATTCTCTTCATTTTTTACTGCTATTTTGTCAGTTTCACAGCCTTCTGGTTAGCCCTACCCATCTAATTTCTAATGGAAGGCTTCACCACTGCTGTCTTAGGCCTTTCTGCTGCTTTGACTGCTTCAGGCTTAACAGCTTCGATCTTACCCTTTGTCTTTGGTTTGATGGTGGCTGTTACGGCATTGTCAGTTGTGGGGGCAACAGTCCCTTAGAAGTCTATGTTCTGGTCAACTGTATACGTCTTTACCTTGACAAAATCACCCTCCTTCTGAGTAGCTAATCTGTCCTATCTCAATTTCATGGCCTTGATTTCTTAGGAAGAGTAAGTCTGCACTCCTTCGACTGAGAAATGTGACTGGGTCGGTTCATTGACAGTGATGTTGTATTGTTTTCGCAACTGCTGACTAGGACCATGTGTGACTGTTTTGTTGTCGATCGCTTTCGAAATATTCAGAGCCATCTATCAAATATAAATGCTATAGAATCACAGAAGTAAATGTGCAAGATGTCAGACCCCCTCAGTAAGATAAAGGGACTCTATTTTGGCAGTCTCCCTGCTGAGCCTTTGGGTTTTTCTGAAGACATCCTCAGCCTTTTCTGCCTTCTACTGTAGCTCACTCAGATAAGCCCTTTTCCTCCTATACCTATCATACTCAGCTGCCAGCTTCTCGGAGTAGTTCAAAGCTGCTCTTTCCATCTTGAAATCCTCATATCGTTTCATTCTCTCCCTTAGCCTTTCCTCCTGTTATCGAATTTCCTGTGTTTGATCTTTTACTCTCTGTTAGTTAACACTAGAACTTTTCCTCATACTGTAAGCCACTCGGGCCTGCTCTTCTCGGATCTGATGCATTTTGTGCTTCTTTGCCTGCTCGTGGAAGGATTGGGAGGCTCTTTTATTTCTTTCCATTTCAACTCTTTGGGTGAGGCACTGTCTATACCTTGAGCTCCTGTCTCTTTAAAGGTCCACAAAACTGTCATACTTGATTTTAAGAAGCTCAGCAGAGTACTTTTGAGTGTTATCTAGCTTTAGCAGTCTCCTCTGATAGTTATTCGATTGATGGACTGAGTTTTTTTGCAGCAATTTCAGACATGCAACCTTCTGCTATAAGGCTTGGATTCTTGAATTGTTTTGGGTCCTTCTTGATTGTTATTACTCAAGTCTATTACTGACAATTTTGTAGGCCTGAAGGGCAGGATGACTACCAGAGCTCTCGTATCTAGAGGGAGAAGGCTTGAAGGGGGAAAATGAAGCCATCAATAATAAAATTACAGGGGCTGCCTATAATATTTAGATAATCACAACATAATCAAAGATGAACTTACACGGCTTCAGAGCTGACTGGTCTCCCAAGAGCTAGTACGCGATCGACTTCGAGCGAGGCTCCATCTACCACTCGAAAACTGCCAACGACCGCCAGCGACACGAGGTCTTCGTCGACACCCTCACCAGTGGACATCTCAAGCACCTCAGCTACCCGCAGGCTACCGACTTCTTCAAAAAGATGAAAACAGCCGAACTCTTCCTCATGCTCCTCCGCCAGCAGTACTCCTCCCTCGACTCAGGGCCGTAACCGAAGTCACTCGCGGCCTCGCCCAGGCCTCCCCCTCGTATGTGCGAGCCCACCAGCGAGTCTTTGACTACCCCCTCAACACCCTCAGTTATCCCGTTTGCCAGAACATCTCCGTCGGCTTCGTGCGCTCTGCCCTCGACCGCCAGAAGCTCTTTGACTGGATGAGCGGAATGGTGGAGCAGTCGGTGAGATACGGTCAGGCTCCCTACTCGAGCACCGGCCCATCCCAGAAGGACAGCATTGCTGAGGACCTCCGTAAGATTGCCTTTGCTCCCAAAGCCTGATACTTTCCTATGAATCTGAATGTGCCTTATTAAGCAGTATAGTTAGTTATGCTGGATGACATATTGATCATGGGCCCCGTCTCAAAAAACTCGTACTACTTCCAAATAGTTCCTTTGTGTCTTAGCATTGTTGGGAAGGACAGTTAGCTTCCAGCTCAGGGAACCACCTACCGTTTTTCAATTCACAAAGGTATTTATTTGTCGACTGAGGTCACCACAAATTCGACGAGAACAGGCATCCAATCCTTGCAAACTTCTTGTTTGAGAAGGGAGTATGTAATATGGAGGTTTCAGCTTGTCGACTCAACTTTTATGTTCCTCACTACATCAAGATGCGAAGCCATGACTTTAACCTGATGCTCACCCAAAGAGAAAGGAACCAGGATTTTGAAGTGGGAGTGTACAGGATCGATGCTGGTCATTTTATAGAGGAGTACCTGAGTACCAAAAATCGAAGGTTCAAACTCAAAACCTTCTTTTCATAAGACTACGAACTAGATTTCTAGCTCTACATTGAATAAACAAGAGCAGAGCTTGAACAGCTGGTCAAGAGCAATCAGGAAGCCAGAGATAGAAAATAAAATAATGAGGTACAAAGCAGAGACAATGATGAGGAAGGGAAACGCAATAACCGCTCAAAGACCATTGACAAACGACTCAACAAAGTAGCAATCAACTAGCACATTGTTAGCAGAGAGAACAGTCACGAAATCAGGGTAAGCCAGAATAGGGACAAACTTCATAGGCCAAACCAGCAACTATAAATCCATAACCAAGAGGATGACTTCAAAGGGAAGGAGGAACCGTCCAACATATTTAAGACTTTTGGCGGTGAACATAACAGTCAGAATGGCTCATCGGACAAGCAAGACAGCAGTTTGATCAGGGTCCCTCTGATTCAGACCAAATTCAAGCAGCTGGCAAAGGCAGATACACCCTACGAGATACAAATGACGGAAAGCGCACGATTATCTTCGCTGGTAAAGGGGTAGGAAAGCATTCTGATGGTGGATCCTCCTGACCGCAACAAGCTCATTCTGATGTGGACCTACATCCTGACTTGTCTCATTGTTATGTATTTCGCCATGCACCCGAAATCCAACCTCTGATCGCTCATATTATTCATCAGTCATTTCGATAAATAAATCATTTCGAAAGAAGGAGAGTCTTTGTAGTCTTTCTCGTTCATCTTGCGAATCCTCTTCCTTGAAATCAAGTCAACCAACCTCACAGGCTCAGGAGTCTCGTAAACTGTCATTTTCTTCACCACCTCCCACGCAGTCATCAAAGATATTTTATGCCCAATTGATACATACAGGTGCTTGTTGTCGTTTTCATTCACCAAGGCAGCCTGGCACCAGGATTTCCCTGATTTCCCTTTGATTGTGATACTTTCTCCCTAGCTCTGCAGTTCATCTCTCAGCCAGTTTTACACTTATTGCTGGTGAAGACCGTCAATGTCAAAGAAGGTCTTGGCACAACCTATGGCAGGAGTATCGAGGATGACTCCTAAGTGACTTGCATACCCGCAGTGATATTTGTGTAAAATGCCGTTCCCATCAACAAGAATGACCTGGGGCCATAGTTTAGGCATGCTTTTCCTGAGGTTATCGAAGAGGTGTAGGGTTGGCGGCAGCTATCGGAAAGCTAGGAAGCCAGGAACGTACTCTTCCTTAAGAACGACGTAAATAAAATCTTCGTATATTATTTTCCTTTGCTTGATGCTGTAGATGACTAGGCCCGCGCATGCTCCGTTAGGAAACTTAGAAGAGAAACTGACATCGACGCCCGCCACCAACTCTAGATCTTCCACCTTCCAGGGAAATGAATCAACCTCACTGATCTGGCTGCGAATGTAGGCCTGCTCCTTCATCCATTTCTCCTTCTTCTCTGCTGGCAACCTAGCCCTCTTCTCATTGTAGTCCAGCTCCATCCGATTTATATTTTATAGTGATATATAAGGCATATACAATAAATGAAGGGAGAACAAACAGACAGGACTCTCACCTGCAGACTGGACCTTGACGAGAGGAGAATTCTTTAGAAGATCCACAACCTCAGGATAAAGAAAATGCCGTTAGTAATGGAGAGGTACCGGATAGTTGAAAAATACAGGAATGGCCAGCCAGAAAGAGAGAGGATCATGAGTGGACATAAGAAGGAGTAGGTGATAGAAGGACAGGAGGAGGTGTTTGAGAGCAGTAGTGAGTCGGTGGTGGGAAGGATGTTATCATGATATGAGTTTATAGACAGTTTTTGATTTTTTTTGGTACTCAATATAAGTTACATTCAATGAAATAGGGCGAGAAGATGACTGGCAACATTCTGCAAAGGAGAAAGTACTTTGAAAGCGAGGTCGACCTCAAGGAAATGATAGTCATTGACAACGGCACAGAAACAGTCAAAATTGGGAGATCGGGAGTGGACTACCCCTCCATCATCATCGACACCATCTCAGGGTACCCTCACGTCATCTCCTAAAATGATGCCTCTCCTCCCAAAAAGATATACTTTGGCAAGGAACTTCAAGAGGTCCTCGAGGCCAAGAAGTACAATGTCTAATTTGGGGAGCCCATTTAAAATTCAAAAATCAATGACAATTCTTTTGAGGACATGACTGACATGTGGGAGTATGCCTTGAGAGAGTTGATGGGGGTTGACCCAGCTACTGCTGACATTTTGGTCATCGATTCCAGCTCCAACGATAAGAAGTACAAAGCTAAGATCATTGAAAAAGTATTTGAGAAACTGAAAGCCCAGTCTGTCCTGGTGATGAACAGCAGCGTTCTCTCCCTGTTTTCCGTGGGAGCAACCATGTAGCAGTCAATGGATTTAGAGGTTTGGTGGCATAGATCGGACACGGCAGCACAACAACGGTCCCCATCTACGAGGGTTTCATTCTCAATCACGCTCTGGAGAAGTCAACTGTTTCAGGGAAGAAGATCACTGTTGAGCTGGAGCAGCAACTCAGCAACAGGTACAGCTAGTCTGACGTAGCAAAATAATGATAGACAGCAAGGACAAGATGGACTACATCCACAAAATTAGAAAAATCAAGCAGGACATCGTAAAGGTGGCCTTCGACTATCAGCACGAGCTGAAAAATGATGATAGAACCAAGGAGGAAAGATTATACTAACTGCCTGATGGCTCCATCATTTAACTCTCCAAGTAGTTGGTCTATTCACCAGCCGAGCTGCTCTTTAGAGAGGACAGTGGCAACAAAAGTCTCACATAAATGATCTAGACAAGCCTTGAGAGGTGCACAGAAGACCTGAGACAGGAGGTCATGAAAAATGCCATATTCTGCGGAGGATCCTCCATGCTAACAGGTCTTGAGGATAGAGTGCACAAAGAGCTCAGCAGGTATGGGTAGGAGCTGCATATAAACTTCGACTGGCAAAGAAGGTACTCTTCTTGGATCGGAGGGTCAATGATCGGTTCTCTGTCGACCTTCCAGAACTTGGCGATTGTTCAGAAGGACAGCAGTTCAGGTAGCATGAGTGACAGCGATATCATAAGAAGGATATTTTGATTATGTTATCAAGGCTATTGGTAGATCGTTATTATTGCCCTACAATTTGAATATCAAATGAACGACCAGTCGCTTCTGGAAGGTGCCCACAAAGACATCGAAAGCAAGTCCCTCAGCATCTGCGAGGGATGGAATGATGTACTAGGCGTCAGCGGATTAGCAGAAAACGAAGGATGGATCTAATAGGAAATTCAATAAATCATGGAGCTAACCCTTCAGATAGAAAAAGAGCAGGAACGATGCAGCATCATGAGGAAGGAAGTAGAGCACTATAAGAGGAGTTATATGAACTATCGCAAAGAAGTATAATACCACATCCACAAGGAAGAGGGAAGAGTAAGGCCCAAGGACAAACAGAATGACTCAGGTGACAGCAAGCAGGACAGAAGGGCTGTTTGGGTTCTACAAAAAGCAGAGAGGCTGTTAAATAGCATTCCATCCTTGGAGGGCAGATGAAATGATGTGTGTGTCATATCTCTGGGTTTCCGCAAACAGCGTTGAGTTTGCAGAGAGTAAAGGTATATACGCTCTGATCACCTTGAATGTCGAAATGATTAATTGCACTTCTTCATCCTCTGGTGAAGTATGCCCATAGACCAACCACCCCTATTATACCCGCCATATTATCAGAGCCTCTATTATGGGTCAGTATGAGTTAACATACCATAAAGACGATCATTCTTCCTTCACTTCTATCTATCCAACTCCCTCGTAAAGGAACACCTTTTGGGACATCTACATGTACAACTCTCTTTCAGCTTGGCAATCCTTCAGCAGAGCGACGACTTCCTTGGTCCTTATATTTTCGAATGTTCCTCTAACTCCAAACATGATGTCTAGGCCTGTTGTGATTTTCATTGATCCATCCTTGATGGCTTCCAGATATGCCTTGATCATGTGTAAGGCCACCGTCACACTTTGGTATTTCTTCCTGTCAATCACGTGCACCTCTGCTCCTCCACATACTTCATTGGCATACTTGTTGAAAGTAGGCATAAAATACACTGGCCTTATCAGGAAGGTCTTTCCGTAACCTGTTTCATCAGCCTAAATAAACACAAAAATACATGTTTTTTGAAATAGCTGAGAATGTCTTCAGCATTGACTTTAGGGTTCCCTGTTATTTGAAAAGGTTTTGTGGTTCCTCTGCCGTTGCTTACAGAAGTGGCCTCAATTATTCCCATCCCTGAGTACATGAAGACAGTGTCGAGAGTTGGAACGTTGGGAGAGGAGAGGACCCACTCATACTCTGATAGTTCATACCATTGACTCATCTGAATGACAGTTAGTTTGAACCAAGGCAAATATGGTCTCAAAAATAGCATTAACTCTCCCACAGTCAGACCGTAGCGCTGAGGAATAGAGAAGGCTTGATTGGGTAGAAGTCTTCCCACCAATCCTGCGTCTATCTTGAGAGGACACCCCTCTACAGCTCTCCCCAAAGGATTTGGCCGATCGAATACAATGACCTCTACATCGTTTTTGGCACAGACTTCAATGGTATAGGTCAATGTCCAAATGAAAGTGTAGTATCTTGCTCCTACATCCTGAATGTCGTAAATGAGGGCATCCAAGTTTTTTATTTGAGCATCTGTGGGGGCTTTTCTGACTCCATAGAGGCTGTAAACTTGGATGTTGGTCAATGGATCCACGTAGTCATCATCGCCCTGGCCATCTTGCCTGTCTCCCCTCAAGCCGTGTTAGGGAGCAAAGAAGCAGGCGAGTGTGGCATTGTACTTGGGAGCTAGCTGGATGATGGTATTAAAGAGAGGACTCATTGACCCGTCCACCGATGTGGGATTGGTCAGCATTCCTACCTTCTTGCCCTTGATCTTCTCCATCAACTCTTATATTTGCTGCTGAATAACTTCTGCCCTTTTGGTGCTCTCGACTACACTGACGACAGTCATCAGCAACAGAATACTTTCAATTCGCATCTTATGTATCTAAAAAATGATAAGAAAGTAGGAACTTTAATATAAGGATATTTATGACACAACATCAAACAACATCACTAGCTCGACTGGCATCCCCAATAAAATATTTATACCCTTAGCCGATCTCTTCAGATAGGTACTCATAACAGCCTGAGCAAAGGTGAGACCGTTGACTGCTTTTGCTGTCACATCTGACACAATGATCCTCGTAAAGGTAAAAAACCATTTTGCTATCAGCTGATACAGGGTTGTGCCTCTGCAGATCGACCGAACACTGCCTGAGAGATTCAGCAGGACGCTAGGTAGATACTTTGTCTATGTTGAAAAATAGCTATAGATCCCTTTAAGTGAAGTGCTCTTCCAGAGTGTCAAGGTGCAGCTGGCTGTGGGTCAATCTATTCAGGGTAAGCTTATTGGCAACTTGGACCCTTAGACGGATCATGTCGTTATGCCTTGGCAAGTGCTCATAAAATTTATCTGAGCTGATATTTGGCCAGGTCAGCAATTGTTGTCTAGAGATGTGATAGGCGCTGAAAGGAAAGAGGGGACCCACTACTGCCACAAGTTGCATGATTTTTCTGATAACCATGAAGTGCTCCTCATTCTCAGGATGGTTGGGGTAAGCAATGATTCTCTTCTTTATCGACTTGATGTATATCTCGTGCAGGATGTTTCTGAAGTAGTCTATCGTCAACTCATAGGCCTTACTGAGGTTCAGTTCCTTGTAGCATTGCTCCATCTGCACCAGGTAGCAATCCATCGTGTCAAGTATGAACTTGGATATGTATAGCTGAGGAGATGTACTAGACATGGAGCTGCTTTCCTAAGGCAGAAGAGGAATGAGATCCCAAAAGACCCTCCTGACTGAATCCACATGAGGAAGCTGCTCGTTTATTTATTTTTAGGATATTGACCTGTCACCAACGTAGCTGTCATTCTTGGCAGCCCACAACCTCAGAGCCTATAAACCGAGGGCATACTGTTCTCTATGATTGCTCTTGACAGTTCCCTCCAGCAAGGTCTTAACATCTCTATGTCTGTCTTTCTCATCGATGGTGGGGTGCAGCTTAATGAGGTTGATATTGTTCCTGAAGGCGATTGTGGTTCTTCTTTTTGATTTTTTCTGATTAATGAGGAAATTCAGGTGGAGGGCGTAGGGAATCAGATCTTATGTTTCAGTTTGAGGCTCAATTATGATGTTAAGCATGTCCTTTGAAGAGGTCAGGTTGCTCAGGTATAGCAAAGCTGTAGCTAGACTATCGCTGATGTTAATCTTCTCAATTTTGTAGCCCTCCTCCTCCAGCCTTCTCCAAGTTTACTCCTCCATCACCCCTCCACCTAGCCTACTCTGCTCAGCCTCGGTCAGGACCCTTTCGTACTCCATGACCCTGTCATCCTTCATCACCAGGAAGGCCTCATAAAGGGAGGGACTCGCACTGCTGATGCCGACTGAAGTGACTTATCCCAGACTCTCCTCCAATGAATAGTGCTCTGTAACTTGCTCTAGCATTTGCTTGCGCTCTTTCCTGAAGGCCCTCCTCATTCTGGGTTTCTTTCCTTGAGGAAAGGACGGTATATGTATTTTGCTTTATGAAACGATTGTCCCCTAGGCCTTGAAGCCTTGAAGAATGGTCGAAGTGTTGTTGGCTCCAATCGGAATGGAGTACTTGTCAGCCAATCTGAACTTCAGCACATTCTCAGTTTTGCTCTTATAATACACCTCATCCTAAAATACGTCGTACACCTCCATAAAATTCCATCCTTCCTTTACCAGCCTGTATTACAATAGACATACAATTCCTCCAGCTGCTTGAGATGGGCTGGATTTATGACGCTCAACTGAGTCGACTCCCCATTCATCATCAGCTCTCCTTTCTAGTTGATGGGGCTCTCGCTGTGGTTGATGTTGTGAGCTGCTGCTCTTTCGTAATCTGCCATGTGGCATCCCGAATGTATTAAATAGCTGTTTGAGGGTCGTTCGTAACCTTCAATATCAGCCACAATGGGCAACTCTTGAGCCTTCATACCCAGCAGATGCTTGGAGTTGAGAGTTGAGTGCTTTTAATAATGATGACTTTTGAAAAATTTTTCATGCTGATTGTAGGTGAACTTCGAGACAATCAGATACTCAGGTTCCACGATGCCTTCTTCCTTCTTGTTGTACCTTTTAAGCATCAGAAAAAGGTCGTTGTTTGTTACACATATTCCCTACCTATACAGACACTTACATTGGGATTGATAAGCTTTTAGAGATGTTCAACAAAGACCAGCAGGTATGCTTTTCCATTTTTTTCCTCTAAGGTCTTGAATTCATGATCGTACTTACCGTACTAGCTCAGCTCCATCTTGACATAGTAACCTAGCCTCTTGATCCTCTAGATCTATATATCTCTGGGATTTGCAAACTTCCCACTCTAGCAGCAGTACAAGCCGATAGTCTTGCTTTTCTTGATTAAGTGTGCTTGGTTTTGAATGAAGTCCAGTAAAACTGAGTAGTTGTTTGCTCTTTTCTCCTCAAAAGAGTGGTCCGAAGGCATACACCTGTTGAGGACTCCTGTATGCGCATAGTATCCTTCCCACTAAATGCCTATGCCTTTGGTGAGAAGGTACCTGGCATAGACATCTTTGTAAATGAGGTTGATGTAGTGATCAAGAGTGAGACCTCTGGGGGGATCCAAGTTGTTTTGGAGGATCTTCAGATGAGTGGGCCACTATTGTTGCACTTTAAACAGGTCTGTCGTCAGTGTCTCTAAATACTGCCTCTAATGCCTTCTGGATAGACGGTGGTTGAAAGGAGACTGAGGAATGTACAGCCTCAGAACCTTTTTATCCTGGGGGGTCAGTCTGTTGATCCTATGCTATTAATCTTCAAGGATGGCTGTTGGCTACAGTTTGATGTTGACACTCTATGCCACTTGGCTGAGCATTTACTGCTTGGAGGGAGTGATGGCTTATGAGTGTTGTTTTCTTGTGAGGGAGAGGAGGAAGCGAAGAGTTGTTATTCTGAGCATTATTAAAATTAAATAAGTCTAAGCATGCAATAATCTTTATTCCTCCTTCAGCTATCAGGAATAAAGATCTTTATTCGGAGGGAGTTTAATTATATTTAAGCTCTCATAGCAATAAATAAGCTATAGATAAAAGAAGTAACAACAACCATACTGCCTGTAGCCCCAATCACTCGATGTCCATTCTCTCGATCTATTCGATAAGGTCCTGCATGTCGTTCTCATTCTCAGACTAGTACTCAGCCTCGTGAATGGGCACCACCTTCTCCACTATCTTCTATATCTTAACCAATATGTTCCTCTCTTGCTTCCTCTTTAGTACAGACTCCTCCTCCACCGATAGGTTATGCTTGGCCTTGTCAATATCGGTACGGGGGGAGCCTTCGAAATCACCCTCCACTTCCATTTTACTCATCGACACTATGCTTATACAAATTATTATCAATTACAATAATTTTTAGGAACTCATAAATTACAGTCACTAATAGGACTCTCACATCAGTTGGACTTATCAATCACCTTCTTCCTGAACTCCCTGTCCATCTGACTCCTCTCTGCTGCGTAAGAAGGAGCTGCCTTCTTGAAAAAATCGACAGTCTGTCTGACCGTTTAACTCTACCATTAACAGTAACATACGAGAGCAGTGGGAGCCCAGCCTATCTCATTCTTGGCTTTTTAGCAGTTGAGGGGTCCGCATTCGACTGAAGGATAGAGCTGGTTTGAACTCTTCCCTTTGATTGATTTCAGGTTGATTTGATGCAGGTTGGCGTGCTGTTTCTATAGTGAAAAAATATATACTATGACCTAGAGAAATTCAACCAAAGAGGGGGTTTCGTTAAAGCAAATGTTGTAAGCTGTCGAGGGGATCTGCTCCATTCCGATGAGCTTGACTACGCATCTAGCGACATCTCCACTATCGACCATGGACAGTGGTGAGGTTTCGTCGTTCGGAGAGACACAAAGTGGGTATTTATCACTCCATTCCATCCAACTGAGAGTGATCCAGAATCGGTTGGTGTTATCGAAAGGTCCAACGACATCAGGTAGTCTCAAGCTGACGAAAGGAATCGTGTTCTTTTTACGAAGGTAGAGCTAACACTTCATCTTATTCTGTCTTATATCAATGAGTACATATCCGTATTCGTCGAGATCTTTACTCTTGTTCTGCTTGAGCCTCTCGTACTCCTACTCGAGGTCGAAAGTGTCCTAGCTGATGGGAGCTTTTGAGTGGTAGATGAAGTTGTTATAGACAGAGTCAGAAGAAATGAAAATGTATTTGTGAGCTATGTTTTTGAGAGCTGAGAGGGAAGATTGCAGGTCCCTCCACTTAAATGCGCAAAAGTCAACAACTGCCGCCCATTTGTTGACTTATGATATTCCCAAATGCCGAGAAGCAAAACTGACAGTAGCACTGTAGTCCTTATGGTCTCTTCTGTCTGCACAGAACCACTCGATGCGGGTGTTTGACTTGGCCTCATCATTCCTGAATGGCTCCATAGGTACCAGTACACTTTTCCACGGTTGATGCAACAAATTCGGTAAGGAAGAGAGCCCAAATGCTCTAGTAAAGTCTTGCCCATAAAACTGGTCCCTCCCAAAATAAGCACATAAGGATGAGAAGATTTCTGTGGTTCGGGAATCATTCTGATTTATATGATATGGTTATTAATTGAAAAAATAATTACCGATAGGAAGGGGTTGGGGTTGGGGTTGGGGGTGGGGGTGGGGTAGGGGTACG
>Ga0100402_1004914_pt1 | contig 13921 bp, 16 predicted proteins | sample CryGeyme20150102_FD_80419 | JGI IMG/M metagenome (GOLD analysis project Ga0100402, IMG submission 80419) | Groundwater microbial communities from Crystal Geyser aquifers in Utah, USA - Crystal Geyser metaG 2015-0102 | ecosystem: Environmental > Aquatic > Deep subsurface > Groundwater | place...
CATCAGGCATTTAGTGCCTGGCTTTCTGGCTCATATAGACCACCTTCTCTATGAGCCTACCCACAATACTGCTCTCGATCTGTACTGCCAGTCTTCCAAAGACCTTCTTGACATGGGTGCTAAAAAACAGCCTGAGGACCTGCAGAAGAACGAATTGCTTGGTAACATCATACACAGACGATGAAGCTGTTCCTTCCTTCAAGACTTCAATGAGGTCCTTGAATATCTGTGAAAGGTAAATGTTGAGGGAAGCTGATACGAGAGTCAAAACCAGACCAAAGATGAATGGCAGCCAATAGGATCTGATCAGATTGGCCATGAGTCTGTAGGCATAAGAGGACTCTGAGGAATGTTTGCGTATGGATCTGAATAACTCAAAGGGCAAAGAAGGGTACCTCATTTATCCCTCACTGTAAAAGACCCTGAAAAGAAAGGTGAGGTCGTCAACAAGTAGCCAGTCCAGCACTGTGCTTGACGAAAGCTTCTCCTTCATTATATATATATCAATAAGCATGAGTATTCATCGCTTCCTGAGGACTCTCTTTGAGGGGCACACCCAGCCTGCCATCATGCTCCTCAAAAATCACGGAGGCATCAACAGTAAGTACTCCCTCACTCAGCTCTTCTCAAAGAACTTCAGCAGCACAGGTAGCATGAAAGGTCCCTCCAGGAATCACGAGACCACCCCTTCCTCTAACTGACCCTTCTCTCCCTAACTACGTTGTCGCTACTGCTCAAACTGCTACTCATCAAATCAGAGCTGCTTCCCAGAGATACATCTGTTATTAGCTAAAGCATCGCTGTGCCCTTCCTGCTGATTATCGTATTTATCACCCAAAAATACCCGTTTATTCATTCGATTTAACATGAGCCTGCCGCAGGGAGAGAGTCGAAGGTATGGACAGTCGAGAGAGACGGAGGAAGTGTGAGAGTTGAGGAAAAAGGCATTTAGATTGGGGATCTACTGCTGGTGAACGGAAAGCAGCCTCTACCAGCTGACGGAATCTTGCTGAGGGTTTAGAAAGGATCAAACTAAAATGAGCCAAGCGATCACATTTTAGTGAGCGAAGACAGGCTAGGACCATCTGACGTACAGGTCGTAAAACACTGCTTCGAAGACGAGGACTCAAGCGACTAGGTAGACCCTTTTCTACACGTGGGCTCAAAGGTTGACTTTGGGGAGGGCTGGATGCTAGTTTGCCGGAAAGAGCACTCTGGTCCTTCTGGAGATCAGCAGCAGCCAGAGAAGCCCCTGTTAACAGCATAGAAAGTGGACAATATAATGAAAACGATCCTTCTTTTGCCTGTGGTGACCTTGCTGCTTCGGTGGCGTATGGATCTACCCGTTCTGCTATAGATTGTCTCTCTTTTGGCAGTTTTAGTCTTGTACCTATCTCTCATGGATGAAACCTAGGGATTGAAACTGCTGAGATCTACTCTTCAGTCGGGGTTTGATTCTCCAAACATGAATAGAAGCCCGATGAGGAGAGCAGAGAAATGTGAGTTGCTGGTGATTGAGGACCGATTGAGGGGAGGGCTTGAGATGGTCAGCCTTCTAAACCAGTTTCAGGACGTGAAGGTCATAGTTGAGAAAAGAGGCAGTGAAGTAGAAAAAGAGTTTGCTCAGTAGCTTAGTCAAGGAGTAGTATTTCTGGAGGACGAAACTCTTCCTTTAAGGAGACAGGCAACTCTGCTGCTGAGAGCAAAGTTTGTGTCAGCTAGCCTGTCTGCCTTTTCAGACAGTTACCTTCCCCTCCTTCAACAGATGGGTTTTGCAGTCATGCTGGTCTCTGCCAAAGCCCATAGCCAACCGACCATAGAATTCTGCAAGTAGCCTTGTAGGGTGGAAATGGCAAGAGTACGTTCATCTTCTAAAACCCCATAGGCTCTCCTGGAATTTTACCTACATTCCTTCAGATTAGAGAGACTGATAGAGTGCTTCATGGCAGTGAGGGCCAACGAATGCCTCGAACTGGCGGTTTTGGTGGGATGGGCTTGCTACGGAACAATTTTGGATTTCAATCTTGGCCTCATTCTTTATTGCCTGAGCAGACAGTCCCTTCCTCAGCTGCTCTTGAACTGGCTCAACAGCAACCAGGGATGGGGAAGAGGAAATATGAACTGGCTACAGCTGGCCATTCTTTTCCTCCCTTTTTTCTTCTTTCTGACCAGCAGAGTTCTTGTCTATCAACATTCTTCACTCCTTTTCCTGTTGATAGTAGCCAACAGACTGTTCAGAAGCGAGCTTTTAGAACCTGTAATTTAGCAGAGAATATTTTTAGGGAAATGCGGAGGACTGTTGCTGATGCTGGTAGTGGTGTAAGTGTGGGAATGGCGATCTGAGGGAGTGCTGAGGCAGGAAGGAATAGCTGTGATGTGGCTTCCTCTAATGGTGTGGCTGTTAAGGATGTTCCAGCTCTCCCTGGAGTGACAGCCTTCCATGATCATATGATTTCCTATACTTTCATACTTTCGTACTAGATATATTTAGCAATAATAAATGTCGTAATCATGAAATGTGACAATTGTTGGGATAGATCATCCGAACTCGATGTCTGCTGGTAGCAGGTTCACCTGCAAAATCTCAAATATTTTTTACCTTATTGCCATCGCTTGCCTTTCCTTGAGCACCTTGACCCTCAACTCCTCAGATTAATAACTGTGAATCTGATGACCCAACCTAAGCCGAATAAGGCCTTTCTTCCCCTTTTGACTCACCTCTGGCCTCGCTTTCTCCCTCTCTTCCCTCACTATCACAGTTTCAGTCTACCTCTCTTCCTTCGTAATTACTGTCTCCGTCTCGTCCTCCTGCTGTCTTCCCCAGTCAGATTAGCTGTTCGAAGTTGCCTTCAAAGAGTTAAATTGCTGCCGTGATAAGGGGAAAGGGTATGTCCTTGTTCGGCTGTGACTGTTGATGATTTTATCTGAAGAGAGAAGTTGATGATGTTTTCTTTCTTTGGCTGAATAGGGCTCTTTGGCTTCTGAGGGTTCAGAGGTGGATGGTGCTGTGTTTTAGAAGGAGTCGTTGGGGAGGGATGAAGATTGTCGCTTCTTCTACCGAATGAACCGATAAAGCTTTTTCGAATTCGATTTATTCATAACGCATTATTAGACTGAGTTCATAAGTCTACAGTAAAAAGCTGTAAGAATGAACTCAAGTAGGCTATGCACAATCAATAATCAACTCTAAGGCTGTGCCTTCGAAATATTGCGAATAGAGGTCAATTCGACGTCCCTGCCCCTCATCCTTTCCTCATCCTCCTCCTCGGCAATCAGGTTTTGTCCGATGTTGGATTCAGGCATGTATCTGCAGAACCAGTAGCCCAGAAGAGCGAAGGGGGCCAGCAAGCATAAAGCATTTCTGGTGGGCCATATCTAGTTGACCTATCTTACAAAGAAGGGAGCCATGAAAGTGGTCATGCGTCCGAAAGTGAGGGTGAAGCCATAACCCAGAGCCCTCACCACTGTTGGAAAGGCCTCTGATGAATATGAGATGAGAGAGGCAAATATGATGCTGTTGATGAACTTGATGAAACAGACCAAAATAATGAAAAGAGTGAGTTGCTGGCATGAGGACTCTCTGATGTGAAAGCTGTCACAGCCGCTCTTGACTTCGGGAAACCACAACAGGAAGCATGCTAGGGATAACAACAACATGCACTTTCTGATGATTCTCACCGATGAAAGACTGTTGCTAAAGAGAAAGCGGACTATCGCTGAATGGGGGAACAGGTACGGAGCCCAAAGGTGCCGAAGACCTCAGCGAAGGAGGATATCGATATGGTGAATGTTAGCCAAAAGTTATTGCGGATGACTGCTGACAGAGAAAGGTTCAATCCGAAGTATATCAGGAAGCGAATGGCCCAGAGAAACATGAGGACAATAGTTGGAGTCCTCACTGATTTGTACCTATATAGTCCCTTTAAGTACCTGAATAAGTCACAGTAATTGTAGTGCCTCTCCTGCTCCTGCTCGACCTCCTCCTGACCAGCTTCAGAAGCCTCCCTTAACCGAAGAAAACCCTCGTTCTCCAACTACATCTACTCCGTCAGACGAAAGTTATAGGGGGGACGCCGGTTGGTGACCGAGATCTCCCTGAAAATTGCCCTGACCTGTGAGTAGCACTTCCGAGAAAGGAGGAAACGAGGACTTTCGAGGAAGCAGCAGTAGGCAAGGGGGAAGGTGATAAGCCAAATCCCCGAGAAGACGAGGAAGCAGATTCGCCAGGTGGGGATGAAGTTGAGGAGAGGCAGGAATATAGGGGTCCCTGCCCAAACCATCGTCAACATGTTGATCGAGATCGTCTTGAATCGAACAGCTTCCTAGCAGCACCCTTACCTGATATTTCGGATATGTAGAGGTACACTTCTGTCTCGTAACCGAAGAGGAAACAACCTGCCAAAAAGTAGCTCAGTTCGAACAACATGAAGGAGGGAGCAAGAGCTGCTCCCACCATTGAAACGATGCTCAGCAGCAGAGCCCCCATTATTACTGGCCTTCTCCCTATCTTATCAGAGATGTAGCTCAGAAGGTACCCGCTCATGAAGCCGCCTAAGAAAAACAGGCTCTCAGCCCAGTATATTCCCTGAGAGTTGTCACAGTAGAGCCCGAAAGTGACAGCGATGGACTCCTGACTGCCGGATGTCGCTACGTAGTCATATTTGTGTGTGCAGACTGAACTTTCGGAGCATCCCTCGTAGTAGTCGGTCCCTGGTGTTCTGCACTGGAAAGAAGGAGATTGGAAAAAGAAGGCCATGGTATTGGCCATGAAAGAGAAGGAGACCCACTGGATGGCCAGCAGCCAGGTGATTCTTTTTTGGAACGTGGAGTTATCTCCAACGTAGAGGAGGGACTTATCGAGGGTGAGAAAGGTTGACTCCATATCATTGATGGTGAAGAGAGGTTTCTTGTATGGTCTCGTTTAATCACCCTGTCGCTGGGATGCTTCGTTGGAGTCCTAAGCGATAGCCTCATTCTGCTTAGATAATACTTACGACATTGAAGCCCTGGCGGAGGTTGTTGATGAGTTATCGAACAGTGCTTTGAGTGGGGTTGTCAGCAGGTACCTGCATATAGCTCATTTCTTCGTTCATTGTCCTGTTTATCAACCTATTGATGTATTATAGACCAGTTTTGACCGGATTCCTTGTCAGACTGTATAATACAATGTAATTCATCACGGGAAAGGTCAAGGGAGTCGTCAAGGCCTATAACCAGTATATGCATCCCAACAACCATCCTAATTAGCACGACCGCTATGCCTTCGACCTCCTTAACAAAGGATAAGCAGACTCATTCATCGAGTACTCGTCCACACATCCTGTCAATGTGCATGTCAGGGACTACAGCTCAGTCAACTTCCTCATCAAGGCTCAGGATATCCCCAACCTTACCCACCCTTGCAAAAAGCTACTCTCAGAAGAGTAAAGAATCGCAAGGGCACTCAAAGTTATCAACTATCTCCTCGACAAAGGAATCGACATCAACTATAGAGATAAGAATGGAGGAACGGCCCTCTATGCAGCTGTCCACTGGCAAAATGCATAATTGGCTGAACTGCTGCTGAGCAGAGGAGCAGATCCTAACTTGGGTAGTACAGAAAACTTCGTGAACTTGCCTTTGATTTCAGCGACGGTCAAGCAGAACATGGGTCTGATGATCCTGCTGATATCATACGGCGCAGACGTAGAGCAGGCTTTCCGGCTATCATAGGATGGCAAGAGCGGCTTTAAGCTGAATGAGGGACAGAGGAAAATACTGCGGTCAGCGTCGAACCTTGAATCCCTAATTCGAAGACGGAGGTACGAGATCGCCCTCGGGAAAAGCAGTGTTCTTTCAGTCCTTTCCGAAGTACAGTTCCAATAGATGTGCTTCTACCTTTGATCGAATAGATACCTCATCTACTCTTATTCATCATATTCTTTATAATCAAGCTTTTAATCAGACAGCCAACACTCTCTTTCCGTCAGCCAATATATCTTGCTTCTCCAGTCCGAGCCCTTTTAATGCCAAGCTGCCCATAGAATACTCCCTCACAGCAATATCAGCCTGTACCTGGTCGCGAGGGGCGACCTCTTTTAACGACCCTCCTATCCTATAATCCACCAAAGTGTTGATTATCTGACGACGAGAAACCTCAGAATAGTTAGATGGGTTCTGGCCTAAAACAACGGCAGAAAATTTCAGCTGATTTATCTTGAGCTTGGTGGCATGGTTCCTGAGAGCACCGGCCTCAGCCACAACGGATTTGAAGATGGCCAAGTTAGAAATATCTTCTGAAGAAAGGGAAGAGTTCTTGAGTTTTTTCTGCTTCATCATTGTCTCAGTCTGGAATATGTCAAACTTCTCTCGGGTTTTCCTGAGCTCTTATTATACTTCCTTCTTCCTTCTGCTCTGGGCAGCGAGCTCATCTTCAATGATCTTGGAGGCCTCTTCAAGCGAAGAAAGCTTCTCCGACTGACGCTTAAAGTCGCTCTAGAGGAAAACTGCTTGCTCTACCTTTAGCTGTAGCTCCCCGATTCGCCTTTCATGCAGTTCCTTAGTCACCTGGCTGTCCTTCAGATCCTTTTCCAGCAACAGTATCTTCCTTTTCTGCTAGCTTACTAATTGCTACAGTTCGACCTTTTCTTGGACAGTTGTCTCGAAGCGGGTGAGCTCCTCTTTCATGGACTTTAGCTTGTCTTGCCAAAGCTTACCAGGAAGACGGACGTGAAGTCTTGAGAGGGGAGAAGGGTAAGTGATCTGCTCAAGGTCCTTCTGAAGCTCACGGAGATGAAATTGGGTGGTCATGATGGTTTCTTTAAGCATTCGGATATCATCAGTATCAGAGTACAGGCTCCCTAACTCTTGCAGGTTGTCGTTGAGCTCAACTTCTTTGAGAATTTTGGTGATGAGATCAACTCCACTGATAAAACTTTTCATGTCTGTTTTGAGACGAATATGAGGATTTGTGCAGCACTCCCTCATATAACTTTCAAGGACTTTTAGGAAATTTTACAGAAGAATATCAACCTGAGCAGTCTCTCTGGCCTATGAGCTTCTTCGGTAGAGCTCAATTGAGCTCAATATTTGATGAACTCCCTTCATGCTCTGGACACACAGCTCATGTCTTGTGGCCAACTATGTGGGTAGGCGCTAGATGGAGGCCGACAGTTGATCTAACAGGTCGACGGGGTCTGTGTAAGGATCAATGGCCACCTAGCAGTCGATTGTCTCAGTAACTACCCTCTGAAGCAGCTCCTGAGTAAAGGAGTCAATGCGACTGAGTTCCTGTCTCAGTTAAGGATGACCAGCTATCTCAGAAATGTCTGCTTCGGAGTCGGAGGAGGTTATGGCCAGCTCTATCTTGAAAAGGGATATGAACAGTTCTGGGATTTGTTCGAGGAGAAGAAGCAGCCAGCCGGCAACGTGCTCTTGTTCGGCGGAGTAGAGTTATGATCGGTGAGTGAGGGCCTCTGCGCAGACTTCAAACAACAGGTACAGGTGGTAGTTGGTACCTGCCAGTTTGAGAAGAAGGCTCAATAGGGAGGGGTACATTCGGTTACTGAAGCTTTAAGGAAGGATTTCTTGGATGTTGGCCAAGGAAATTCCTGCGTAGTGGCGGACAGAGGACATGCTGAGCCTGAACTGTAGGAATTGTTCCTGGCTGGCCTGGTGCAGCTTAGAGAGCTCGTAGTATTTGTGCTGGAATACATCTCCGCTAAAGTAGTTCCGAATGATGTTGTCTCCCTCCTTGTCCTCCAGGTTCATCATCAGGCTGGAGTTGTTGTCAGAAAGCTCCCTAATCTTCTGCTTGTACTTTGCTATCTGCTCTCCCAAGTGCATTATGTGTTTCTGCTGTTCAGCCTTCTCGTTTGCCTCCTTCTGAACTTCCTCCTCCAAGCTCTCCATTTCCTGAGCCTGAAGAGCCACCATCTCTCCCGATTCTGCAACTTATCCCTCTAGTTTGTTGTTGGCCTCTGCCAGCTCCTTCAGACGTTTCGTCTGATCCCGGATTACCTACTCTTTTGTGATAAGATCCAAAGTTAATTTTTCAACAAAGCTGGCAGCATCGGAAAAGGCTTCCAACTCAATTTTGAGGGTCTCTATTTCCTCGTCTTTGCTCTTTATTTTTCTCTAGAGACGAACTGATTCTCCTATTTTGGCATTGCTTTGCTAAAGTTAGTTTTCGAGTCTAGCTGTTTTTTCTCTCTCTTCGTTGAGATCGCTTTCGAGAAGGCTGATCATCTAGTTTAGGGTGCTGATGTTCTGCTAAAGCTCTTCGCTGCTCTTTCCTCCCCCGAGCATCTCATTGTTCTTCAGCTGAGTGTTAGCGGACTCGAGCTAGGACTTCATCTTCTCATTTTTCGCCTCCAGGTTCTATATTTTGATGGTCAGCTTGTCAAGCATTTCGTCCCTTTCTGCGCTTTCTTCCAGCTCAGCCTCAAGTCTCTCTATTTTCTTCCTGAGCTATGACCTCTCCCTTTCTCCTGATTACTTCTGAGATTTGAAAAACTAGAGCCGCTCAGCCAGTTCTTTGAGTTGTTCTTACTGGTTGGCGTCAGTTGAGTATCGCGTTTGCTCGAGCTCCAGTTTGAGAGATCTGTTGAGCTATTCATACTCCTTTATCTTTTATCGTAGGCTTTCGACTTCCTTGACAGAGTCGAGCTCCTCGAGGGTCCTTATCTTCTAGTAAGCCGACTAAAGCTCTTCTTTGATATTTTGGAGCTAGGTGGGCTGCTGGTCCATCATAAGCTCATTCGATAGCTTGGTTCTTCCTTGGGTTGTTTGAGGTGCCTTGCTCCCCACTTTTGTCTTTTTGGTATCAGGGACAGGCTTAAGGGAGATAGCTTTGACGAAAACGCCGAACATACCTTTTTAGATATTTTTTTAGACTGTGAAGTAGGGCTTTCCGTTGACCTATCCATTGTTTTTTCCGCAGGGCTCATCAAGTTCGAGGCCAATAAACTAATCGTTTTTCCCCTAGATTTTTCCAATGTATCTGATGGTTCCCCTTTTTTCCTGGATATCTTTTGTGTTGACGACGACCTCCTGGCCGACCTTGTAGCGTTGGGTCATTCTTAATGGCAAATCAATCAAATTATAGACTCATTTCGATTGAATCTGCTTATATCATTATCATGCTATCTGCTCCACAGGATAGTGAACAGACCCTCCCGAACACATAACGCTTCTACTTTAACAGCTATGAGTACTACAACGAAGTAGAAGAGCTTTCCGACTACCAGAAAGACCTCAGCAAAGTCCGCTTCAACTGCAACAGGAAAAGTACCACCTCTATCGTCCTCTACGACACGCATTCTTCCAACTACGAAGAGCCCTCTGACAAAGAATCAAAAGTCTTCGAGTCAAAACACTCCTACCTCTCACCTAATCTGCTTCAAAAACACAAAAGCCTCTAAGATTTTCTCTACCATTTCGCAGCAATCTACCATGAGCACAATTTTTCTCAACCAAAGAGCTAATTGGCCAGTCAACACCAGCACTACAAAATCATGATTCTCGACTTCTACGGGCACTCCCTTCTACCAGAGTTTGAACAGACAGAGGGCTAAGATTTCTAGATGTTTGCCAAAATGATCGATTGCATCAAGGCCCTTGGAGATGAGGCAATAGAAGGACTCGAAAGTTTGTTTGCCCTTGAGGGGCGAGAGGAAAGCAATGAGCTGTTATAGAGGTGGCTGGCCTTCGAGCAATACACCTCCTTTGCCCTCAGCACACACCTGCAGGCCGAGAGCAAAAATTAAAAGCCTGAGGCCTTTTACATGTTTGAGTACAGTCTGTATTTCCGGTGGCTCCTTCACGAGATAGCTCAGGGATCCATAAGGAGCATGCTGTTAGGAGCAATTCCCTACACTCCTGCCTCAAATCTCCTATTTCATCCACTCATCTTCCCCTTGGCCTTTTCCTTGAAGAGTCTTTCAGAAGTACCTCGCATCCTCATTCTTAACTTGGATGGTCGAGAGACAGTATTCAACCTGAGGGGACTGAGGCTGTTGCCATAGACAGTCAAGTATGTCAGTGTATTTGGGGAGCCCTAAGCCAGCGACCTTGCCAACTTCAATCTCGAGGGTTCATGCGAGTAGTTTGAGATCGATCCTAGTTTTATGAACATGAACATGGCCCACTCTGAGCTTCTATTCCGTGAAGTGTTTGCGAAGGATCCAGCCGGGACCCATCTTCCCCCCCGATAAAATGTATCCCTCTATCCTCTCAACTCAATCTATCTACGCAAGCTATACGCAATGTCTCGAAAGGGCCGGCCTCTAAAGGAGCGAAAACTGAAGGGAATGAGCAGCAGTATCGACCTTCTCTGGCTTTGGGAGGAGGCCCTCAAGAGAGAGGTAGATGAGTGGAGGCCCTAGTTGGTAATTCTAAGCTACAACGGCCAGCTCACCATTCCCGAAGAGGCTTTTGATACAATTTTAAAAGACCTGACGGCACTTACTGAGCATCGGGTCATTCTGTTTCCAAACTTGTCTGGAATGCACAAAAGATCGGAATCATTCCTGGACAGCATCGATGAAGATGAATGGCCTTCCTCTAAAATCAGGCTCATTGACGAGTTCACCACCAAGTATCGCTAATATAGGTATTCACAGATTGATGAAAATCAGCTGCTGAGTAATTGTAGCCAGTTCATCAAAATCAGCTCAGGACAGTACTCTCTTGCCAACAGGCAGCCCCAGGTTTCCTCCAACAAATACAGACTCTCCGCAAGGACCCACTACCTGTCCTTCCTATCATCATACCCCACCGCTGGTCAACCGTATTTCCCCTTTGTCTTCCAGCCTGAAGGACCTACCTCAGAACACGTTAAGCAGCTGTTTGACAGCTTTGGAAGGAAGGAAAGAGACGAAAACAGGAAATAATATGAAAGTATATAGAAGCTTATTGATGAGGAATTATAAAAGCTGAAATAGAAGTTTAAACAGTTGGAGAACGGGTAGAATATTGTAGATGAACAGAGCACCCCTTTTAAGTAAGCCTTATAGAGGGAAGTGGCTTACCGACTGCACTAGGTTCGCAGATAGTTTTAGCTTTAAAATGAGACTATTCAGGAAGAAACAGACCTAAAATAATAGTTCAGCCAGTATCTGGATAGTGCAAAGGAGCAGCTGCTGCACGGGTACCTTGAACACTATCGCTTTCAAAAAATAACTCTTCCTGAGGATAACAGAGGCGGAAGGGTCAAGGAGTTCAGACTTTACATCAGAGACGATGAGTAAATAACGATCGAGCGCTATAGTCAAGTCATCATTGATGAAAAAAGGGTAAAAGTATTTGTGATAAACTACCGAGATCAAGACTAAAGCCACTGTATTCTTCAAGGGGAAACAAGTGAGCTCAGCAATACGATTAAACTGCAGAAAGTGAACACTCGTCTGGATCAAAGCTTACAGGGCCTGGACCTCGACAACAAGGAGAAAATTGTGAGAGTGAACTATAGTCATTGCTTTATCAAGGACAAACTTTACCTTTTCTGGCCTCAAGAGTGGGATCTCAGACTATAAGTAGAAAGGAAGCTGTTGGGACTAGACTACAGGCCTCCCCACATCAACTCCATGTTTAGGCTACAATATAACGCCCAGGACAAATGCTACCTCGTCGACTACCTGCGATGTATCGAAGCTTAGTCCGGCTTGGAAATGTTGCCCAGAAAGTCTTGTGCTGCCTACTAGTGCTAATCTAACCGTTTCTACATATTCGGAGGAGTCTATGATAACCTGCTCGATTACTATGAAAGTGTTTCTCCCATCGGCAGAGCTGTTCTCAAAGACGATACGTTTTCCATAAGCCAGCTTCCGAAAAGGAAGGATCGGCACGTCAACCATCCCAACTATCTCAAGCCAAAAATGAAGTATCGCATTGACAAGGCAAACAGAAATGTGGAGGAAGGAGCTCAGGGGCTCACCATCAGTCTTGGATATGGCAGAAAATTCACAGGGAGTCATTCTCTCATGAGTCAATAGCAGTTCAATGTAGTCTTTGAATTCTAAGGTGTCAAAGTCAGTAAAGTGTCTTTTCAGGAAAGCAGAGTGGTGGAGCTTGAGCGGCCTATCGAGTACAGCGCGATGGGGAGGTACATTATAGGAGGAAAGGATGAGTGGGAGGAAAAGTTTAGTGAGGCAGCAAAGGATTGGGTTGTGGCAGAGTCAAGGAACCAAGAGCACAAGGAAAGAGAAGTACTCACATCTCTTGAGTAAAACTATCGAGTTCAGGACTTCAAAGTGAACTACAAGAGGCACTTTTTGTTCGGGTGGGACAAAACACTCCGGGAAAAGATATATCTCAATCAATGCTGGTCTCCCGAGCTCCAGCTGTTTTTCGATGGGAGGCTTCACATCATAAATGCCGTCCTAAGAGCCGAGAAGATGGGGCAATACAGTGGTAATCATTAAATAATTCCCAAGGAAGATGATTTGATATCCCTCTGCCTTGACGAGGATAAGCTTTGGGTTCTTCTTTCGTCGCCTGTCCTCAGTCAGGTCTAAAGCAAAGCCAATCGGTACTACCTCTGTGAAGGGATCCTTTCCAACATTAAAAATATTATTGACAATCGAAAAAATCTATTTTTGGTTTCAAAGTATGATTTTAGGCAAGTACCCAGCCTCTAAAATCTCCAGTACAAGAGTCTTGTTATCATTGAGGATTCAATTTTGTTGATCGGAGGACAAAGCGAAAGTAGCGGCTCATCGTTTACCAGGGTCGACTATATCCTGGAAAAAAAGAAAGATCGGTTCAAGCTGAAGACGAGAAAGCTGGAGGCTCACTACTTCAGCCTTGACCTTTTAAATCCTGCCTACGTCAGAGATAAAAATAAGGACATTTGGCTGTATTCAGTAGAAGAAAACACCTCCAGCAGAAACAACTCTTAATTTTAAGAAAAGCAGTGGAGCCTGAAAATATAAAGTCTCCAGACCAAATAAGTGGTGGCTTTTGAGGAAAAAATGATAACAGGCCCACTTAAAGTAGTCTATTACGATCATCTCAAAAGGTAAGTTTTCCAGAAATGCCCAAACTTCAAAGATCCCAAAATTATAAAAATAACCTCTTACGAACGTTTCTCTTTTAGCATCCTCAGACAAACTATTGGAAAAATAATATCGATCATCAAGGAAGAGGAAAAGCCATCAGATATCAGCTCTAAAATAGCAGCCATACTCGATCAAGGAAAGGATGATTCGGAACTGATCAAAATAATGGAATATTATCAATCGACAGATGACCTCAAGCGGTTGATAAGATAACACCTTCAGCTCATACAAAAGAACTTAAATTCGAAGGATCACAACAGAGGTTAGGACACTCTCAAGGAAATGAGAAAGCTCATCATGCTTTTTAATAAATACTTTATATAAAGCCATCTCCAGTTGAGCAATGGGGAGGAAGAGCTCTATCTATTTGTTATGAATGAAAAAGACCAAAGCAGAAAAGTCAAATATTTATCAATAGGCCCTTTAAAAACAGTTGAACTAAAATTTCTTAGGGTCCGATTCCGCCATGAATTACTGACTTGTCTCAATGAAAAAAATGATGAAAGTATGTTTTACAACTCGACGAACTCATAAACAGAGTAAATTGTAAATTAGCAATTCCAATCAGTCCAAAAAATAGATCAACTAGAAGGAGAAGCTCGTGAACAACAAATAAGCATTACTTACAGGCTACAGTGAAAATTATTAATCAGATAATCTTACATCTACTACATTAGTTGTAGTTGTTTGATTTATGAATATTTTATATAATAATAAATAGCCAATTAATGTTTGAACAATAAACAAAAACAGGAAATATGGATTTTTTCAAAAAATGACCACATTTTCATTTTTTTGAAAAGATGATTAAGTGAACGATTTTTTGAAAAAAACTTGGGATGAACAACATTTTAATTTTTTTGAAAAAAATGTTTAAGTGAACA
>Ga0100402_1004916_pt1 | contig 13918 bp, 13 predicted proteins | sample CryGeyme20150102_FD_80419 | JGI IMG/M metagenome (GOLD analysis project Ga0100402, IMG submission 80419) | Groundwater microbial communities from Crystal Geyser aquifers in Utah, USA - Crystal Geyser metaG 2015-0102 | ecosystem: Environmental > Aquatic > Deep subsurface > Groundwater | place...
ATTTAGCCTCAACAAACAGAAAAGGCAACCCTCTGAGAGAGGAAAGGCTAATTTTAGAATTAAGAATTATACTGAAACTCCACCTGAAAAAAACAAATCGAAACTATAAAAAAATTTATCAACTACTGAAGAAAGGACATTTTTGAAAACAGATATGCTTACTGTTCCTGTCGAAAATGACATTTTTGATGATCCAAGACAAGAATAGTAATCGTAATTTCTAGAAAATAAAGCCATCTACGCTCTTGAAAACAAATAAATAAAGCCTCTTTAAACGAAAAATATTCAAGCTCTTGAAACCAGAAGAGGTTAAGCACCTAAAACAAAAAAAATGTAGGTTAACCAAACGAAGGAGATATAGGCTGAGACCAAATAAATATAGACTGTTGAAATTAAATAGGCTGCTGACACTAAAGAAAAACAAGGAGATAAAAGTTAAAAAACTGATCTTGAAGCGATCGTCGAGAAGGAAAACATCAAAGGAATATAGTAAAGCCTTCCCAATACAATGCCTCAATTTTCCCTTTTTAGGCCATCTTCAAGGTAGAAAAGTCAAGAGGAAGAAGATAATGTAGCCTTTGAAATAAGCAATAGAACAATATAATAAAATACTCCTCTTCCAGATCCTCATTTATCGCTTTTCAAGCCATTTGTTATGCCTAAAGAATCAGAACAAAAAGAGGATAATGAAAAGGAAGTCATAATTGCAAAATAATAAAGCTAGAAGCCAGTGGTTCCATCATCAAAAAATGTCGGTCAAAGGAAAATAACTCAGCAAATATTTGAGGATAAATGTTTGGAAAAATAATCAGAAAAGAAGATTGATCTGACGAAAATATCTTTCAAAAAATTCGAAGAGGATAAAAAATCTGAAAAGATGATCAATGAATTCAAAAGATCATTTAAGAAGATTGACACTGCTAAAAATTCTCTTAAAAGAATTGACATAAATAAACTGTCTCAGAAAAAAATAGATATCAGTCAGAATTATGAAAAGAAGATAGCCACAAAAAAACCTTCTTAAGATTAAAGAAAAAAAAATATTGAAAAACCTCAGGAGAAAAATAAGCGAAAAGTAACTCAAGAAAATTAATTTGAATCAAAGTCTCCCAAGTCATCGCCAAGACAATCGTCTGAATTTAATTTTAAGGAGTAATCATTATCTGGAGATGACAAAGCCAATCAAATGCTAGGTAGTTCCTTTAACATCAACACTGCTTCTCTAGCAACCTTTAATAATGCCAAGCATGAGAAAAAAAGTAAATTAGCTGGATAGTCCACTTTCGCTAAGGCAATGGAAGGATTAATGCCGAAAATACAAAAGAAGGAGACAAGCACTCTGTCTGCTCAATTTCATGTTCAGATGCTGAAGGTTACATAGCTGGAAAGAAAATAATAATGGGACAAGGCATACTAAAGACTAATGTAGATCTACAAGTACTTCAAGAAAGAAGATGAAAAAATTTAAATTTTACTTCGCATTGGAAGCATATTTTAGAAATAGGAAAAATATCCATAAGCTGAGAAAACCTATCTGAAGTGTAGTAAATTTAATTCCGCAGACGCATTCCTTAGCTTAGGAAATCTTCAGCTGAAAATTGGGAAAATTGAACAAGGAGTATAAAATCTTGAAAAAGCCAATTGCATCAGAAGATTTGACATCACTATTGAGAATAAACTGGTCTACGGTTATTCCTTGAGAGAAGATACCATGGACAAGGCTCTTAAGCTAGCTCATTGTATCCTCAAAAAAGAACCGAATTCTCTTGAGACCTTATTGATCACTGCTGGTATCCTAGAAAAACAAGGACTTATTGATGAGGCTATTCAGATTGTTAAGGCTATTGACCAAGTGAGACAGACAGAGCACATCAAGCACTATCTTGGTATTCTTCATCTGGCAGCATCCAATCTTAAAGAGGCTTTTTAATATTTTAAACAAGCTCTTGCCATTAAACCTGATTATGCTCCTTCACTCATTTAAACAGCTTCTATCATCAGCGAAACATATCCGAAACAGGCCATTGCAGTCCTTAAGTACAATTGTATTTATGTAGTAAAGCTCTTGAGTTGAGTCCAGGAAATCGAAGGGCCCTTGCTAGATTGGGTAAAATATATGAAGCTGAATCTGATTTTGAAAACGCGATGAATACTTACAAAGCAGGTCTATAGACTCAGGCAAACTATGAGTCGTACATGAAAATAGGAGATTGCTTGGCCAAAAAGGAATCATACATCGAAGCACTTCTCAACTATAAAGAGGCAATCAATTTGAAAAAAACTTCATAAGCATATGCCAAATTAGCCCTCATGTTTGAACATAAAAACGATTGCGTCAAAGCTATTGAAAACTATCAATCAGCTTTGGCAGTACTGGACCCTTCCAAGTAGAACATTAGAAGGGAATATCTGATGGCAATAGGTCGCCTTCACCTGAAAATGGGCCAATACGAAACAGCAATTGGATTCCTTGAATAATTGCTAGAGACTTCAGAAACAGCTTCGGTGTTTAAATTATTAGGATAGGCTTACTTTGGAAGCAAACAATATCAAGAGGCTCTTGGCTGCTTTTAGAAAGCAAACGCTTTATCTGATGGAATAAACATATAGGTGCTAGAGAACATGGCGATGTGCTTAGATAGGCTTGAATAATATTTGGCATCAAAAGTTATATATGAGAAAATTCTCGAAAAAAGCCCTCATAACATAAGATGCCTCAATAACTTAGCCAATATTATGCTTATCACAGGAGAAACTAATGAGGCATTTTTCCTATTCTAAAGCATCTTGGAAAAAATGCCTAAAAACATTGAAAGAAGATTGAAGCTTGCTGATATTTATGCATAAGTCGGTGACTGGAGTAAGGTTTAATACCACCTTATTCAATGCTACAGGCAAAAATAGCACGATTCTCGGATTTTAGAAAAACTGGTCGTTCTTTACAAGGAGAAGAGGGACAACAAGATGGCGGCAAAATATGAAAAAAAGTTAGCACTGCTCAGGACAACTCACAAACACAAAGCGAACTGATATATTAATTTATTACTCAAACAATGATACTGATCAATCACGTTAGAATACCACCTCTGAAATCGCTTTCCTGCATTCTAAAGACCTGACCACCAACATTTATAACAATAACTGTATCTTTGTTTTTTCCATCGCTTTGACCTTTGATTCCTTGGAAATATACGATAGGATAATATTTGAACTCTTTGAATGTTTTTAGCTGAATTCGTTGATTAGCCAACAAAGCTTGTTCTTTTTCAAAAGCAGTCTGAGCAGCTTCAGCAGCTTTATCTGCAGCCTCAGCATCTTTATAGTCATTATCACCTCGTTCTTTATCTTTCTATTTTGCAAATTTCTCTCGTTCTTCTGCTGAAATGTTGACAGTGGCAAGCCATTTATCAAGCTCTTCATGAGGAGGAGGGTTAAGAAGAACTCCATTTTTCGATATCCAAGCACGACGCTAGTTAAATTTATCACTTTCCTTCGTGATTCCGAGTCCAATGACATCACCATGGTTCAGGCTCCAGTTGTAGTTGTAGATATTTTATCCGTTGGTGACTACAAACCCACTGGTACTGAGAGAGACCCCACTAGCACCAATAACTTATTATTTCGCCTTTATTTTATCTTTCGACTAAACCTGTGCAAAACCGATTTCGACTTCGCCTTGAATATTCACAACTTCCATTTCAAAGTAACAGTTTTTGGACTATTGTTAGAGCTAGAAAATAACAGCTTGAGGTTATGATCCCTTAAAAGCTACCTTGTAGTATGGACCAGCATAATCATCTGTTTTCTTCTCAATGACAAGCTCTGAATTTTATCCTTTGATCAGAGGAACAAATTAAGTGTTTTTGAGATGTCTTTACTGAAAGTAAGAAAGGTCTGGTAAATTAGGAAATCTTTCAGGATTTTCATTGTAATCCTGTAATGTTCTTCGACGACGAATAGCAATGATAACGCAACAGCAGAGAGTTATTATGATCACGAAAAATCCACAGATAGCATAGAAGGTGGGTGCTTGGATGCCCATGATAAGATTCGATATTGTATTTTGAGAACCATAAGCTGCTAGATGAATGCTAGATTGGCTGGGGAAATGCTCGAAGTTTAGAAGATGTCTTTTGAGCATTCTTTAACTATTTATGATGAATAAAAATATGACAATAAATGGGAGTACCCTATCAGATAACTCTATGAATTGCCATTAGAAATAAACACACCAGTAGTCATTGAAACATATGTTTATCAATTGAAAACTGCCCAAAAATTATAGAATCCAATATCAAAACGAAGAATCAGTTATGTTGCTTCTGTTTTTCCCATATTCGCTATTTCCATTTTATTGGATTCTTGGAAAACAAATTAGCTCTCATTTTTTCGATGAATTTTATCATCATATATTTGGTACGCATTCTACATCTTCCCGAAAGGATCCGGCGTATGCAGTCAGAGCTTTCTAAAAACTATAAACATAGCTTTCTCACCTTTTGATTTTAAGGCTTATCTATGTATAACATTCCTAATGAGGTGAAAGAAGGAACTCTTTCGGCAAATTGCTCGACTTGCTAAATTTAGTAAGCTGACAACTATTTGAGGTAGATGAGCTATCTAAAGTATTGAACCAGCAGAGTTTTGAAATTAATGTTCAGCTCAACAGTATCATCCTTATAGCCTTGAAATGCTTTCTTATAGAGTTCCTTACAAGAACTACAAAATTGTATAGTGTTAGTTTTGGTTGAAGGATCTGTTTCTTTATCATTGCTAACTTCGTTTGCTCTTGTTTTTTATTAGGCAATATCTGATCCAGGTTTGACTATTTTATAGCTATTGTCAAAAGGTCCAGATGAAAGCATTGGCTCATTATTAAGGCTGTTTGAATTCAAAGGTTCAGAGACTGATAATAAATCTAATTGTTCGGACGTTTGATTCGGATTAGATAAAGATGACAGCTCCATATTATAAATATTATCAATTTACAAAAGAGAACGAAACATTTTGAACTCTTCTCTTTCTTTGATTTTGACTAAAGCACTAAAATTTATATCATAAGTTTATTCAACTCTTAATTTTAACATTAAGATAAGTGAGATCAAACTAAAGCAATTTATAAGAGGCATTTTGATACAGCAGGATTTAAAATGATCATTCAACTATGAAACAAGAATGATAATGCTGAAAGTGATCTTCTTTTTCTTCAAGGACTCTTTAAACTCTACAATAATATCGATCATCAACTATCATAAATGCTGTTCAAATCAATAATTTTGTGAAGGTATTATTTGGAAACATCTTTTGTCCTATTTTCTCAAAATTGCTATCCTTCATGGCTCGATCGTAAACTTTTCTTTATTTGATATCCATCCATACCCAACTCAAACTCATTGTCTCAAAAATCTTCTTGAGACAGTCCTATTTTTCAGATCCTGACTTTGAAAGAGTCTCTATATAGTCAAGACATCTTCCATAAGAATTCCTAAGTTAATTGATTCCTGTTTCAGATAGGGTCTTCTGGTCAGAATACTTTATAAGGCACTTTATTGTTTATAAAAGCTCAAGTTGTTGTTGAGATGAGTAAATTTTAAGCTGCTTTTTGATCTTGGATTTCAACTCTTATTGGGCTACCTTTTTTTTGTCGTCTTCTCTCCCTCTGCCTCTTTAATATCTCTCGGCACTATTGAATTTTGAGCTTTGCCTTTCGTTATACAATCTTTCAGCACTTCTTTCAGCTGAGTTGGTCTTAAGATCTTGAATCTGTTCATGTTTTATTTATCTATTTTTTGCACTGCTCTGCCCGGATTTTTAACTGTTCTGAATTTTATGGATATTCTGCGAAGACTTTTCACTGCTGTAAACTGTTTTCGATTTTTATGCTCTGACTTATACGATAGGAGCAGCCACTGGGGGAACATGAAGATTTGGATGATAGTTTACACCTGGATATGCTCTTCTAGGATCTGGATGAGGGCCTCTAATATATTGCTGAGGCATCATAGGTGGTGGAACCCCTCCATACGAATAATTCGGAAGCATGTTAGGCGGCAGGTATGGTTGATTGGCATAAGGGTATATGGAACCAACTGGCATATTTGGCGGCTGATTGAGAGGAGGCATCATATAGGAAGGGTAGTATGGTGGAGGAGGAACTCGAGGGTAGGCATTGTTCTCAGGAGGGTAAGGTGAGTATATATTTGGAGGATACTTCAGTTATTTATCGACTGATTATCTGTTGCCTTTATTTGTCTTTTCTCGATTATTGCTCCCTTACCGTTCCTTGTTATTTTGACTAAATCGTTTTTATTTTGGCTCTTTGTGGATTTTTTTCTTCTTCTTTTCATTAGCCACTGTATCTGTCTGAATAGCATTTTCATTACCACAGTTTCGAAAATAATTTATTAGCTCGAGGGAGATCTTTCTCTTGGAGGAAGCTAGATACGCTCTGGATTTCGCCGCTCCTGAGGAGGTTGCTCGTTGGGTGAATCTGATAGTTCACCTTATTCATGGTCATCATCTTTATTTGGTTGCGAGCTCATATCTCTTATTATACAAAGCTATAAACAAATATTCTCCTGAAGTTATGAACTGTATTGAATTAAATGACGGTTCTTTAAATAATGACTAATAATAATTATCGATGGATAGCCAACAAGTCCCCGTCAAGGTCCTTGTGAACATCAAGACTCTATGGATGACCCTCAGGTTCAACTGCAAGTTGTCATTTGCTGTGAAGAATGGTACTATCTGCCTTTATCATAGAATTTTCTGAGGTTCTGGCTTCTACTGATTCTGTATATCCGTTGGTACGAGGAAAAGCTCAAGTTAATGATTCTATTGTCTTCTTTCTGCCTTTGGAAGCAGTTACAGCACAAACTCAGGTATTTTTTTGTTGATTCAGTTTAAACTGGCAGTCATCATGTCCTCGGCAAATGGAATAGTTCCAGCTGGTCATGTCTACTTTTCTATTCCCTCAGTTACTAATAATGCCACTTCTTTCACACTGCCGCTTGAGAGATGCGAAGACTCCCACTCTCAGCTCAACTTCTCAATCAGCTGCTAAGGATCAGGTTCTGTTATCTCTGACTTCAACTTCAGTAAGTTGGACAGCGCTCGTCCAGTCAAAAATTCAAGAACTCCCAAAAAGCATGAAGCTAGATTTCAAGGTTATGACATAAATTACGAAAGGATCGGGCAGAGTACGAGGCAAAGTTATAGTGCCTCAAAATTGAGAAGTATTTAATTTGGTCGAGCAGCAAGAAATAACAAATTTCCGAAGTTTACTTCTCCCTATAAAATAGTTCAGGTTGACGACGGAAGTCATATTTCTAATGAGCAACTTTTGAAGGAGCATCAAGACTATTGGCTGGAGATAGTGAAGCTAGAGGGGGTCGTTGATACTTTGAAAGGTGAAATAAATAACTTGAAGGAAGAAAATCATCAACTTAGATAATAGAACTAGAACATTCATTTTGAGGAAGAGAAAATGCACGCATTAATCAGTGAGGTTAAGTAGAGTAACACAATTATCGAGGAGCTTTAATTTGCAAAGAACGAGCATAAAACTAAGCTCCTTTAGAAGTAATAAGCTTTTTAAAATATTTAAAAAATATTGGAAAAATAGAAAGAAGATCATATTCAAACAAAGAGGCAATACGAAGAAATCCTAAATGAAGAACGTCAGAAGGTTGTCAACTTGACGATAAAGCAAGAAGAGTTGTCTGCGAAACATGAATAATTGACTGAACTACTTTTTAAGTCAAAGGCTGAGCTCTAAAATGAAAAAAATGATAAACAAGAACTGTAATCTTAACTATTTGTCTTAAATGATCTGGTCACAAAGAAAAATTAATAACTCTAAAACATACAGAATCAACTTGAGCTATTGAAAGAATAGGTCAATTTTATGAGAGAAAATAGCAAAGATGAGTTAGTGAAGGAACTATCTGCAAAACTAAACTCAAGCTAAAAATTGTTTCAAGAATCACAATAAAGTACTTAAAAGAGTCAAAGATAAATAGGATAGTTGAAAGATAGCTTACATTTGCTCAAGGAACAGTTGAAACAAGCTCACTAGCTTCTTGTTAATGAAAAGAAAATAGCGGAATAATAAATAAGGAAAAGAAAGCTAAACGAGCAAAAAGCTCAACAAATACTAGAAGAGCAGCTTCATCATTACGAGAAAGAAAAGGACAGTCATCTATCAAAGGTTCAGGAAATGAAGTCAAAGGAAGTGATTTTGAGTGAGGAATTAAAAATGGCAACTCATAATCTTTAATAAGAAAAGACAAAGATATAAAAAATGCGAAAAGAACTTATATTTTAATGCTAGTAAAAAATAGCTGGTATCAACAGTGTGTACAATGAAAGCCTTCAAAAGAAATAATAAGAATGTGATAAATTGTTCAATAAGCTTCAATAGCAATAGGAAGAAATGGCAAAACAAAACAAAATTTAATAGAACCAAAAGAAAGAAATGGCAATTTTAACTGGCAAATTTGAAGCTTTAGAGCAATAATTTCAACTGCTCACTCAAGCATTTAACAAATAACACAATGAAAATGAGCAAAAGGACAGTCACATTATAAAACTCCAAGCTGAAATAATATCCCTTTCTGCTCGCTGTGAAGAGATCGAAAAAGAAAGAGACTCTTCTGTTTTATAGTTGGAATCAAGATTGAACGAAGAAAAATATTTATCAAACTACACAACAAGCATAACTGAAATGAACCTTGAACTGGCCCGTTTAGAAGGATAAAACTCTTAACTGAGGAAGCAAATTGAACAGCTGACTGGCTCTAGGTCTGAGAAAGAAATAAAGTTGGAGAAATAACTTGGAGATGTTAAGGAATTTGCGCAAGGAAGGCTCAAATAAATTATGCTGCTGAGAAGATAAAGCAGTGAACTAAAGGCTCAGCTTGACAAGAAACCCTGATCATAACTCATATCATTCAACCCTATTATTTATTCCATATCAATCAATGCCAATATTGTGAATCTTTATAGTGTTATCGGCGGTAGCTATCCCCAAATTTCTGAACCATCGTCTCAGCTGATTTAGAGGCTCTGTAAAATGATTATTTTAGTTGCCAATTCGCGTAGGCGAATGTGATTCCGACTTGAGTCCATGTGCTTGTAGCTTTCCAGCGCCTACCTGTTCTACATTAAGTGATTTATACACATTTTATGCGACAGTTCTCAACCACCAGAGTCCTAGATAGAGCTGGGCTGAAGTGATTAATATTTTTCGAATATGATATCTTCTAAGGTAGGGATCATTTATTTGAGGTAGTTCGCTGCCTCTATTTTTATTCACAGTTGCCTTTTAGCTGTTGATGAATTATGAAAAGTTCATTAATTAAGATAAGTTTATGATATCGATACCCAACTAACATTCATATATTTATTATGGACTGTCCTCAATCAGAAAAGGTCACTCTTATCCAGTTACAAAGATTCCTACCTCTCAAACCGCCCACCTGTCCAAATAAGCTTCCATAAACAGTCGAGAGGTATCTGGGCTCTCCAACCTTCAATAACTTGTCCCTCAAAGATCAGAGAAAAGCAAAAAAACAATATTAGCTAGCATATCGATCATATTACTAGCCAAACAGCATCATTTAACATTTGCAACAAATCACAAACAAAAAGTTTTCAAATTAGAGCATCCTTCAAGCTCTTGATAACTCAGCGATGAAGTTTGGTCGAGTAGATTGGTATAGATTCGTCCTCATTGTGACCGACCGGCTTCCTCTCAAAAAAATAGAAGGAAAAGAATAAGCTGCACGAATTGTCCAAAGGAAGCTACGCTAGCATTTAGTCAAGAAAAAGATTGACTAGGCATATCAAGAGGTGAATAATCTGCGTTAAAGTGTGGAATAAAAATTGAAACTTGAGCTTCAAAGATAATGTCTGAAGGAACTAAAATAGCATGTTGAAAGAAACAGAATCAAATGCGAAGAAGTATTAAACAAAATAGAATAAAAAGAAATGAATTTTATCGAATTTGAGAGAGCAATATAGGGTCTTGAGGGAGGATTGTAAAAAAAAAAGATACAGTATCTGTTCATGAAATATGAAAACAAGAGAAGAAAGGCTGAAATTGAGGCTTTGATTACAGAATTACTTCCCCAAAGGAAAGCTGTATCTGTTGAGGGACCAGCTTAGTATCTCAAGCCAGGAGAATAGTTATTCACATTCGTCAGAAGCTATATGGTTCAACTCTATTATTCATGGCAGGATATGTGTGAATAATATAAAACAAACTACCATGATGGAACGGATCAAATTAAAATTTCGGGGCTCTACAATTTTTTGAGAGACAAATGCTAAGATAAAATATCTTGGATTCAGGCGATTCAGATCAAGAACAGCTTGTAGACACTCGATAATATCAAGTATCTCTACCAAAGAGCCAATGTTGCTCAATTGACATTACAAGTCGCACGATTTATCGAGAAAAAAGCCAGAAAAGCGAAGCTTCATGTCGAAAACGAAGTCTTTTATTCTTTCAGAACAATAATTCTTCTTTTAGTTAGCAAATGCAAATCAGACAAAATGAAAAGGGAAAATTTCAATAAATTTACTATGAGCTATGACAATACTCTTAAAAATGACGCTTTTTATGCAGTCTGGAGAGTGTTTGGAAATTTGATAAATGTTAGAAGAATCAAATAGGAATGCGGAGTTAGTCCTCTCGCCTGTCATTTAATGCTTACTCATTCCTCATACAAATATTAAACAATGGTTGAGCAGCTTATTGATGCTCTTCCTGCAAATACAGAAGTTCCTTATTCAAAAGTTGAATAGAGAATCAACCTCAACCTTTAATTTATACTTGATAATTTTCAGTTAAGGCCTTTACCTCTAGGTGATAATGATTTCATTGATTATCGAACTGCCATCAAAAAAATATTTCCCCTTGATTTTGATATTCTCATCAGGTCCTATATCTTCAAAAAAGTTGCATAGAAAATTATAGTTCTCTGGCGATCAGCAAGAGAAAAGAAGCTTAGAGAAAAGAAAGTCAATGAAGCTCTTCTTGGGTTGATGGCGATACCATAAGATAAAAAAAGAAAGAAAAGTCTTGAATCTAAAGTAGATCGAGGAGGAAAAAAATTACTGACCTCCAGTTCCAATAAACAAGCTTCTAAGCCAAAAAATTCAACTGAAGTTAACCCTGAACACTCATCGCTGGTAAAAGATATTCTAAACGAACTCTTGAACTCCTTGGATCCCAAAGATTAGCAAAATGATGAAGAATTTTTAGCTTTCAAGAAGGTAGTGACTCTACCAAATTCTGAGCTTTATACTTTCAGGGCAAATATCACACGAATCGACTTTCATTGGCTTCTGGGAGCTGTTGCATTCAGTCGATAATTTTTGACAATGAAAGGAGGACATTTGAACAGTCTAAAATTAAAACTACCCTATCGACCAGGAATTTCTCCTGTTGATTTTGCAATATGGGGTAACAATTTAGTTGTATTGACTACTTTATACTCTCTTTAGCTCTATACATTAGGACAAGCTTAATCATGTATGTATTTCATTATTCAGATCCTCAGAGGACAATTCAATTAGCTAAGCAATAACTTTCCCAAAAGTTTTTTGATTCAATCACAACAGAGCGACTGCATCGTCAGCTCCCTTGTTTATTGAAGCCTTAGGGTCAAAAACTATTAGTCAATGTTCTTTATTCCAATCAACTAATGATGATTGATGAGGATCCAACTGTTCCTTGCTCAGGAATCAAGCTCGATTTTCAATAGCATTTCTTCAACAGATCAACCTCAAAGATAATTCAGTATCTGAATAAAATGTCTCCTTAATAAAAAATTGATTTTATTGAACAAACAATCCAAGGTTTATCGGATGAACAGGAAAGAAAAAATATATTGCCGTAATACAAAAATTCTCCAGAGATAAAGATAACAAACTTTGAGTGGAGGAAATGGTGGTAATGGCTTGAAGAGCTTGGATATGCTGCCAGGTCAGTACTTTAATGGGAGTTGAAAGTAAATAAGAAAGTCATTGTATCTTTTCAGGTCGGAAACATGCTGAAAGCAATAAGAACCTATATGACTGAGTACAATTTGTCAGTTAATGAGGTTTTGCATGATATTGGATGTCCAGATGGCATCCTGAATGCCAAAAGTGTAAAGAAATATCTCTCGAAGGTTGTTGGATTAGACAATCTAGGGTCTTCTGATGGTTGGATGCACTAGCTAGGTTTAGGAAAACAAATTTAATACAATCAACTCGCAAATATTATTGCACATGAGTGGAAATACTCCCCTCTTCAACAACCTTATCTCATTGTCACTTCTTTCTTCATGGTGCCTAATTTACCCATTCTTGTCTACACCCTTCAAAACTTTCCACATATATTCATGAAAAATACTGAAACCAACAAAATAATAGCTGTTCTAGTCGGACACACAAAAACACCCCTGATTCAGTTTATTCCTGAGCAATTTCTAATCGTCTCAACTGAAGCACAAAAATAAAAAGGAAAAGGTGAGTAGCTTTACATTTGGAGAATTTTTGAGGACATACTAGGAAAATATTCTGAACATCCTCCCTGGAAAAGTAAATTTTTAATTATTCAGTTGATCCTTTGATAAAGATACAAACAGGTCATGAAGCAGCAATCAGTTCCATTGCCTACTCGGCTAGATGCAACTCCATAATAACAGCTTCACTTGATGGCTCTCTTAAATTTTGGGAAATGAAATCAAACACTTTTGTATAAATTAAAAGGATCTATGCGGAAGATTCTCATTATTTGCATGTAGCGACAAACACAAATATGGTAGGCAATGGATAAGTTCCAGTTGAAGTAATGGTCTCTTTACGGATCGGTCAGCAGATCAGCCTGAGTAATGCCTATCCTTTCGACACAACTGTGTAAATCAAATTCATTGAACCGATGATTGCCAAAATCGCTGGTAAGCTAGAGTCACTACCAACTCCATTGAGATTAATATAAAAAATGGGTGAGGAAGGAAGTCGTCGAGGAGCAAAAAAGAAAGCTTTAATTGGCAGATGGTAGAGGGAGTAGATGGAAAAGATCGGTCAAGGCCTTTTAGCTTTGAGAAGTTTAGATCTAAACTTTTATGCAGCGTTGAAAGCAGCCTTTATTTTTTCAAATAAAAAGCAACTTGAAAAATTAGTCAAGTTCATCAATAACAAGAAGTATGCATAAATGGTGATTCGAAAAGTATGCGAGGAGTATGGATTAGATCTGTTACATGATCTGCCTTTTACTGCTCTTGATAATGTTCCTTTGCTCCCAGTACCTGTGAGCAATTCTGTTATGTTTCAACAGATTGAGCTTTATGAGGATGCTTATCGGGATGTAATGGACCAACTCTCAGCAAAAGCAACCAAATCTGGATTGATTGATGAAGATATTGTGCTTCAGGTTGTTGGTCCCCATCTCTATGGTGATCTTGAGGAAAAATTTAAATAATTATTGGGAAGACTTCCTCAATCTTCAACTTTGGATTTCGCTTCAACTCTTTCTGTGCAAAAAAAATCAGGAACTGTCCTACTTCAACTTTCTGAGTTGAAGAAAATAATAAATGTTATTCCTTTAGAAGGAACTCAGGAAAAGCTTTATTCAGCTCTCAGAATTCTTCAAAGATTACTTAAAAAAACCAAAACTCCTCTTTGGTAACTATTCTCTTCCTCACTTGGCTAACTTGACAAGAGCAAACGTATTAGGACTCCAGAGTTCATAGAAAAGGTCAAAAACATTGGCCTAACTGAGGACAACATTGAAGCAATAACAAACTATCTTTCACACAGCAACTCTATTTCTCTATTTTAGCTCCTTCACTATGCAAGAGTTGCAGTATAAGTGGCAAATCCTTCATAGTTACTTGCAAACTATTCATCGATCATACTAGCA
>Ga0100402_1004919_pt1 | contig 13916 bp, 17 predicted proteins | sample CryGeyme20150102_FD_80419 | JGI IMG/M metagenome (GOLD analysis project Ga0100402, IMG submission 80419) | Groundwater microbial communities from Crystal Geyser aquifers in Utah, USA - Crystal Geyser metaG 2015-0102 | ecosystem: Environmental > Aquatic > Deep subsurface > Groundwater | place...
AATTTAGTTATTTTACGATTTCTTTAATAATTACATACGTTCCCATACGGCTTTGAGCATAAGCAGGGTCATCACTGCAATGATCCCACATTCCTTCTTTAATTTCCATTTTAATTTTAATTCCTGAATTTATATAGGGTTTTAGTTCCTCAAGAGTAACATTACTTTCACAGATTTTAATAAAATAATCCTGAATAGAACATTGTAAATATAACTCTTTATAGTCGGTTATCTTGCCCCCTTTATTTACAAATTCTTTTTCAACTAACACACAAATAGTGTAAGGTAAATTAGGGTCTTTTACTCTTAATTCTGTGCTGGTAGATTTTGTGGTCTTACAAGATACCAAAAATAGGGTAATAATAAAAATGGATAAATGTTTCATGTGTAGTGTTTTTAATTGCCCATAACAGCTGTTCAGCTTAAAATCTTCTTTATATTTTCAAAAATAGGTAAAAAACAAAAAAATAAAGAAACAAAAAAAACCATCACATCCATGTTGAAGCTAAATCTTTTTTTAGTTTTGTAGCTATTACCCCCTAATTATTATTGCTTTCGCTTCAGAATACGTGCAGTGAATCTTCCTTTTTTTTATTCTTCATCTTCTTTATTCCAAATTCCAAGCTTGTTTTCTCGTCCGTAAAGTTCAGCTGATTTAATCTGTTCTAAAATCAATTCAGTCAATGTATTTACATCGCTATTTATAGTGCCATTCATGTATCGTTCATAAACGCTTTTATTGTCGGGTGGATTGAGATTCAATTTTATGTCTTTTTCTAAAGCCAACAATCTCAAAAATTCTCTTTGGGCTCGTCCATTTCCTTCTCTGAAAGGGTGTAAATAATTTACATTGTCCAAAATTTCGGCTAATTTATGAGCTAACTCTTTTTTGTTGATTTTTTGTATGGCTCTGTATTCTGCAATAAGTGTGTCTAAGTACTGAAAAGCAATATAAAATCGTTCTCCGTCAAAAAAAGGCTTTCCGTTTTTGCTGATATTTACGGTTCTGACTTTTCCCGCCCATTCATATACATCTTGAAACAAATAGTGATGAATGATAAGCAATGAATTAGAGTCTTTGATTTTGATTGGGTTTTCAAATAACTCCTCAACTCTTTTAGAAACTTTTAAACTCTCATAAGCTAACAGTATTTTTTCATCTTCTATATTCGCCAAATTATGTAGCACACCAATTTTATTGGTGTATTTGTAATCTAGGTCAATGTACTGATAGTTATTTTCCATAAATGGTATATAACTTAGCTAAAAAGTCTGTTTCGGAAATTATACCTGTTTTCCAATCTACATACAATTGTATTAATTCTTTTGTCGGTTCAAAACCCTCAAACATATTTGTTCCAATAGCATTTGCGGTACTTTCTAATGTTTTAAGATCAGAAAATTTCACTCCCAGTATAGTTAGGTTTTTACGGTCTATATCTATTGTTTTATACATTTTAGTTCGATTATTGATTTACTACAAAGATACAAATTTTTCACGATTTCTATTCTTGTTTTTATTGGCACTTTTCTCATAGAATGAGGCATAACGACCGTTCGTATTAAATCCTCCATTAGATTTTCAAAAATAGGTGAAAAATAAAGAAACAAAAAAAACCATCACATCCATGCAAACATTTAACATCAATCTTCAACCATTTCTTAATACTTATAGTTACTTTTGAAAGTCTAATTTATATTTACATCCATGAGCAAAATAAATATCACATTATCTTTTGATGAATATGCTAATAATAGCAATGATATTCCTTCATCTACGCAACTGTTATTAAAAAAAGCAGAAGAAAATTTACACAACGCTTATGCTCCATATTCAAAATTTAAGGTGAGTAGTGCTATTCGTTTAAAAAATGGAGAAATTATTTTAGGAACAAATCAAGAAAATGCAGCCTATCCATCAGGAATTTGTGCCGAAAGAGTTGCTGTTTTTTATGCTGGAGCAACATTTCCCAATGAAATTATTGAAGAAATAGCTATTGTAACAGAAACTTCAAATGAAACTCCTTTTTCTCCTTGTGGTGCTTGCCGCCAAGTTTTGTTAGAATATGAATACAAACAAAAACAATCCATAAAAGTTGTTATGAAATCGGGGAATTCTAAAATTTGGTGTTTTAATAGCATCTCCGATTTACTTCCTTTTGCTTTTGATGGAAGTAGTCTTCTAAAAACAGATTAATTCTTTTTTTGTTAATGAAGTGTTAATTGATTTATATTGTTATATAGCAATCGTAAATTTGACTAAACAATTATTTAAAGTTTAAAAATCATTTATATTAATCTTAATCAAAAACTACAATTATGAAAAAAATTATCTTATCATTTGGAATTGTTGCTGCATCATTTATTGGAGTGCAAGCACAAGTAGGAACCACTCCTACTGCTACTATTGAAAATGCAAGTGGAGCAGACATTAAATTTGAAACGGAAGTAATCGATTATGGAACCATTGAACAAGGTGCTGATGGTGTTAGAGAATTTAAGTTTACCAACACAGGAAAAGCTCCTCTAATTATTTCTAACGCTCAGGGAAGTTGCGGATGTACTGTTCCAACTTGGCCAAAAGAACCAATTAAACCAGGTGAAAGTTCTGTAATTAAAGTAAAATATGATACCAAAAGAGTTGGACCAATCAACAAATCGGTAACTATTACTTCTAATGCATCTGAAGCTTCAAAAGTATTGAGAATTAAAGGAACAATTGTTGCTCCTCAAACTTCTCCTGTAAAAGAGCAATCTGGAGCACCAGTAAACAACTAATAATAATGATGAATATATTTTCATCACTAAAAATAAAGTTAAGCTTGTTGTTAATGTTAGCAACAAGCTTTTCTTTTGCTCAAAATAATGAGCTTCAATTTGAAAAAACAAAACAATCTTTCAAAAAAGTAAATGAAGGAATTGTTGTTACGCTAGATTATTATTTTGAATATGTTGGAAATGACACATTAAGTATGCTTCCTCCCAAAGTTGATTGCAGTTGCACTGAAATCAAACTTAAAAATTCCGACAAAATTATTCCCAATCAAAAATATTCGCTTCAAGTAATTTTTAATACAAACGATAAAATTGGTTATCAAGAGCGGGAAGTTTGGCTAACTTTTATTACACAAAAATCTACTAAACAACTAAAACAAAAACTTATTTTCAAAGGAGTTGTTAAGGCTAGCAAAGCCACAAAAGAGAAATATAAACAACAAAATAATTAATATAACTATTTAATAAACAAATATTTAGATGTTAACAACTTATATTCCAAACTTTTTAACAATCAAATGCTTATAAGATACATCCAAGTTGTTTACTTTTATACCTCAATTTTTAACGATTAAAAGTATGCTCAAAATATCTGAAAGAGGTGCTGCAATGCCTGAATCTCCAATACGAAAATTAGTTCCTTTTGCACAAGGAGCCGAACAAAAAGGAAGAACTGTTTATTATTTGAATATAGGTCAACCCGATATAAAAACTCCAGAAGTTGCTATTGATGCACTAAGAATTATTGATCGTGAAATCATTGAATATAGCCATTCCGCTGGTGGTTTAGGATATAGAACTGGTTTAACAACGTATTATAACAAGTTAAACTTCAATATCACCCCAGAAGATATTATTGTTACTACAGGAGGTTCTGAAGCGTTGGTTTTTGCTTTCAATTGCTGTATGAATGAAGGTGATGAAGTAATTATTCCAGAACCATTTTATGCTAACTACAATGGTTTTGCTAAAATTTCCAACGTAAATATAGTGCCTGTAACATCTACCATAGAAAATGGATTTGCATTACCTGCCATTTCTGAATTTGAAAAACTGATAACAAAAAAAACAAAAGCGATTTTAATTTGTAATCCAGGAAACCCAACTGGGTACTTATATAGCAAAGAAGAATTAGAAACATTAAGAGATATCGTAAAAAAACATAATCTTTATTTAATTTCAGATGAAGTTTATCGAGAATTCTGTTACGATGGAAAAAAACACATTTCCATTTTCAACTTAGATGGAATTGAAGAAAACAGCATTGTTATTGACTCCATATCGAAACGATATAGTATGTGCGGAGCAAGAATTGGTGCTTTTATTTCTAAAAATAAAAAATTAATGTCCACCGCTTTAAAATATGCTCAAGCAAGATTAAGCCCTCCAACATTAGGTCAAATTGCTGGCGAAGCTGCCTTAGAAACACCTCAAAGCTATTTTGATGAAGTATCTGCTGAATATGTAGCACGAAGAGATGTGTTGGTTGAAGGTTTAAATAAAATTGAAGGTATATTTTGTCCAACTCCTGGTGGAGCATTTTATGCCGTTGCATCACTTCCTATAGAAAATGCAGAGCACTTTTGCCAATGGCTTTTAGAAGAATTTGAATACAACAATCAAACAGTGATGTTAGCTCCAGCAGCTGGATTTTATGCCACAAAAGGATTAGGCAAAAATCAAGTTAGAATGGCTTATGTATTAAACAAGGATTCGCTAAAAAATGCCATTGAATGTTTAGATCAAGCTCTCAAAGTTTATCCAAACCGAACAATTCACAAACTAGTTAAAGCGGAAATGTAAGAACAAACATTTTCACAACCTGAGCTCGGGTTAAGCAAAATACTGTCAGTTTGAGTAAAGTTAAAAGTTATTTAATAATTTTGTATCGAAAACTAAGTATTTTGCCCATTTCAATACATCCCGCACTATTGTGGGACACTCTATGTAACAAAATACAGAAACTTTATCGCTATCCCGAACTCAGGTTCATAAATTTTTATTAGCTATTCTATTTTTTAAGAGGAACTTACTGTAATTTTGAAATTTAAAATTCATTATTATCAAGTTGCTTCATAAAATATTAATCATTTCTATTTACATCGGTATTTTTTTGGTACATTCTACTGTACTGAAGGCTCAGTCTGTTGGTCTTGTTTTAAGTGGCGGTGGTTCTAGTGGTGTAGCTCATATTGGAGTATTAAAAGCATTAGAAGAAAATGACATACCCATTGACTATATTGCAGGAACTTCTATGGGAGGATTAATTGCTGGACTATATGCCTCAGGATATTCGCCATCTGAAATTGAAGAGTTGTTTCTTTCTGAAAAATTTAGAAATTGGGCTCAAGGAACCCTAAACAAAAAATATATTTTCTATTTACGACAACAAAACATAACTCCTTCATTAGTAACATTTAAACTAAACACTGACACCCTTTGGGAAATTAATTTGCCAACTAATTTAATTTCACCTGGAGCAATAAATTACGGTTTAATGGAATATTTTGCACCTGCATCTGCAAAATCAAAAAATAACTTCGATAGTTTATTTATTCCTTTTAGATGTGTTGCCTCTGATATTATCACAAAAAAAGCTGTTGTATTAAAAAAAGGAAAACTCCCAACTGCAGTTAGAGCATCTATGGCTTATCCTTTTTATTTACCTCCCATTGCCTACGATTCTATGTTACTTTTTGATGGAGGTTTGTATAACAATTTTCCTTCTAATGTTATTTATAATGATTTTAATCCTGATTTTATAATTGGAAGTAATGTTTCCTCAAATTTCTTACCCCCAAATGAAGACAATGTGGTTTCTCAAATAAAAGCAATTATATCAAATGATACAGAATATATAATTCCATGCGAATATTCAATGCTAATTGAACCTGAAGCATCCAATTTTTCTACATTTAATTTTGATAATAATGAACAATTAATTCAAATTGGTTACTTAGCTACTTTAAATAAAATTGCTGACTTACAAAATCAGATAACAAGAAAGGTTACTAAAGTTGAAGTTGAAAAAAAAAGAGCAACCTACAAAGCGACTTTACCACCGCTTATTTTTAATAAAATAACTGTTTCAGGTTTGTCTAAAAAACAAAATCACTACATAGAAAAATCATTACAATTAAAAAGGGGTTCCACATCCGCTGAAATACTTAAGTCTGAATATACAAAAATATCGTCTGATAATAACATTAAATCACTTTATCCTGAAGCTATTTACAATGATACTAGCAATTTATTTTCACTTAATTTACACGCTAAAAAAGAGAAAAATTTATTTATATCATTTGGCGGTGTATTTTCTTCCAGACCTGTAAGTACCGGATATATTGGTTTGCAGTATAATTTACTTAGAAAGGTGGCTCACTCATTTACTGTAGAAACCTATTTGGGACGATTAACCAATTCGCTTATAACTAGCTACAGAATAGATGTACCTGGTAAAATACCATTCTATTGGCAGACAATTGGCACATCCGAACGATGGGATTATTTTAGAAGTAACACTACTTTTTTTGAAGACACCAAACCCTCTTTTCTTTTAAGTAATGAACAGTATATTAAATCTGAAATAGGACTTCCTATTAGGTATAAAAATAAAATATTATTTGGAGGTACATTTGGTGAATTAAATAATAAATATTATCAAACCAGACAATTTATTTCTACTGATACAACTGATGTTACTTCTTTTAAAAATCATTCTCTTTTTATAAATTTTGATAATAACTCATTAGATTTAAAACAATATGCTTCAAAAGGTAGTCAAATTTTAATCGAAGCAAAATATGTTAGTGGTAGAGAACGAACTGTTCCAGGTTCAACTTCCATAATAAAAGATGTTTCAAAATCATATTTAAATTGGATTTTACTTAAAGCAAAAGTGGATAATTATTTCAACAAAAGAGGTTGGGCTCGTTTTGGAGTGATGGGTGAAGTTGTTTATTCAACACAACCCTTTTTTGAAAATTATACGGCAAGTGTATTGGCAGCATCTTCATTTCAACCAATTACTGAAAGTGTTACCTTATTTCAGGAAAGATTAAGAGCTAAAAAATACGTAGCTGGCGGTGCTAAAACTATTTTTGAAGTTTATAAAAATACACAACTACGAATTGAAGGATATATTTTTCAACCCTATCAAGAAATTATTCAAAATGAATTTAAGAAAGGTGAATTAGGAAAACAATGGGCAACTCGTCAATATATTTTTTCTAGCTCTTTAGTTTATCAAACCCCAATTGGACCTTTGGCTTTTAACTTAAATTACTATGACAAACAAGAAGATAGATGGACTTTCTTGTTTCATTTTGGTTATTTTATTTTTAATAAGAAAAATTTACAATAGAATTATTTTTACAACAGTAAAAACAATTGACCAACATAAAACACCAAAAAGCATTATAAATAATGTTCTTTTATCTTCTCTATAGAACCTACTTGCTAAAAAACAACCCAATGGGATAGAAAAAAAAATTGGCGAAAGAGCAGCTATTCCAATTAATCCATATTTTGTTTTCAGCGTTATTATCCATCTATTTTTTTTGGTGAATTGTTTTTTTGGTTCAGCTTCCTTTTTCCATATCAAAAAAAGTTTATCTAGCAGTGTATTAACTAAAGCACCTAAAAAATAAAAAACTAAAACACCCAAAGTTCCTCCAATTAAGAGAACCGAAAATAGTTCAGTTGGAGTAATTGATTTATCAACTAATAAAATTAAAGCAACCGCAACAAATTTAACAGTGGTGAGCAGGATTAACCCCAGAAACTTTATTACAATAACCATCATTTATTCTTTAGCCCCAAAAGCTAAATCACCAGCATCACCTAAACCAGGAACAATGTATGACTGGGCTGTAAGCTCAGCATCAATTGCTCCAACCCAAATAATAGTGTCTTCGGGCAATTGTTTTTTTACGAAATCAACTCCTTCAACACTAGCAATTAAAGATACAATGTGAATTTGTTTTGGCTTTCCTTTTTCGAGTAATAATTTATAAATTTCAACCATTGAGGCTCCTGATGCCAACATTGGATCTGATAAAATAACTATCCTATCTTCTAAACTTGGGCTAGCCATATATTCAGCTTCTATCATAAAAGAACCATCCTTGCGGTGTTTTCTGTATGCAGAAACAAAGGCATTGTCTGCCTTATCAAAATAATTTAATAACCCTTGATGTAATGGCAATCCTGCTCTTAGTATGGTTGCTAAAACAGGTTGTTCTGAAAGTAATTGTATTGGTGCTTCTCCTAAAGGAGTTATAATATTTGATGATTCATAACTTAATTTTTTACTGATTTCATAAGCAAAAATTTCTCCTAAACGCTCACAATTTCTTCTAAATCGCATACTGTCTTTTTGAATATCAACAGACCTAATTTCAGCAATAAATTGATTGAAGATAGTATTGCTTGCTCCCAAATTAATTACATTCATGTTTTTTTTGTTAAATGTTTTTATAGTTGAACGTACCGAAAAATCATTTTTTCATAAACTTCCTTCCATCCTTTCCATATTCCTTCATCTGACAATGATTCATTATGCCAAACGCTTACAAAAGTACCTTTTACTTTTTTTACTTCATCAATAAGTTGATAAATTTCTTTTAATGCTTGTTCGGGAGTTTTGTTTTCATAGTACAAAAATGTGGCTTCCATAACACAAAATGGAATAATTTTTAATTTTGTTGCTTGTTCTTTTTCTATATCATAAAAGAAAAATGGATGTGCAATACTTGCCCTAAAACCAATTGTTTCTGCATATCCCATTGTATAATCTGTGCTTATTCCTGTTTTCAACAACTTATCGTAGGTTGCTGGAAATGTTAGTTTTAGATAATGTTGTCGGCTTTTTAAAACAGTTTTATTTATAACATTTTCTAATCTATTTTTTTCTAAATGAAGCTTATCATTCGCTTCGTTAGATTGATAAGAAGGATGTAGCCCTATTTCGTTTTTAATGGCTAAATTCATTATAAGATGTTGAAAAGATTCATTTTCTAAAGAGCAATTTTTATCATACTTAGCATAATCTCCAACCAAGAAAAAATAGATGGGCTTTATTTTTTGTTGTTGATGAAAATTTTCTAAATATGCAAACGTATCATAAGGGTCTTTTTCTTTTTTAACCAATACGTTAAGTCGTTGTTTTAAATTATTTCCTGAGAAAATTGCTTTAGCAATTCCTCCAATTGTTCTTAAAAATCCTTTGTGCAGAATGGCATACGCATTATCAATATCAATAGTGCTTAAATAATTGAATTTTCTCTCTGGAAATTGAAAATCCGAATATTTATCTTTAATACATTGCTCTAAATGATTTATCCAATAATTAATTATAGGAGTTTTAATAAAATCATGCTTGAAAGCAAGACTTTCTGACGCTAAAAACCGACCATGTTTATCGGTTTTATGTGGCAAATATTCTTCGTATCTAGTTATGAGATAAAAACTTGCCGCAAACAAATCAAATGAAAAACACGACCCATTATCGACCTTAAAAAAAACTTTTTGATGAAGTTGATCTTCAAATACTTCAATTTTTTGTTCTTTTATTCCTTCTTCAAAAAGTAAATCTGTTGCAGGAAAGAAAAGTGCGTTTTCTATTGCTTGATTAGAATAGTTTATTTTAGGTAAGTTACTTTGAGTAAAAAATGAAACATCGTTGGTGAAAGACACCTGAACATTTAATACATCTTCAAATATTGTTCTGAAAATGTAAGCAACTCTTTCTGTTATTATATGTGAATAAACTATTATCAACTAAGTATAAAATTTGTAAATCGTAATTCGTAAATCGTAATTCGTAAATTGTTATATCAACCCTTCATCTGCAAAACTAAAGTATTTTCCATCACCAACAATTATATGATCAATTACTGGAACATCCATAATAAGTCCTGTTTCTTTCATTTTTTTTGTAAGTTGAATATCTGCCTGACTGGGTTGTAAATTCCCTGATGGATGATTGTGGCACAAAATAATGCTTGAAGCCAATTGGTTTATCGCTTCCTTAAAAATAATTTTAGCATCGGCAACCGTTCCAGCTAATCCACCTTTGCTGATGTTGTTTCTTTTGATAACACAATTTTTTCTATTCAGATAAAGCACCCAAAATTCTTCATGAGGCAAATCGCTTAAAACATCTATAACTGTGTTGTATGCATCTTTACTCGAATTAATCGCTTTTTTTTCTTCACCATCTGTGTCTTTCCTTCTTCTCCCTAATTCTAATGCAGCAACAATGCTTATTGCTTTAGCTTCTCCAATTCCTTTAAATTGTTTTAAATCAGTAATAGAAAGTTTTCCTAATTTGTTTAAATCATTTCCTATGGAGCTTAAGATACGTTTTGAAAGTTCTACAGCAGTTTCATTTCTGCTGCCAGAGCTAATTAATATGGCTATTAATTCAGCATCAGATAGTGCTCCTTTACCTTTTGAAAGTAATTTTTCACGAGGTCTGTCCTCTTCTGCCCATGCTTTGATATTTAATTTTTCGGGATACATATTTTGTACCCCGAAATTAGTGTTTTATATCTATACTTGTTAAGTATGGCAGTAAAAGTTTTGAAACATCAAAGGTCAGTGGTCAATAGTCAATAGTCAATGGTCAATGGTTAATGGTCAATGGTTAATGGTCAATGGTTAATGGTCAGTGGTCAATGGTTAATGGTCAATGGTCAATGGTCAATAGTCAATGGTTAATGGTCAATGGTAAATCGTAAATTGTTATTTGGTTCCGTTGGTATAAAAATTATGTAAGATGGACATCATTTGTTTTTTCCCTTCTGCAATAACTTCAATTTCTTTCCAAGTTTCTTCAGGAATTAATTTTCGCAATGGTTGATTCACTTTTATAATTAATGGGAATGCTTTTTCTATTTTTTTATCCCACACTTTATGATATTTCACTAAATCATTTGGATAAACAACCTTTCGTTTTGTTCCTTCATCAATGCCTCTAAATGGAGCTGGGATGTTCAAATACCCATAATCATCGGTAAGTTGTTCTCCTGGTTGTATATCTCTAATAGCAATTTCAAAATCATAAGCCGTACTTAGGCAATTGGAATTAAAACTGTGATTAACATACCTGCCATTGTCCCAACATAGTACAAAATTCCCATTGTTGTTTCGAAATGTATAGAAGTCCAAAATATCCTGATAAATAGAATCTAGTGATTGAATTTCTGTAGGAGTAAATTCTCTATCTAACTTGTCTAATGCCCAAGTTATTGTTCCTTTTGGGATAAACTCTCGAGCTACAACACCGTAGCCAATTTCATTACTGATAAATTTTAATTCAGTGATAGGATGTATCATTCTTATATTTAAGGTTAAAGGTTACAAATTGAGCTTGTGATAAATCTAACAGCTGGAATCAAATACCAAAAAACCTTAAAACCCAAAAACTTAAAGCAGCTATTATAACACAAATGTAAATCGAATTTTAATTCAAAAATTTTTTTTTAAGTTTATTTTTAACTCCATTCAAATCTTTTTTTTATATTCTTATACTCAAATCACATGGGAAATCGAAAAATTAGGCGAAGTTATTTTTTTCTTTATCAAGACAAAATTTTTAAGCATAGCCGTAGTTATGGTTTAAAATTTTAACGCAGAGAAAGGAAAAAAGAACAAGCATAAAATTCGGGATTCCATGTGATTTGAGTATAAAATGCTAATTTTGAATCTTAATATAAAAAATATGTCAAAAAAAATAATGCTTGTTGTTGGTACTCGACCAAATTTCATCAAAATAACTCAATTTGAAAAGGAATTGGCTGCTTATGGCGATGCTTTTGAATACATTCTTATTCACACCAATCAACATTTTGACACCAACATGTCTGATATTTTTTTTACTCAATTAAACCTTAAAAAACCAGAATTTTTAACTATCACACCAAGTAGTCCTGCTGCACAAATTGGTCAGATTATTATTGAACTAGAAAAATCAGTAATTAAACACCAGCCCGATGCACTAATTGTTGTTGGTGATGTTAATTCTACATTAGCAGGTGCCATTGTTGGAAATAAAACAAATACCTTATTGTTTCATTTGGAAAGCGGTTTGAGAAGCTACGACAATGAAATGCCTGAAGAAATTAATCGGTTAATTACAGATTTAGTTGCTGACCATTTTTTTGTTACCGAACAAAGTGGTTATGATAATTTACTCGCTTCAGGAAAACTACCTCAACAAATTCATTTTGTGGGCAACACCATGATAGATACCTTGGTGGCTTTTGATTCTATTATTCAACAAAATGACATTTTAGAAAAATTAAATTTAGTGAATAAAAGTTTTGTGTTGATGACCATGCATAGACCTTCAAATGTTGACACAAAAGAAAGATTATTAGTTCTGCTCGACATCATTAATAGAGTATCGGAAAATAATCATCTTGTTCTCCCTATTCATCACCGAACCAAAAACAGTTTAATTAAACACAACCTCTTTCATTTATTAGAAAATAACCCAAAAGTTATTATTTCAGAAGCTCTTGATTATTTGGCTTTTCAGAAATTGATTGCAACGTGCAACTATGTGCTTACAGATAGTGGTGGAATTCAAGAGGAAACTACTTTCAGACAAGTACCTTGTTTAACCCTGAGAGAAAACACCGAAAGACCGAGTACTGTTACGTTGGGTACAAATGAATTGGTTGAATACAATTATGAAGCTGTGGCTGAAAAAATTAACGAAATTGAGAGTGGTAGCTATAAAAAAGGAACTATTCCTCCGTTATGGGACGGTAAAGCAACCCAACGCATCGTAAAAGTATTGCATGAAATTTTGGTTAAGAATTAATCTTAAAAAGTGTATATTCGTATATTTGTATAACATTTGTGAAATTAAAAAAATTGCAAATTACAACGCATTAAATAAAATATAAATGGCAACAGTTGATAATATAAGAAATGGATTGATTGAAAAAATTCTTTCAATAAAAAATAGAGCTTTTTTAGAAGCTTTAGATAAACTGATTTCCTCAAGCACATCTGAAACCAATATTGTGGAATTAACAGATGAACAAAAAATAATGTTAGAAATGAGTGAGGAGGATATCAAAAATGGAAAACTGATTTCTCAAGAAGCAATGGATAAACGAAATCTGGAATGGCTAAACGCAATGTAATTTGGACAAGAACAGCCGACCTACAATTTGTCGGAATTTTAGAATATTGGGCTTTAAAAAACAAATCAAATACCTACTCAAAGAAACTTATTAGGTTGATTTCCGAAAGAACTAAACAGATTTCCAAAAAGCCATTTATTTATAAATCGACTGATTTTAAAGACATAAGAGTAGCTTCATTAGGTAATTTTAGTATTTATTATAAAGTTACAGATGAACAAATAATAATTTCTGCATTTTGGGATAATCGACAAGACCCGAAAAAACTTTTAAAATTATTGCAAAACAAAAGATAATGTATTACAAGAATAGTTGATAAAAATAGTTTACTAAGTACTCTGTTAATATATAAAATTTGAAAATGATAACACACAAACTAAAGACTATATTAGTTCTTACAATATTGATTGGAATGTGTGGATGTTTTAATAAAATATCACAAAATAAAACTGCCGAACCACAAAAGTTATTGTTAGTAGCAACATTGGATGATTCAGTAGCTCTTCATAGAAATGATACAGCATGGATAGAAAATGCCTCTTGTATTGAACTGAGAATAGATACCATCAATACTTCAGAAATTATTAAAGATAAAAAAAGAGATGATTTATTTACATATAGAGAACAAGAATATGTGAGAAGTCAATTATTTAGTTTATCTGAATATGAAAATTTAAAGTCACATAAAATAACTTCATTTTATTTAGTTTCAGCTATGATAAGTTATATCGTTAATCCATTCAACCAAGGAAATTGTTTTGAAAAATATACAAAACAAAAATTACAATCGTATTATAATAGATTTGAAGAACGAACTATGTGGAAGAATGGGAAAATCTATATAACAGATATAACAGTTCTTTCAGATGAAGGAAATAAAATAATAGTTAATGATATAATTATTAATATAGTAAAATAGGTAGTGTTACTTCTGGGCTTTTACCCCCACCCCCTACTGCCGCAAACGTCCCGCTTGTGGTA
>Ga0100402_1004928_pt1 | contig 13899 bp, 10 predicted proteins | sample CryGeyme20150102_FD_80419 | JGI IMG/M metagenome (GOLD analysis project Ga0100402, IMG submission 80419) | Groundwater microbial communities from Crystal Geyser aquifers in Utah, USA - Crystal Geyser metaG 2015-0102 | ecosystem: Environmental > Aquatic > Deep subsurface > Groundwater | place...
TTGATGCAGCGTCTTTATCAGCGACGTACCATGGTTTTTCTACGCTATCAGCTTTACCTCCTAGTCCCAATCCCTTACGTTGCCCAATTGTATAATACATAAGGCCTTGGTGCTCTCCTAGAATTTCGCCCTCGGGTGATTCGATACGGCCCGGTTTAGCGGGTAAATACTGGCTTAAGAAATCGTTAAAGCGTTTTTCGCCAATAAAACAAATTCCAGTACTATCTTTTTTATTGTGAGTAATAAACCCTTGTGTTCTAGCGATCTCACGTATTTTAGATTTGTAGTAAGAGCCAATAGGGAATAGAGCATGTTTGAGTTGATGTTGATTAAGTTGGTATAAAAAATAGCTTTGATCTTTATTATCGTCGACCCCACACCACAGTTCATATTTCCCTGATTGAAGTTTAATTTGGGCATAGTGTCCTGTTGCAATCGCATCAGCACCTAAGTCTAAAGCATGATCTAAAAATGTTTTAAACTTTATTTCTTTGTTGCATAGGATATCTGGATTAGGCGTTCTATTGTTTTTATACTCACTTAAAAAATACTCAAAAACATTGTCCCAGTATTGTTGAGCGAAATTTACAGTGTGTAGGGCAATCCCCAGCCTATCACAAACTGTACGAGCGTCAGCTTCATCTTGAGTCGCTGCACAATGACTTAAATAGTCATCTTCATTCCAATTTTTCATAAACAGACCAGTAATTTTATGGCCTTCTTTGTGCAACAAATAAGCGGCTACAGACGAATCTACCCCACCTGACATGCCTACTACAATATGCATAATTTTATCCGAGTCATTAGCATAACCGTTATGATATCAAAAAACCTAAAAAAAATATAAGAATATATAGTAATTTATTCAGCACTTTCTTAAAACCTGTCTATGCTTAATACTATGAACGATACAATTTGTTGTGGGTATGATTATCAATATTACATTGGATCTAAACGCTTTAGTGAAGCTAAGTTTTCGGATAATGATTCATTAAATTTGGTTAGCAACACATTGTGAGGGCATTTTTTTGATTTGGTTTTGCTTTAATCAAACTATAATGTTTATGAAATACACTAATATAGGTTGCAAGTGACCATATACGGTATTGCTGAATATATATATCGTTCAATTATAGTGAGAAGTTGGTGCAGAATTGAATGCACTAAAAATGGTTAAAAAAATTAGGAAGATAAATGTGTGGGATAGTAATGAAAATGACTCTGGGGGTAGAGTGTGCTAAGTAAAGAGCTTGAATTAACGTTAAATAATGCTTTTCGTACCGCTAGAGAGCAAAAAGAAGAATTTTTAACAATAGAACATTTGCTACTTTCATTGTTAGATAATATAACCGCAGCTGACGTTTTAAAAGGTTGCGGCGCTAATATCGAACATATACGTGATAGTCTACAGTTGTATTTTAAAAATAGATCGAAAGATCTAACTACGACTGCGAGCAGACAAATTGAGACGCAACCTACTTTAGGTTTTCAACGAGTTTTGCAGCGAGCAGTATTTCATGTTCAGTCAGCCGGTAAGGTAGAAGTGAATGGTGCACATGTTTTAGTTGCACTTTTTAGTGAGCAAGATAGTTATGCAGTTGATGTGTTATCTAAAGAAAACATTAATCGATTTAAAATTGTTGAATATATCTCCCGTGCTGGCTCAAAATATTCTTCTGAGTTTGATATTGACAACAACCTGAATAATCCTGAAAAAGAAGCGGGTAGTTTAAACCTCGATGAAGAGCCAAATATGGGAATAACCAATAGCACGAGTGCATTAGAAAATTATACCACCAATTTAAATTTAAAAGCGCTAACAGGAAAATTAGATCCATTGATAGGACGAGAAGAGGAAGTGAATAGGACGATTCAAGTCTTATGTAGACGACGAAAGAATAATCCACTTTTGGTGGGTGAAGCAGGAGTTGGAAAAACTGCAATAGCGGAAGGGCTGGCAGGTCTTATTGTTGCTGGAAATGTCCCACAAATTTTATCTAACTGTGTCATTTATTCGCTTGATTTAGGAGATTTATTAGCAGGAACAAAATATCGAGGGGATTTTGAAAAGCGCTTAAAATCTCTTTTACATGAGCTTAAGCAACAGCCCAATGCAGTTTTATTTATTGATGAAATTCATACCATTATTGGGGCAGGAGCGGCATCAGGAGGGGTCATGGATGCTTCAAATCTAATCAAGCCACTGCTAGCAAACGGTGAATTAAAATGTATTGGATCAACAACCTATGTTGAATATCGTACCATCTTTGAAAAAGATCGTGCATTGACCCGACGTTTTCAAAAAATTGATGTGGTTGAAGCAACGACCGAACAAACGATTAATATTTTAAAAGGTTTAAAGCAACGATTCGAAGCCCATCATGGAGTGAAGTATTCCGTCAATGCCCTTAAGGCGGCTGCAGAATTATCCGCACGATATTTGTCAGATAGATTTTTGCCTGACAAGGCGATAGACGTAGTCGATGAAGCTGGCGCATACCAAGCTTTAAAAGGACATGTGGCTAGCAAGCGACGTAAAATAATTGGGCAGAACGATATCGCTGAAGCTATTGCTAAAATTGCACGTATACCAGCGGCATCAATTAATCGAACGGATAAAGAAGTATTAAAGAACCTTGTAAGAGATTTAAAAATGATGATTTTTGGTCAAGATAATGCGATTGATAACCTTGGTGATGCTATTAAATTAGCCAGAGCTGGATTAAGGGATCCTCAAAAACCAGTTGCAAATTTTTTATTTGCAGGACCAACCGGTGTAGGCAAAACAGAAGTTTGTAAACAGTTAGCAAAATTAATGAATATAGAGTTAATACGTTTTGATATGTCAGAGTATATGGAAAAGCATACAATTTCACGTTTAATTGGGGCTCCGCCAGGTTATATTGGGTATGAGCAAGGTGGTTTACTCACAGAATCTATTAATCAAAACCCTCACTGTGTTTTATTACTAGACGAAATAGAAAAAGCACATCCAGATTTATTTAATATTTTACTGCAAGTCATGGATCATGGCACTTTAACAGATAATAATGGTCGAAAAGCAGATTTTCGTCATGTAATTATTATCATGACAACGAACGCTGGGGCTCGTGAAATGGGGCGAAACAATATGGGTTTTGTCACCCAAGATAATAGCAGCGATGGGATGACAGCGATTTCAAAATTGTTTTCCCCAGAATTTCGTAATCGCTTAGATGCAATTATAGCGTTCAAACCATTGAGTATGGATACAATCATTAATGTTGTTAACAAATTTGTCATCGAATTGGAAGAGCAACTGCATCAAAAAAATGTGACATTGAAAGTCCAACCTAATGCAAAACAGTGGCTGGCGTCACACGGCTATGATGAAGCGATGGGTGCGCGGCCCATGGCCAGGTTAATTCAGGAAAAAATTAAGAAGCCCCTGGCGGATGAAATTTTATTTGGTCAACTCTCAGATGGTGGAAACGTTACTTTAGTCGTTGCAGCAGATGATATCGTATTAGATATACATGAAGCTTGCTACTAAGCGTGAAGCATTTTATTTACGAATCATTTAGACTAAAGTTTGGGGTGGCTTAAAAGATCATTAAAGATGAACAAAATCTTATTCATTTACTTATCTTTATTTCGGTATGTGATTCTACCTTTTGTTAGATCGTATGGTGTCATTTCAACGGTCACTCGGTCACCAATTAAGATGCGTATATAGTTCTTACGAATGCGGCCAGATATATGCGCTGTAATGATGTGGCCGTTATCTAGTTTGACTTTAAACGTTGTGTTGGGAAGGGTTTCAACAACTTCACCTTCGAATTCAATATTTTCTTGATGCGACATACTGAAGCATGCTCCTCATTATTAAAAGCGCAATTTTGCCGTTAATTTAGTTAATTTGCAACAGTTATAATGTTTTAAGAGGATTTTTCTGCTAAATAACGTTCCGCATCTAATGCAGCCATACAGCCAGTTCCTGCAGAAGTCACGGCTTGTCGATAAACATGATCGGCGACATCACCCGCTGCAAATACTCCAGGACAATTTGTAGCGGTGGCATGGCCATCTAAGCCAGATTTAGTAATAATATAGCCATTATTCATCTCAATAAAATCCTTGAATAGGTCAGTATTGGGTTTGTGACCGACTGCAATAAAAATACCATCAATTGATTGTTCATTTATATCATCAGTTTTTACATGTTTTAATTTCATACCGGTAACGACATTACCATCGCCCACGACTTCATCTAATGTAGTATCCCAAAGAATGGATATTTTTCCTTCATCTACACGCTTAAATAAACGTTGCTGCAAAATTTTTTCAGCGCGTAGTTCACTTCTGCGATGAATAAGGGTGACATGTTGAGCAATATTTGCTAAATACAGTGCTTCTTCAACCGCAGTATTGCCGCCGCCAACTACAGCAACCTTTAAATTACGATAGAAAAATCCATCACAGGTTGCACAAGCGGATACTCCTTGACCTTTATATTTTTGTTCAGAAGGCAACCCTAAATATTGAGCACTTGCACCAGTCGCAATAATTAATGCGTCACAAGTGTATAACTTTTTATTCTCTCCAAACAATTGCATAGGCTTTTTGTTTAAATTAACTCGCTCGATATGATCATTGATGATTTCAGTATCAAACGACTCAGCATGCTTTAACATCCGTTGCATTAACTCTGGGCCTTGTAAATCATCAGGGTCGCCTGGCCAATTTTCTACATCAGTTGTGGTAGTCAATTGACCACCTGGCTCATGACCGCTGATCAGCATAGGCTTTAAATTGGCTCTAGCAGCATAAATTGCAGCCGTGTAGCCGGCGGGACCAGAACCTAATATAATAAGTTGGCGATGCAATGCAGTCATATTTTAAAATCTTAATGGGGTAAATGATTGTTATTAAATTACAAGACTTAATGCCCGCTTGCAATAGTGGTATACTAAAAATTTTAATCAATTATTAAGAAATATGGCTAAGCAAGCAACTAGGCAATCTAACGCTCATTTATCACCTCAGGTCGTACAACGAGTACGAGAAGGTAGTTTATTGGTTCTATACGCTATGGCAGCATTTTTGTTATTGTCATTAATCAGCTATGATGCCGCTGATCCGGGCTGGTCTAATTTCGTTCAGCCAGGTTCAATAATGAATGCGGGTGGCAAGATAGGGGCATGGCTGGCTGACTTTTTGTTATATATGTTTGGCTATTTAGCTTACTTATTACCCATAATGTTTGTGTACGGCGCATGGTACTTATTCCACGAAGCACGTGAGCGATCAAATATTGATTATTATCTTTTAGGATTGAAAGCAATTGGTTTTGTATTGGTTGTGGGTGGAGGCACAGGTTTGGCTAATTTATATCTAAATTCCGTGCGCTACCACATACCATTCGAAGCAGGAGGAATTGTTGGTAATTTAGTGGCACAATTGCTCGCACGCCAGTTCAATCTCATGGGAGCCACAGTTTTTTTGTTATTAGCAGTGATGACCGGTGTGACTTGCTATGCTGGTCTATCTTGGCCAAAAATATGGCGTTATTTGCTTAAAAAAACAGGGGAGTCATGTTGGCGTGCTTTGAAGCTATTTCATTATCGGAATTTTAAGACCATTTACCAATTTTTTATAAAGTATTGGCCTCAACCTAAGCCTAGAGAAAAAGATATTTTGGTCGATTCTAAATGTACAAAACCTATAAAAATTAATCGCAAAAAAACTAAACCAATGTCAGTTCCATCAGCTTCGCCGTCAGAAACGATTCATCACGAAGCGATCAAAGCTCCGGCCAAACGTCCGAAAGCAACTCAAGCTGGGCCTAGTACTCATGGGTTACCTGCATTAGATTTACTAGATGCGCCAGCACTCAACCATGCACACTTAGTAAATAAAGAAGAGTTAGAGCAGCGTTCACAGTTAGTCGAGCAGACCCTAAGAGACTTTGGTGTTAATGCTCAAGTTGTTGCAGTTCATCCTGGCCCAGTAATTACTCGATATGAGTTAGAGCTAGCGCCTGGTTTAAAAGCCAGTCGGTTATCTGGTTTAGCAAGAGATATAGCCCGTTCACTTTCGATGGTTAGTGTTCGCGTCGTAGAAATTATACCTGGCAAATCAGTCGTAGGCCTAGAGTTACCAAATGACACACGGGTAATGGTTACGCTACGAGAAATTTTAGAAAGTAAAGTTTATCAAGGATCACCATCACCTTTAACTTTAGGTTTAGGAAAAGATATAGCCGGCACACCAGTAGCAGTTGATTTGGCAAAAATGCCACACTTACTGGTTGCGGGAACTACAGGTTCAGGAAAATCTGTGGGTGTGAATGCGATGTTAATGTCGATTTTGTATAAAGCAACGCCTGAAGAAGTACGTCTAATTTTAGTTGATCCTAAAATGTTAGAATTGTCAATTTATGATGGCATACAACACCTACTTACACCTGTCGTTACTGACATGAAAGAAGCGGCAAATGCTTTGCGATGGTGTGTTGCTGAAATGGAGCGTCGTTATCAATTAATGGCAGCGCTTGGCGTGCGTAATATTGGTGGCTGCAATTCAAAGATATCTAAGGGACAACAAACGGGTCAAGTCGTTGTTGATCCATTAGCGAATGATCCAAATTTAGCTCAGCCGCTAGAAAAGCTACCTTACATTGTGGTGATTATTGATGAGTTCGCCGATATGATGATGGTCGTTGGCAAAAAAGTTGAGCAGTTAATTGCACGAATTGCACAAAAAGCGAGAGCCGCAGGGATCCACTTGATATTAGCCACTCAACGGCCATCTGTAGATGTTATTACTGGCTTAATTAAAGCTAACATTCCGACACGAATGGCGTTTCAAGTCTCTTCTAAAATTGATTCGCGCACAATTATTGATCAACAAGGGGCTGAGCAACTTTTAGGCCATGGAGATATGTTATATTTGGCACCCGGTAGTGGGGTGCCTACTCGGGTTCATGGCGCATTTGTTGCTGATCATGAAGTTCACCAACTAGTTGATAGTTTAAAAACAATGGGTGAACCAGACTACTTGAATGAAATTATTGATGGAAGTAGTGAGCCTAGTGTTCCTATCCCTGGGTTTGAAACCCAAGATGAATCTTCAAGTGAGTCAGATCCACTCTATGATCAATGTGTTGAATTTATTACAACGTCTAGACGTGTAAGTATTTCAGGATTGCAGCGTCGTTTTAAAATTGGCTTTAATCGAGCAGCGCGTATTATCGAAGATATGGAGGTGGCAGGTATAGTCAGTGGTGCTGAGAGTGGGGGTAGCAGAGAAGTGTTAGCGCCTGCGCCAATTGGAGATTGATTTGGAGTAAATATGTTACGATTTGTTATTTTTTATTTATGTGCGTTTTTTAGTATATATGCAATTGCAAGCGATGCTCAGGAACAATTGCAAAATCATTTATCTGGCTTAAAAACCATGAAAGCTAATTTCAAGCAAGTTATCGTTGATGAAAATAACCTGCCGATACAAAATAGTAGTGGGAATATGGTCTTAAAACGTCCCGGTTATTTTCGTTGGTACACTCATCAACCCAATCGACAGATCTTAATTGTTAATCGACAGAAATTATGGATTTATGACATTGATCTCGCGCAGATGACAATAAACGATATTGATACTCGCCAAGGCTCAACCCCTGCAGTGTTGTTAAGTGATGATACACAAAGAGTCGTTGATTTATATAAAGTTAGCGTTAAGTCAACAAAAAGCTTAGACGCCCATTGGTTTACTTTAATTCCACTATCTAATGAAGAAAATTATCAATGGATGAAGCTTTCATTTAAAAACTCTCAATTGTTAAAAATCGAGTTAAAAGACAGAATGGGACAAATTACAAAAATTCAATTTAGCCATATTGTATTAAATAAACCTGTAAAAAATTCATTATTTCAATTAGAATCAGTTAGCAACGTTGATATTATCGATAATACTTTAAAGGAGATTTAATGTTAGATCCAAAAATGATTCGGCAAGATATTGACACAGTGATTGCCAAGCTTAATCGTCGAGGGTATCAATTAGATACGAATAACGTTGAGAGTTTAGAAAACAGCCGTAAAGGTCTACAAGTCGAATTAGAGAATTTACAAAGCGAACATAATAAACAGGCCAAAATTATTGGCCAAAAAAAGGCAAAAGGTGAAGCAATCGATGCGTATGTTAGTGAAAATCTTTTACTAAAAAAGCAATTAGAAGAAATTCAAGTAAAGTTTGCCAATATTAATCAACAATTAACTGATATTTTAATGACTATTCCTAATCTCCCTCATGAATCCGTCCCAGTTGGTGATGATGAGAGTCATAATTTACAGCTACGCACTTGGGGGACACCTAGACAATTCGATTTTACAATCAGAGATCATGTTGATTTAGGGCAGGGTAATGATTGGCTTGATTTCGAAGCGGCACGGCTAATCACCGGTAGTCGTTTTGTCATTATGCGTCAGCCATGCGCTCAATTACATCGCGCGCTAATCCAGTTTATGTTGGATTTACATACCCAGCAACATGGCTATCAGGAAATGTATTTACCTTACATTGTCAATGAAAAAGCGCTCTATGGAACTGGCCAACTTCCTAAGTTTTTAGATGATCAATTTGCTTTGAGCAGTGATCAAAATATGTTTTTGATTCCAACTGCTGAGGTTCCTCTTACCAATCTAGTCGCAAATACTATTTTACATGAGAATGACTTGCCATTGAAATTTGTCGCTCATACACCTTGTTTCAGACGTGAAGCAGGAAGCTATGGTAAAGATACTCGTGGTATGATTCGACAACATCAATTTGAGAAAGTAGAATTAGTGTGGGTGGCCAAACCTAATAATTCTTATGAAGCATTAGAACAGTTAGTGTCACATGCAGAGACAGTATTACAACAATTAGAATTACCTTACCGTGTAATATCGCTATGTACTGGCGATCTAGGCTTCAGCGCTGCAAAAACTTATGATTTAGAAATTTGGTTACCGTCACAAGATTGTTATCGCGAAATATCATCATGTAGCAATACTGAATCATTTCAAGCTCGCCGTATGCATGCTAAATATAAAGATCAAAGCAATAAAAAGACCCATCTCTTACATACTTTGAATGGCTCTGGGGTTGCTGTAGGTCGATGTTTAGTTGCTATTTTAGAAAACTATCAAGATTCTAGCGGTGATGTAGTAATCCCTGAGATACTAAGACCGTATCTCAGAAATAAACAAAAACTATCTGAACTTTAATTGAAGATACAGGCTAACTTAATGCTAGCCTTTCAATAATTAATCAGTCACGATTGCCACTAAAAAAAGCGAGTAGCTGTAATAAGCTTAGGAATAAGTTATAGAGGGCAACATATAAATCAATAGTCGCCATAATATAGTTGGTTTCTCCACCGTGAATGATTTCACTCGTGCGATATAATATAAATCCAGAAGATAAAACCATAAATGCGCTAGAAACAGCAATTTGTAGAGCTGGGATATGGAAAAATAAATTTGCAATACCTGCAAGGAAGGCTACGACCATTCCAACAACTAAGAAGTTGCCTAAGTAAGAAAAGTTTTTTTGCGTTGCTAAAGCATAGCCGGAAAGGCATACAAAAATGACCCCTGTTCCTCCTAAAGCTTGCATAATCAAGGCGCTACCATTGGAAAAGGTATGTGTAAATGCATTAAGAATCGGACCCAGTGTAAATCCAAGAAATCCCGTGAATGCGAATGTAGCTAAAATTCCCCAGCCGCTATTTCTAGATTTTACAGTGACAATCAGAAGGGCGAAATAACCGACAAGTGTCAATAATGGATTCAATGGAGCGACATTTAACAGCATGGAAATACCAGCCATTGCCGCACTGAAAAGTAAAGTAAGCGATAATAACAAGTATGTGTTACGCAATACGGTGTTAGTGGCTAGAATATTTACTTGGCTTTGACTATAACTCGGTAAGTTTTTTTCAACCATAGTGTGTCTCCAGATGTTATCAATACTAATAGTTAATTGTGGATGATTTATTAGAAATAAGCAAGTTTATTAGCCAATATAAACGATGGAATAAGTCAAAAACTTATGTGCTTCTAAAAAGGCGAAATAATAAGAGAAAAATTTGGCTGATAATTTTTAATTGCTCAATTAAATCAATTGGTTAGCCAAAAATTGGGAGAACAATGAATAATGCTGGTATTTTTTTTAAATACACGAGCTATTGGTGGGTACGCAGCATGAATTCACGGTGGTTATTTTTCCGAGTGATTTCTGAACGAGCCAGTGAATGGTTGTCTTAAGTTCAGTTGAAGACTCAGATAGCTCATTCAACAAGTGTCATGATTCGAATTTAACCATATGCTTTGGGTGCGTGGTAGATAAGTATGATTCATTATGTGTAACGACTAGAGTATCGTGTGTTTTTGCTCAATTTTTTTTCGAAGTGGTACGAGTCTTGAATAACACTTTGACTTCATTAAAATTTTAACATATTCTATGGCAAGTTTTGTGGAGAGATGGCTGAGCGGTCGAAAGCGGCGGTCTTGAAAACCGTTGAGGGCTAATACCCCTCCCTGGGTTCGAATCCCAGTCTCTCCGCCAACGCTGACTGGAGCATATTTTGATAAAAGTATTAATTGTCGATGATCATGACTTAGTCCGACAAGGGATACAGAAATTACTTGAAGATGTCAGCGGCATTGATGTTGTTGGTGAAGCTGACACTGGCGAAAAAGCATTTGAAATTACTGCTAAATTAAAGCCTGAAGTTATTCTGATGGACCTAAAAATGCCTGGCATGGGTGGCATGGAGGCTACGGTTAGACTCATGTGTAACAATCCCAAGCTTAAAATACTTGCGGTGACTTCATGTAGTGAAGAACCTTTTCCCTCGCGGATCTTGCAAGCTGGTGCTATGGGTTACTTAACCAAAGGTGCGGGCAAAGAAGAAATGATTAAAGCAATTCGCACAGTTGCTTCTGGACAGCGTTACATCAGCCCTGACATTGCTCAAAAAATGGCCCTTAAACAATTTAGTAATTCTGAAGATTCTTTATTTAATCTATTGTCGGAACGTGAATTACAAGTGGCGACTATGATTATTAGTGGGGTAAAAGTCCAGGAAATCTCAGAAAAATTGCATTTAAGCACCAAAACAATTAACTCTTACCGCTATCGAATCTTCGAAAAGTTGAATGTAACATCTGACGTTGAATTAACACTGCTTGCACTGAGATATGGTCTCATAGATGATGTTAAAAATGATTAGTTGATTCAGAGGCCAAAATGGTTTCTTCGGTTAAGTCTGACGCGACTCACTTAATAAAAACTTTGCCAGATGCTTCAGGTGTTTATCAGATGCTAAACGCTGATAATCAAATCATTTATGTGGGTAAAGCAAAAAACTTAAAAAAACGTGTCAGTAGCTATTTTCAAAAAACTTCAGCATCGATTAAAACCCAACAGCTGGTTAAACAAGTCGAAGATATACAAATTATTATTACGAATACTGAAACTGAAGCACTACTGTTAGAAATAAACTTAATAAAAAAACACCGGCCTAAGTATAATGTTTGTTTTCGCGATGATAAAAGTTATCCATATCTTTACCTGTCGACTACGGATGATTATCCCGCTTTAAGTATTCACCGGGGTGCAAAACGTAAAACAGGAAAATATTTTGGGCCGTATCCAAACGCATATGCTGCCAGAGAAACAGTTAACTTATTACAAAAGATTTTTAAAATCCGGTCGTGCAAAAATACCTTCTTTAAGAATCGCACGCGACCGTGTTTGCAGTATCAGATAAACCGTTGCACAGCTCCTTGTGTTGGTTTTGTCAAACAAGATAATTACCAACGAGATATTGAGCATGTGAAATACTTTTTACATGGTAAAAGTAGTGATGTTATTACACATTTAGTCAAACAAATGGAGATTTTGGCTGATCAGCAAGCCTATGAAGCGGCTGCGGTGTTGCGTGATCAAATACAAGCTTTACGTACTGTGCAGCAGCCTCAGGCAATTTCGCATGATAGTGCAACTACTTGTGATGTTATCGCAATTATTACCCAAATAAATATTGCAAGTATTGCTGTTCTAACTATTAGAAGCGGCCAGATTACAGGCAGCCAACATTATTTTATCAAAGTTGCGGCAGAAATTTCAAGCGATGATGTCTGGACTGAGTTTATTCCCCAATATTATCTCGATGAAAAACAAACAAGGGTTATCCCTGGTGAAATTATTATTAGTCAGCAATTTGTTGATTTGGATATGATCACTGCAGCTTTGTCTGAAGTTGCCAAGCATAAAGTCACCATTAAAAGTGATGTAAGAGCGATTAGAGCCCAATGGTTGGAGATAGCCAGCAACAATGCTTTTGATGCATTGCAGCGGCGCGAAGCAAGTCACGCCCAGTTAGCCAATCGATTTGCTGCATTGGCGCAAGCGGTGGATTGTCCTCAATCCCCTAGACGAATTGAATGTTTCGATGTGAGTCACACTTTTGGGGAGGCGACGCAAGCGGCTTGTGTGGTATTTAACGAGCAAGGAGCGCTTAAAACAGACTATCGCCGATATAATATTACAGATATTACGCCTGGAGATGACTATGCTGCCTTGCGACAAGCTCTGACAAGACGTTACCGTAAACACCAAACGATAGAAAAAATTCCTGATATTTTATTAATTGATGGTGGTAAGGGGCAGTTGCGAATCGCGTTAGAGGTGCTTGCAGAATGTCATTTACCTCAAGTCATTATTATTGGCGTTGCGAAAGGAGTTACACGTAAGCCAGGACTGGAGACGCTTTTTATACATGAAAGCGACGCTCCATTACATTTGCCTCCAGATTCCGCTGCTTTGCATTTAATACAACAAATTCGTGATGAAGCTCATCGCTTCGCAATTACTGGTCATCGACAGCGTCGCAAAAAAAATCGACAACAATCTTCCTTAGAAACTATCCCTGGCGTAGGTCCAAAACGGCGTAAGCAATTAATTCATCATTTCGGCGGTCTCCAAGGGGTATTAACTGCTTCAATTCAAGAGCTAAGCCGTATCCCTGGTATCAATGCAAAACTCGCTGAAGAGATATTTACTCAATTACGGGATAAGAAGGATACTTAGCCAGCAATTCCAGCTGGGCTTGTCAGGTCTTGAAACTAAAGCCTTTTAGAGGCATTCTTACTTTATTGCAGTTTGAAGATCATTATTTACGGAATGCGCAAGTCCGCCACAATTTAAATTGGCAGCGTGAAGCAGCGCAGGTACTCAGTGAAATGTCTATGCGAAAACGTCTGAATGAGGTTGAGTCAGTTAATGGCGCTTAGCCTTCAAAGCGCGCTATAGTGCGGTCAAACAAAGGAAGCATTGATCTCTTCATCAATTTCTAGAAGGTTATTATTTAGTGTCGTACGATGGGATAGATTTTTTCTACTCGAAAGAGATTCATTGCGGTAACTGCTATGAAAAGAGCCATACAAAGGGCAAGCAAAAGTACTATTTCGTATACTTTTGCTAACGTATATGAAAAATAATGCTGTACGCCAATTTTAGGTTCAACCCCAACTATGGCGGAACGATATGACCACCAGACTCCCTATATTTTAACGTTTTCCTAACGGGGTTTACTTCCTTGGATACACTCCGAGGTATTCAATCGTGACTCTAAGCGCTCAAGCACATCAAAAAATCCTAAACGTTTTAAAACGGGGGTCATTTTCACCACGGCGAGTGTATCTGCAGTTTGGGGATAATTATTTTTTCGAGCCAAAGCTTCTGGTTTTAAATTATCCAGATTGCGTAATTTTAAATTTGCACCGTGTTTTGCTAACTGCTCCACCATGGGTGTTTGGCCATTTTGTGCGGCAAGGTGCAGCAGGGTATTATTGTTTAAGTCAGCGACAA
>Ga0100402_1004929_pt1 | contig 13898 bp, 19 predicted proteins | sample CryGeyme20150102_FD_80419 | JGI IMG/M metagenome (GOLD analysis project Ga0100402, IMG submission 80419) | Groundwater microbial communities from Crystal Geyser aquifers in Utah, USA - Crystal Geyser metaG 2015-0102 | ecosystem: Environmental > Aquatic > Deep subsurface > Groundwater | place...
AGGCTGTTCTCTTCTATATTGACAACGTCATCACCCCCATCAACACAGCCATTGACTACTCCTTCGCCTTTATATTCAGTAGCCCTTTAGCCATTTTCTTCCTGTCTACCCTCAACTACTTCAGCTTGTCATCACTCTACATCTTGCTCAACATCCGAGTTCCACAGGAAATCTTCAACTATTTTGGACCTCTCTTTGAATCTATCCAAAATTCTCCTCTGAATTATGTGGATTTTTTGGCCAACTGGTCAGCTCTATCTGACTAGAAAGTAACAGACCCGAGAGCGATCTATTTTGGAGTTAGTTCTGACATATATAGCAAAAGCTATCTCGACCTGATGATCATCACTGCCAACATAATTATAATAGAGCTTCTAATACTTCTTTCTGGTAAAAAGTTTCTGAATCTTCCTAAAATGCACAATGTCATCACCTCAGAAAGAACTGGCATTTACTGGGGACTGCTAATTTCACACATGATCAACTTCATTCTTCCCTGGAGGTTCAGCATCAACGGAGGGGTCATGAATTTCGTGACTAAAGTCAATTTAGGGATACAGTATCTCGCCTTATGTATTTTGGTGGTGTTTATAATTTTCAGCTTGATGGAAGAGGTCAGGAATGCCAAGAAAGCAGGCAAGAAGCATTATTTAAAGATTTCAATGAGAAATTGGTGGGTCAGCTACTAAAACTTCATTTATCCTTTCCTCGTCATTAACAACAGTCCATATTACTTCCTTGTCATCATCGGACTGAGTCAGCTTATATATTTTATTAACTCTCTAACAGTTCCTCACCTCAAGGCCTTCGCCATCATGAAAGCATTGTATCCTATATTATTTCATGCTTGCTTTGTAGTGTTTCTGCTATCTTCAGACCATTTGGTATTATCGTATACAACTATCTTTTGCCTGGGTGTCTTTTTGCTGGGATCGATGCACTACCTTATCTAATTTGTCATCAAGTCTGCTCAGGCTATCTATAATGCCTTTAAACAGCTCTGCTCCAAAGGAAGTCAAAACCAGGTCTCAGATATCAAGGAAAATAACAAATAAGCCGAGAAAAAGAAAAAGAGTCAGAAATCCATCGATGAGCAGACCATAATTATCAAGGACGGCTAGTCCAGACATCCAACCTATTTGATGAAGTTGGTCAACTTCGGAAAGCTACGAAGTCAAGGAAAAGCCAAGAAAAGCAAAAGATAAATATAAATAAATAACAATTTTAGAAACTGTTAGACCACTGATAGTGAAAAGAAACATCGAAAGAAGGTTCAGATCAAGTTACCTGAAGACATGTCCAACTTCGACGAGAGAGGATAGAAGGATCATACGGACATGATAAATCTGAGCCAATCGTCAAAAATGAGCAATCTGGCAATGAAACGAAAAATAAAATCGGTGAAAAATCCGAAACCCTTGATGAAGACTGTGACTGTTGGCAAATGATCATTTAATATCCCGCTATATTTCCTTTGTTAAATATTTATTCGGCCATATCATTCCTTTCTGTCAGGATATCAATCCATATCTATCAAAATATAATGCATATAACTTTCATTTAAATTATCATAATCAAATCAGGAACTATCAGAGCCATCAGATGAGGCCGATGAAGAAGAGGAAGATCGCTTTCTGAATAGTCCGTTCTCCGTTTTTGCTTTTGGGGGTGCTGCATACCTCACTACAGCTCCAACCTCGGTTATAGCCAACAAAGCAAACTCCTCGATGAGCTGGAGGTCAGTCAGACCGTATTTAAATTGCCCAGCAATATCAGTGTATCCATCAACATAGTACTTAGCTTTGCCATCTGTCCTCTTTGATCCTTTGGGGATGGTGAATACTTTTACATAGCTGCCGATGGCTCTCTTTCCATCAACGAACAGCTGAATTATGCCCACTGATTCATGTACCTTGGTAGTGATTCTTGGATTGGCCCACAACAGCGATTTAATTCTTTTATGACTGTGTTCCCCATGTTCTGAAATTTCGATATAAGGATTCTTGATGTCCTACAGATCAGAGGCTGTCAAGGTAATCGAGGTCCTTTCGTCCGAGCTGGGAATGAGGATCTAGCGGGAAGGCTTGGATATGGAGAAGTTGGAGATGGACTGTTTGAGATCGAATGGATGCTCGGTGAAGAAGAGCTCCATGTTTGTGGGGAAAATCTCAATTTTTATTTCCTTTTTTGGTGAACGTGTGATGTTGATAGCTCCATTGTCGAGACGGGTCACTTTCGTCTCGAGAGTTTCCTTTCTCAGGTGCTAGTTTGGAGGTGGCTCTTTCAATGTTTCCATGATTTAACTGAATAGTTTTTTCCAAGAGGCAATCGGGTACTCCAGATACTTCGGAGCTATTTTCCTGGCAACTTCACATTTTTCACCATTGAGGCCCATATCCAGGAAACACCTGATGTAATCCAACTGCAACTGATACCTCTCAGGATGAGTTTTAGCAAGAGCATCAACTATTTTCTGTGCCTCAGCCAGTCTATCCTGCAAGGTGAGATAGTAAGTATGTGTCAGTTGGTGCTCAGGTTGTCGATATTGGTTGCTGATACTCATGGCTACCAAAAATTTGATGTAAGTTTACTTCATGTCTGCGTTTTTGATAGCCGAACGGTTTTGGTTGGCATATCTATGTGTTCTTTTCTGGAAGTAAGGGAAATACTCAAACGCTAAGGTCTAGAAGCTATCCTTGCTTAGTCTGGCATTGAGACCTCTCGTTTGTTCATCGTATTGCTGTAATTTAATATACTACGATAGTGCCTATGGGTTTCCATGTAAGAGGGAGAAGCTCCAGATACTGCGATCGAAATAGAATCGATTTCTGAGCACTCCCACAACCTTCAGGAAAAAATCACTATCACTGAGCATCCACAAAATGAGCTCAGGTTTGAAGGTTTCCGATGAAAAAATATTTTTGGTCTTGAGGAACTACAGAATTTCAGCCTTGCTACCGTACTGGATGATATCTTAGAATGATTCGAGCTTTTTTCCCTCATGAGGCTTAATGACTGAGATAGGTAGGTTGACAGGCGAGGAGGCGATGATTTTGTCTGAATTCATGTCGAGGATGTTGGCAGGTGGGAGAGTATACATACCTGACACAGGGAAGTAGATGGCCTGTTTGTGGATTTCAGTTTTGAAGGGGCCAAGGTTGTGCTGCAAAATAGTGACATCTTTGGACATGAGAGGAATGGAACCTTAGGGCACTGGGCATAGGATCTGCAAATCGATGAAATCTGAGGTTGAATTGCTGAAAATTGTACTGAGATAGTATAGTTCCCCAGCTCTGATCTCCGAGGCTATGATTTCTTTGTTAGGCTCGATAGTTGACATGGTGCTAATGGTTTGATAAATATAAACTCCTTCCTTTCCCTTCTGAGCATACTACTTCTGCTCCTTCACGAAAAGGGACAAAGTGATGTTGGCACTGAGCTCGTACTTATCACCATCTTCGCCTAGAGTAAAAGTATCTGACTCTCGGCCTGGAATAAAAGCAGCTGCAAGGATGACTTAAAGGCCTGATTTCAGCTCAACAAATGAAGAAGAGGTGAAGTTACCCTGACCACCTTCCAGGAAATGCTGAGCAAGTTCGGCCCAAAATGGAGATGCTAATTTTTTGTACTCGTTGAGAGGATATTTCTCTCCTTCCTGATAGAAGTAGGTTTGCTCAGTAAATTCATTGGTAGTTTATGCATTGTTTTTAGGTTTCGGAGCAACCTGCTGTGCCATAATTCGGTTGCTGTTTCTACCCATTTGCTGTTGAGGCATCATCATGTTAGTGCCTAGCATAATTTCATCTTAAGATTAGCTCCTATTGGCTTAAGAGGTTTGCCGGTGAAGTTTGAGAGGAATAGGAGCCTGACCTTGCCCTGCGAATTCACAGACACTAGCAAGGTAGCTTGCCTCACTACAGTTATCCTCGCTCATTCGTCTTTGGAAATTTCGGTTGACAGGAGCAGGATAATTCTGAGCTATGAACTGTTGCTCTTGGTATCTATTCAGATTTATGCTCGTAGTCACTTCCTCTTTTCCAACAAAGCTATTGATCACCAAATCGAATAATTTGCTTTTGATCTTGAATGGAAAATCCTTAGCAAATTGCAACTGCATCCTCTCAGTTACTCTCTTCGCCTATTCATTCTTGTTCATCTTAACCAAAGTGTAGACAAAGAGAGCACACTCAAAATTATTGAGTTGAAGGAGTCGATTGATGCTGAGATGATCAAGTATGATGGGATCCTAGAGCAGACAAGAGTCGATGAAGGTCTTTTTGAGTTTGTTGGTGATGAAAGGTAAGACGATCTCTTTGAAGAAGGCTAGATCTTTGAATTTGAGGAAAGTGTTCAGCTCATGGCAATAGTACTTGTTGTAGGTTTTTAGCTTTTACTCTTGAGTGTAGCCCTGCCAAAGAAGCAATTAATCTTTCCAGCTGTACAGCCTTTCCCCTGTTGAAGCAAAAGTGATCTTCTCAGCATATTCAAACACTTCTTTCAGTGTAACGACCTTGTGCTCACATTTCTTGCTGAAGTTGGTCTTCTGAGCTTCTTTGACAGTATATACCTATCTGGAAATGTTCCATGAATGACCCTCTTTACATGGAGCCAGGCCTTTGAAGCGGATATCTTTGTTCTTGACAACAATTTTCGATTAATGACATGGTATCCCCAAAGTAGATTTGCTAGCATGCTCAGGAGTGATTAAATAAATTTCGACGTGTGTATAGTCTGAAGGAATTTCAAAGGTTGCCTTAGGACCAAGATTGTGCTTTAGGAATCCAGCAGATGCAAGGAAATTGTTGTGCTTGGTTATATTTCTCTCCTGTCTCAGTTTTGCCCTCTGTGCGTAAGCTTGTACCCTTCTGTTTTGGTTCTCGTTATCTTGGAGTTGGAACTGTCCCTCGCCGACTAACTCTCCCACCACATTTTTGGTCTCCCTCACTGCCAATCTCTTCAAAAAGAGGCCTGGCTTCTCTAAATTGCTCCCAATTCTTTTGTTTTCTTTCTGTCGATTGACAATATAAGCTGCCTCTTCTGATAAAGTTTTGTTGCTAAGGTAGGTGCTCTTGTTCAAGGGTCGGCACTACTCCTGCAATTCGGGTCTTCTGAAGTATTGATTGCCCTAAAATCCACCATATAAACTAGGCGTCATGTAGTTGGTGGCAAAGATATGCACCCGAACTTGTTTGAGTTGCTCTTCATTTAGAATTTATGAGCTGTTGAAGTTAAGTTCACAAAGAGTAGTGTTGTTTTCAGTTGACTTGAAGGTATACTTTGTTATGTGAATGTTCCTCAAAGCAGAAGGTCTCTCAATTATGCTGATTTTTCCCTCCAAAGGACTGATAATCACATTTTTGTTGTTGTGTTTGTTCTTCCACCTCTGCCCATCCGCCAGCACTTCGATATTGATACAAACTCCAACAGGATAAATCGTTAATTTATAGCTTGAGTTCAAATTCCCAACTGTGAAGTTCATGTATCCATCTTTGATCTTGATCTGCTCACTCTAATCATTTTTTTCTACTCTGTTGGCTCCGTAGTGTAGAAGCATTATATCTTTGTTTGTCCAGGAGTGATGCACAGGTAAGGTGATCTGCTAACCAGGAAAGGCGTAGATAACTTGGTCATAATTAAAGAAATCAAGAGTACGATCGATAGGCCAAGTGCGATTGATTGGGTGATATGAATAGTATAGAGCTCTGACTGCTGTTAGTTTACCCAGTGAGATAGAACCTTAAACATCTGTAATGAATTTAAATTTCTCGCGTTGCCGAGTATGTTTCATTTCAAATTCGAGGGTGACCTCTTTGTTAGCTAACGCTTCACCGTTTTTGCCCTTTATTGCTAGCTGATACTCCTGATTGCCCTTGAAGCTTAGATATGGTTGTCCTATAATTTTTTCCTACTACTGGCTGTTGGAAGTAATGTTGATGTCCACTCGATTGCTATGCACAGACACTTCCTTTCCATCTTCCAGACAGGCCTTAATCTGCACATTGATGCTGTTGATGTCAGCCTGTGGGAAAAATTCCACAAGTTGTTCTCTGTTATCTTGCCATTTTTTGAATTCAAATGTGTTAGATGAAGTAATGACCTGGCCTGTAAGTTGGTTGACAATGGCCCGAATGTTTTTGAGATTGCACTGAGAAACTGGGGATCCGTTTAGTATCAAAGATGATTTTAGGAGGATGCGAGCTTTATTTTCGTTGATGAAATTTTCGGGAGTGTAGATTACTTTCAGCTGTAATTGGTAATCTTGGAGGGTCGACTTGGTGAATTTCTGAGCAAAACAACCGAGAGATGCGATAATTTAGGTATTTGAGTTTCTTTTTTTTGGCTCAACACTTGAGGTATTGAAAACAGAATCCTCACTCAAAGATACTTGCTTCTTCTCTAGCCAGACTCTCAAGCCTTACTTTTCATTCAATTTATTGCCGTCTTCATCAAAAAATTCGAAAGATTGTCCATTGTGACTATAGTTTTCCAGACACACGATAGCACCTTTTCTGATGACAGCTCGACTGGTGATGCCCTCACCTTGGATATCCACTACAAAAATGCCGATTCTGTTGGGAATTGTTTTCAGCAAGATTTCCACTTCTTTCCACTCGAAGGGATTTTCAGATCGATTAGTGAAGAGTTCGACCGAGCTAGGGCTGAAATAGGACAAGTTGATATCGTCATAGTTTCTGCCTGTGTCAGAATTGTTAGTAAGATATTCCTTTAATAAGTTGAGTTCGTATATTTTGATTTCAAGCTGTCTGACATTTTTGAGAGTGAGGCTCACTTTCACTTCATCCTGAGCCTTGTATATTTTTTTATTTCGTTCATTCAGCTTCACCTCTTTTTTCTACTTGAGCTGTACTAACTCTTTGTGTTCCCAATAATCGGTGGCTTCCTAACATTTTTCCCCTCTCATCAATTTCACCTTCACCTCCATCTTTCGCAGATAGTTCAGCTCAATCATCTCGCTCAACTTCTCTACGAGCTTCTTGAGTTTTTCTGTTTCAGTGGCTTTAAACAGTTCGATGAGATAGTCCTCAACCAGCTGGGTCATTCCTTTGAGCGAGCCTCGTAGTCTCATCCCCTGTGACTGTAGAATGTTGTTGTGCTGCTGGACTACTGGAAGGGAGGTGGTGGATCTATTTGATAGTTTGCTTTTGAATTTTTGTGTGAAGTGAGGGTAGTAGCTATACAAGCTTATGTCGTTATTGAGGTACTAAATCAATCTTGGATATTTGGCTTCCTTCAGAAGTGATTCGGTCTCGATAATTTATGTCAAAATGTTGTACTAAAACATTCTAAATGAGAAGCTTTTACTATTTTTCTGGACTTCTTCCTGTATTTTGATTAATATTTCCAAATTTTGTCTTTCTTTTTCGATGGGTTGACTCCCAGCTTTAGAATACTCCTATGTGAATTGCCGATAATGTTGACTCAACCATTCTCTGCAAAAAGTCACATTATGAAATAGATCCCCATGCTTTTTTGATAGTTGAATTAATTGCTGCTTGGTCAGTTTCTCATAAGGAAAATGAAAACTATCTAAAGTAGATGCTATTTTATTTATCTTTATGTATTCTGTGTAATAAGCTGAAAATAGCTTCTCAAGGAGGATAGGGTTGATCCCCTAGAGCTACTTGAAATGCCTAAACAGTTTATCCTTGACTTGGAAGTCCAGATTGAGTAGAGTCTTCTCTGATAGGAGGTCGATGGCCATGGGCTCAAGAGTGAACAAAAAATTACCATCCTCTGATACTTTTTGGTTGATGTAGCTGACTTCATCTTTGCTGAGGACACCAATTCTGGCGGTGTTAACTTCCTCATCCCCAGCGAGTTCTTCTCTTCTAACGTTAGCAGGCTTCTCGTAATTGAAATTGAGGTAGGATGCAAAATGATTCTTGAGCTATTGCAAGGTTTTCCGATCTGGCGTAGACTTCAAATTATGGACCAAATGTTCCAACTTGTAATTGAGGATAGCCGTCTTCAGATTCTGATTCACCTCTATCTTGTTGAGATCCTTCTTGTATTATTAGATATTGCTGACGGGCGTGGTAAGCAATTTAAGGAAGATCTTTTCTGTTGGATTGTTGAGAGATTCAATAAATCGATCGGGAGCAGGGCTGTCGATGTAGGCTTCGAGCAAAGCGATGTGCTGTTAGACCTAGTAAAACATGAAGATATGTTAAATTAATCAATAACTGAAAGAGTCAGTGTTATAAAGAATGACCACCCAGTGAATACTGACCAGATGTAATCTAAATCGTCAGAATTTACAAAATCATGTCAAAAAAATATCAGACTTGCATACATTTCTCTGATTTATTTCTAACTTTTGCCCTTAGTCTACAGGACAAAAAAACGACTGAACAACAAAGCACCGAAATTCCATAACGCGAAAAATACATAAAGCGGCCAAGGTTGGTTGTCGAAGGCGTACTCACTTATGATAGGAAAGAGAATGATTACTGTAGAACTGGCTATCCAATTGGCAGCCGTTGTGAAGGGGAGCATCTTTGGCTAAACGACTTAGGCTATGTACAGCCAGGTTATGGGTCCTAACGAAAAGCCGTATACTGAAACAAAGAGAAAGAGGCCAACCATCACTATAGAAGTGCTGGACTATGCCTCCTGAGTCTGGAGATAGAAGCCAACGACTAGAACCAGACAAGCAACTCCTTCCATAAACAGGCCAGATTCAAGAATGGTCTTCCTTCCTACTCGCACAATAAGCAAAGAGCAGACTAGAGAAGCAGCTGTTTTGACCAGGCTGATGAAGGTAGATAGCAGATGTGAGAGTTAGCCGGTAAGAATGTTGGCTGCTATAGGATTGCAGTAGACTGAAATGGAGCATATTCCTGAAAATTGTTGCAGAATGGCAACGTGTAGGCCCACAATCAGAGCTATTCTGTTGGTTTTATGCTGTTTGAGGAGAAGAGTTGTGGGAGTGCCAGTCATGATCGACTCGCTATCGACAGGCTCCTTCCCGTTTCGATTGTATGATTTTTTGTGCTCAATGTCCCTAAGTTTTTATTCAAAAATTTCATCTACATATTAATCCTTGTAAATCACCGCCAGCAACTCTCTAGTTTCCTCTTCTCTTCCTTTAAGCAGCAGGTACTTCGGTGTCTCATAAGGAAAGACCCACAGCAATCCAACACTCTGAACAATAATGCTCAGAAAAGGGACAGCAAACAATATCTACCAAAACGATTCACAGCTTATATCGTCATACATCTTCTTGAGGCAGTAATTGATAAAGAAGGCAAGTGTCATGCCCATACCGACCATAAGCTGACTAAAAGAACCCACAGAGCCTGCAAGCTATCGAGGTGATATTTACTTGACCAGCAGGGAGCCAAGCGCAGTAAATGACCCTACACAGTACCCTTGGACTAATCGAAAGAGAATCAGAGTGTAAATATTTGGAACATATAACATTGCTCCGGTGACTGTAGCCAACGCATTGACAAACAAAATTCCATTTCTTTGTGTTCAGCATAACTTACTTTCTGGAGAGATGCTTAAGAATAAGGGAGGATGCAAGGGCCCCCATAAGTCCACCAATGGGTATACAGCCATTAAGCAAGCCCGATGCAAGTGGTGGGTCGATGGTTGTAGGAAAGATGAGGACAACAGTATCGATGGGTATGGTAGCAAGGTAGGTGAGACAATATCCGAAGTAGAAATAGGCCAGACTGAGATTGAGACAGATCATGATTATTTTTGTTTTAGATTTGTACTTCTGAACTTGTCCTTGCTGCTGATTCATTTGATCTGACTGTATTGTCTTTTATTATATGTTGGTGGAATAAAATGGCTTTCTTCGTTGTTTCAAAAAAAAGCCCAGAAGTTACTGTTCTTTATCTGGGATGTGTCCTCATGTTCTTTGAAGCTGAAGTCAATTATTCGAAATTCAAAAAAATTACCTTTTGCGATCTATCGCTATATTTCATTCTTATAAATTACTCAATATTCAAATATAGTTCTTCATGAACATCGAACTTCATGAACAAAGTCCTAAAAACGATCAATTTTCCAACGAGGTCATCCTTTCTCATCGTGACTGCCTTCGACCTAGTGAAATGAATCGGCTCAGATAATTGGAAGGATAGTGCAGGATCAAATAATTTCAGTTTTTGGTCTTCAGCTATCCAAAAGCTATCTTATTCGGCATCCTCATGACCCTTTCCTTGGTGGGTCTTCTCCTCTTAAAATATTTCAAATCATTAAGAGCGGCTCTTTTCTACATCTAACTGCCAGATTCTCAGTACCAGCAAGCAACAGACATATATGTGGTCAGTGACGAGGGAACCTCCGAAATAAGCGAAATAAGCTAAGCTCATCTCAACCATGTGAGGACGCGAGTTTTTTAGTTCAAACATCTGAAGTACGAAATCATAGAGAATCAGCCCGTACCCTTGGGATTACACTACCACCAAAATATCGAGAAATGCTGCCGTGAATCCTTCCTCTAACATGGAATCAGTTCAGAGTAGGCTTCCTTACGGGCAATTTTCTACGGTAAAAATTAGCATAAAGTCTAAGTTCCAGGTTACTTCTAATTCCTTTTTGATACCATGACTAAGCCATTCTTCATCTTTCAGTACTTTGTCTCCACCATCTACATTCTCTAAAGCTTGGTGATGTTCGGGGTGCTTATGATTTTCTTCAGTTGGTTGACGAGCACCATCAATTATCTACTCTTGAGGAGGAGCTATAACAAAATCAAGGAAACTGCTTAAAAAGAGTACCAAGTCTAGGTTCTGAGAGACGGCAGGTTTGAGACCATTCAAAATACTGATCTGGTACCAGGAGATCTGTATGTGCCAAAAGGGGAGATTCCGTGTGATTCGATCATAGTTACAGGGGAGTTGTTTGTCAATGAGGCAAGCTTAACTGGATAAAATGTGCCGATCGCCAAGTTCAGGATTACTAAGGGCTAGAACTGCTAAAAATCAGAGCATTGGGTTTACTAAGGGTCAACAGTATAAACAGTCAGAGAGTAGACCTTGGCTCTGGCAATAAATGTTGGCTTTAGTTCACACAGAGGCCGCATAATCCGCAAAATTCTTACAAAAGTAAGTCATCAGCCATAATTCTTCAAAAAACTGATGTACTTCATGTTTGAGGTCTTTCTGGTCACTCTAATAGTTTTCTTCTGCACCTGGGGCCTTCTCATGAGCATCAAAATTGATACCATCATGGTCGTCTTTCGCTTTTTGGATTACATCACATATGCTTTTCCTGCACCCTTTCCCATCTACTTCAATCTCGCATATTCTTTCTGCCTGGTCAGACTCAACAGGGATGGCATTGTGGGTACTTAATGCTAAAAAACAGTGGCAAGTGGAAGAATGACAACATTATGTTTTGACAAGACAGGGACCTTGACCAACAATCATGTGAAGATCGATAGCATTTATCATATCACAGGTGAAAGCCAGATCAGCAAATTACAAGAGCCTAACTAGCTGATTGTTGGCTTGTTTGGCTGCTGCCACTCTGTGGAAATGATTAACAACGAACCCAAAGGCGATGAGATCGATTTGCGAATGTTTTTGAGGAGCAAAGGTGAAATAGTAGGTAGCAAAGACAAGGATATAGTAAGGTGCATAGCTCAAAGCAATGTGAATTGGTAAGTGTTGAGAATTAACCAATACGAAAGTAAATTTCAATCCATGTCCGTTCTGGTCAGAAATTGTAATTCCAATAAATTATACATATTCGTCAAGGGGAGCCCAGAAATGATCCACTCCAACAGCACCCTTAAGTATCAACACTACAACTCATTTATTCGCAAACTGTCTCTCCAAGGTTTCAGAAGCATCGGCTTCGGTTATCGAGAGGTGTACGAGTCCTAGTTACAAAAAATGCTTTCTTTGGATAGAGTGGAGTACCTGAAAAATACGAAAATATTGGGTGTGGTTTCTTTTCTCAATTAGATCAAAACAGATGCAAGGCAAACCATTGAAGTACTGACCAGCTGTGATATCAGCACGAAGATCATCACTGGCGATAATATCTATTTGGGAGTACAAACTGCATTTTCGACTGGGATGATTCCGTCCGATTGGAGAGTGGTAGTGATTGAGGGGAAGAGCATAAAATAAGAGACAGGATAGGCCTAACTCATCACATTGTCAAGAGATGGAAATGGATAATTTAGTGAATCCACTGAAAAGGTGAGTAACTTTCAATTCGAAAACGAAGATCATTTGGTTTATGCGGTTGATAACGACTTTGTAAAAGCTAGACCTCACTTCCTTCACCACAAAATCAAAATCTTTGCAAGGATCACCCCTGAAAACAAAGCTTTGATCGTCAAAAAACATAAATAGCTGTACGAGAAAGAGCGATAAAATCTGTCTCTGTGTGAGAAAATATTTGGCTAGTGCGGCTTAAAGGTCGGAATGGTAGGCGATGGAGCCAATGATCTCATTGCCATCAAAGAGGCAGACATCGGTATCGGAATAGCTTCTTCAGATGCTGTTTATAGTGCTGCATTTACTGTAAGTGAGCTCATGCAGATCGAAAAGGTGGTCAGATAAGCCAAAAGCACATAAAGGCAGATAGCCTAAATCGCTCAATTTTACGGAATCGCACAATTTTTTTCACTTCCTATTGTCGTCATCCTTACTGAGGATTGTTCTTATCCTTCTTCTTTGGAGCTCATCTACAGAAACTTCGCGATCATGCTGCTCGTCCCTGTTTTTTATGGCTTCAGCAGACCGGCAGAGCAACTCACACAATATTTCGCATAAACAAACTTCATGGGCCTTTAACATCATTTGGTTTTTTGGGGAAACACGGCCATATTCACAGCTGGTCTGGTAGCCAGTTATCAATACCTAGTCAACAGCAGCGGATACACTCCTAATCCTGTTCGCTAGGTAACTTTCGCAAGTGGTTACAACGGATAAACACAAAGCGCAACAATAATGTTTATCTGTGTGATACCCATTTTTATCTTTTTGGCTTTGTGGATCTACAGAAGTAGGCCCTGGAAGGAAGCAGTCTACCAAAATAAAGCTTTGTTCATACTGCTGATTGTCAACTTTTTGCTTATGTTTGTGCTGTTCTTCGGGACTGGCTGGCTGGGATTTCTTGATGTGGTGCAAATAGACAACGAAGTGACGGGAGTATGCTTAGGTTTTATGCTGGCCTGCGCTGTCCTCTCAGGGCTGTTCAACTATAAAGTGGAAAGAGAAAAATTCCATGAGAATAGCACCAGAAAGGCCAAGAATACAGAGAGTCACAGTTAGACTTTTGAATCGATCAAAAGCCATCCATGATATCATTATTGATTTGTTCTAAAGAATAAATTGAAGTTAGCCATTTATGGAAAAATGTTGTTCGATACATGGATTACGAGTTATTGAAATCATGATTGTTCAGTCAGTCATTCAAGCCATTAGTGTCAATAAATAGGACTATATATTTACAATAATGAAGTATCGAAATCACTGTTTCTTGATTGGCTTGATGCCTTGATTTGGTTCAAACTGAGCTGCACCAACGGTTGTGCCACCTTCAGGAGTGGGATAAGCTTTTATGGGAACGTCATTTTCACTGCTGATTGAAGTGCTATCAGGATCAGGATAGGGAAAAGCATCCTTCATTTCTTCGTTCGTCCTAAAGGTCTTCTTTTCTTTCTTGGCGGGAGGTTCAGGTTTGTGGTAGCTGCAGAAGTAAGCTTTATTTCCAGTAGCAAAGGGGGTGGTCCTGCTTCCATTGACTTTGTTTGAAGGGGTCTTTGTGATGGAATCCTCTAAATTTCTGTCTTATCTTGGATATTTTTCCGAAAGAGGTAGGGGCCCTTTTTTAGTTTACTCTTTAGACACACCAGCTTCGTGCTCAGGGTGATTGGGAGACTCATCTGCATCTTAGAGTGA
>Ga0100402_1004930_pt1 | contig 13898 bp, 17 predicted proteins | sample CryGeyme20150102_FD_80419 | JGI IMG/M metagenome (GOLD analysis project Ga0100402, IMG submission 80419) | Groundwater microbial communities from Crystal Geyser aquifers in Utah, USA - Crystal Geyser metaG 2015-0102 | ecosystem: Environmental > Aquatic > Deep subsurface > Groundwater | place...
CCCAACCCCAACCCCATCCCCAACCCCAACCCCTCATTTTTTTAAAAAAATTGTTCACTTAATCATTTTTTTATACATTGATATAATTTTCATGTGGGTGTTTTTTTCATTTATTTCAAATAATGTTCATGTACATAATTGTCAGTGACTGATTTCTTAAGTTAATCCTGAGCCAACACAAATTATATATTTATTAACTTTTACTTGTCAAATTATATTTCATTGAACACAAAAATGATAAATGGCTATAATTGACTTTTCCAAGAAAATTTTTTCAATCATTTTTTCACAACCTTCGAATTACTAATGAAGGTTTCAAATTTTAATCGTGTCCTTCCAAGCATTGTTACAGTTCGAGCAATTTTTTGCGTATTCGAGGCTCACTTGTTCTGCTTCTGACAACAGTGACTTGGACCTCATTTTTTGTGGAATATCGAAGGCTTTACTTTGATTGAGCTCTTCGGGTTTATATAATTTTTTTACTTCCTGTTACGCAAGGTGCTTCTACAACTCTAACATTTTTTTCACGGGTTGTGTAGGGATACTTCAAGGTATTTTTTTAGCGGCAGTGTCCATACTTCAGACATTTATCAAGTTTAGCTTAAATGATCCTTTCCAGCAATGGCTGGTGAATGTAAAAGGCTTGTTTGAAAATAGTTCGTCTTGAGGAAGTTGTGCTGGTGAGACGGGGGCTTGGCAGCATATTAATAAACTTATTATGAAGGCATAGCATAACAGACACAACCAGATGTTCAAGCTGACAGAAAGAGGATACAGGCAGGCCTAGAGAAACAACTCGCATCAACTGTAAATTTAGGTGAATGCAGATGGACCCTGCTGAGTTGGGCGTAGGGAAGTCAGGAAGGCCATTCTTTAGACAAACAAATTTAGACTACTCTCTAAAGCACTCTGCCTAAGATCATAGAAACAGTTCACCTTGATGAAGTTAAAAGGAGCACTAACGATGCAAGTCCCTCGCTCTAGAAAAATCAAGAAGAGCTTTAACAAAAGTTTCAATTGAAGGATCTGAATACAAACTCAGAGATAGTTAGGAAGAACAATTCCGTCAAATCTGAAGGGAGCAAGATGAAAAAGGAAAATTTTTAGTCAGCCATTGAGAGTGAGCCATGCTCTTTGAAGATAAAATTTATCGAAAAATATCTGAGATAAAGAAAACCCTTTACTCGAACAATGTCAAATTCAGCTTTTCGAAAATTTTATCAGCGTCCTTGTCTGGAGACATATGGCAGAGCAGCTACAAACGGGGAGGAGGTTTTTTACGGAAATTTTATGAAAACCCACAATATTCAACCTCACACCCTTGACAATAAGCCTGAGCATGTTCAAGCGTATACTACTGCCTTAAATTTCGCAAAAAGGACTAAACTGGACCCTCAAGATCGGTGGAAAAGAATGTAGAGATAATTATCAAAAAATATCAATCTTCGAGTACCTGATGTGAATGATTTTGAAAAAAGATAGAACAAGGCAGGAAGAGGAAAAAAGGAACCCAAGAATGAAGCAGATAGCCTAAAGCGTCCAGTCAATAGTTCCTTAAAAATGACGAACTGCACCAGCCAATAAGGTAGGAAATGGAATAGATCGGACAACAAAATGGCTTTTCAGGACAAAATAAGGTCTAAATCAGCAGAAAAGCCTCTTTGCTACATTTACAGATATAAATAAAGTGCAGAAGACGACGAGGGCAATGATCGATATGCTCGGGACAGGCACGGGATCACTTGCTATATAGATATGACTTTTCGTGAAAATGAGGAGGCCTACCGTCAATTTCAGAACAAAGTTAGACCTTTAAGCCCCCAAAAGTGTAGAGCTGAGGATAGGAATATCGACAGATGCCGAGTATAAAACAACGTAAAGGCTAAGGAGGAAGGGTTTCCTTGCCATTATCTGACGCCTGTGGTCGATGCCCCCTACATTCCTTCAAAGTATTCAAGAAGGAAGTAATCTTCATAAGATAGAGTTGTTTTATGATGGTGTTTAGATACACGAATATCTTTTTGATGTTACTGATAAACTAAGAATGTTAGCAAATTTGCAAGCTGCTCCCTCGACATGCCTTCAAAGTGAGGAGCTCCCTCTCAGTTCGCAAGCTGAGCATATTTTTAATGTTGTACCTCGAGAAGGTGATAGGAAGGCCTATCAGATGCTTTATTCTAATAAAATAAAGTGAATGGGCAACCAACCCATCGATTTTCCCCAATAGCTGCGAGAGTAATGGCAATAGATAAGTCTCAATCACAGAACCCTCCTTGAAAACAAATGCACTTCTGAGGTTTTCCTCTACCGGATCCTTTCAAAGGGCCACGAGTATAGCAAAGCACAGTTAATCGAAAGATCGATCTATTCTTCCTCAAAGACTCCCAAAATCATAATCCTCAGCAAGCAAGAAGGTCAACTAGTGATTCTACAGCAGGAGTTCAACTATAGCATCAAGGAACATATACCCACTATGCTTCTTCCGACTGACCTTCTGGCCCTTCTCTCAGAGATGACAGTCCTTTTCAGCTATCTTTACAAAAAGTATGGCTCCTTTCATGTGAGCTAAAACATGGTCGGGTTCAATAAACATTTTGATATCATTGGATGGATCAACTCTTAAAAGCATAAAAATACCCCGGAGTTCCCTTTCGAAAATAACAAAACTGCCGAGCAAACTATGATCGAGGAAATCCTCTTGATTGTCCAGAAGTACACCGCCATATAACTCGAAAGAATGGTCCACCGTCCTTTCTGTCGGTCGTTCGAGCAGTTTGACTGCTTCCTCAATCGGTAACTCCAGAAAAGAAAGTATTAAATATCAGCCTTGGTCAAGACTAGTGAAAAATGCATAGTCAGAGCTTTGTCGCCTCAGAACACCATTGGGCCTCTGAGGATGGGGATGACAAGCAAATTGCCTGCAAGAGGGGGAGGAGGACAGCATAAAAGCGATAAAACACTACTGATTCCTCGTTTCATACAGAAAAACAAAGACAAGTCAAGACTTGAGAACATAAATCATAGGAGGACTACGACAATGGAAGAAAGTCAATTGAGTATGATACTCAACCCAGGAAGATTCGAAAAGTCCAAGTCCAACTACATCTCCAAACAGTAAAAGAGTGTTGAGAAATCAGTGGGAAAGCTCAAGAGTGTCAGAACTACCTCGAATACCAACAAAGTTAATAATCTCAGCTTTGGCTCCATCTGCAAAGGAATCAATCCTTAATTAGGCCTCAGAGATAAAGCAGCTGAAGAACGACTCACATATTCAGGCTATTTAAGTCATAAAGGAAAAGGTAAACAATTTCCGGCAGATTTGAGATTTATTAAATCTTGCAATAATGTCCAGTCTATTCTGACTCAGACCAGAAAAACAGTGGATGATTCTCCCAACACTCCCTCTTCCCTTAAGACTCCAAAGCCTCTACACGGCTTTTCAAGACTGCGAAGAGAGTATAGCTTAGAAGTCGAAAATTGTCTTTTTCAACCCGATTAGAGGGTATTCACTTGTTCCTCCCAGGTTGTAACTCCCCTGCTGGAAGGTCGTCTGTAGTAACTGCCCGTTTCCAACACTGAGTCGAAATACTTGAGTGAGATGAAGAAAACAGAGGTGATAATAGAGGAGGAAAGCCACCTCAATGCTTCTAAAACACTTGAGGATGAGTTTAATGACTTTTTTTCGAATCCTTCGAAGAGTCCGAGATTCATGCTGGGGCCTTTGAGAGAGAGCGTCGACTTGGAGAGGTAGTTTTAAAGGATCATTGATATGTGAGGGAATGGAGGGTTGATGATGTGAATAGTCTTCATGTGGCCTTATATAGCAATAGTAAAAAGATGGCCTTATATATTTAAACTATAACGACTGAGAATATGCTTAATAGATTCGTTAATTAGTCATAATTTAAATAAACAAAATAGCAAATGGAAAACACACTCAATCCCCTCACTCCACAAAAAAAAGTCCTGCTTGCTCGGTCGCTCCATCAAGAGTCTGTCCTCAAAGAACTCTCTCCCCAAGTCATGACCGTCAGCTCATCGAACATCGGAAAAATCAAACTCTAAATGTTGAGCTCCCCTCTCCCTACTTCCAAGGACCTTTTTGCCCAGCTTCTGGCTTCATAGCAGAAAAATATACCGGAAGAAATTTTCCAAAAGTATGAGATTCTTGAGGAGTAGAGCAGTGATAACTGCGATGATGTCAACGAGAATGAAGAGATTTCAGAGTCAGGGTCCTTTGGGCAAGATGAATTTGACTATGAAGAAGACAACGGCACCCGCAAGAGGAAAAGAAAAAGCAGTGGGCAGCTCAAACTTTTGAAGAACTAACTCATCCTTCAGCCCAACTGGGACAAGGATAAAATATCAGAAATGGCTGATGCTACAGGGCTTCATCCTTCTCAGGTTTACAAGTGGTGGTGGGACCAGAAGAAGAAACACCTCAAATACTAAAAAGAGTCCCTTCTGAAGGCAGCAGCAAGAAAAAAGATGATGAGGAAGGCCTATGACAGATGCCCCCTCGGAGAAGAGAACTGGGACATTGAAGAGGAAGGGAGCTGCTAGGCTGAAACAAAAGCTAAGAATGCTGGGGGTCTGGCTTGGAGCTAGAGCTAGGGGCGAACAATAAACAAAAGGCTTAGCTTTGTGTGATTTCTTTCAATCTATTTTTGTGATTTCTTCAATATATTGTTCCTCGAGATGCTATGGATCTTAATGACATTAAAGCGATAATGATGCCTGACATGATAGCTGGAAAGTATAGACCAACCCTGAAGCTCGCCTCTTCTCCCTTCTATGACGTCTTCAAGGCAAGGCACCACCTCAACCAAATAGAGGTCGTCCTCAAAACCGAGAAAAAAACACTAGGATAGTCAAAACTATTCAATGAGGCTAAGGTACTTAAGGAACTGCAGGGCCAAGATCTAACTGTTGACTGGGGGGTGCCTCAAGTCGTAGAAAGCGGAGGTGATGGGGAGTACAACTATATGGTGATGGAGGTGTTTGGACCTTCCCTTGATAGGTTCCTCATCTAGGAGAAGGGAAAACTTGGCCTCAAACGGGCTTTCGAGGTTGGGGGACAGATGCTTTAACGGTTGTAGATGCTGCACTCCAAGGGGTTTGTGCATCGTGACATTCGTCCTGAACACTTTCTTTATGGTCGGCTCAAGAGGCCAGAAAGGATATACATATCTGGTCTCAGTGCCAGCAAAAGGTACGTGGACAAATATCAAAAACATGCCTTCTACAGAGACAACAAAAAGTCATTCACGGGTACAGCTCGATACCTTTCCTTGAATGCACACATGGGAATTGAGCAGTCGAGAAGAGACGATTTATAGGCCCTCCTTTACTTGCTGGTCTATATGGTCCGAGGTTCTCTTCCCTGGCAGAATGTCAAAGCAGCCAACAAGTCTCAGAAAAATTAAAAAATATTTGAGAGGAAGCTGGTAACCTCACTTGAAGATATATGCGAGGGGATTCCCGGCTTGATGCATGAAGTGCTGCTGTATGTGAGGGTGCTGGAGTATGAGGAGGCTCCTGATTACTAGTATTTGAAGGGGGCATTTAAAAGGCTGAAGGACTCGGGTGCATTTAGGAGGGAGTAAGGGGAGTGACGTCCAGATATCCTGTCTCGATAATAATGATAGAATGTTTCTTAAACAGATTTATCATGTGAATATGATAAGATAGAGACTGTAAGGCTGATGTGGCATGAGCTTAGTAGATGATATCATGCCTGGCTGCTGCATTTACTGGTCGATAGAATGGCTGATAGTTGCAATAGCAAGACTGTTAAAAATGCCATAGGGTTCTGATAAAGGTGAAAGTCAGGAGCAGGAGGAGAGGCAGGAGGATGGACAATCTGGAAGGGAGACCTTGAGGATATATCGTTCGGAGTTGATGGATTTTCTGTCGTATAATAATAATTCAAAAGATGAGCTGCGGAAGGATGTGTTCTCCCCACTTCATCGGAGTGGTATGCTTCATCGCCTTCAACTACTACATCTTCGTGTTCCAGTACATGGTAGGACTGCACCCTCCTCCCTTCCTAGTGCTTATCATCCTATTCCACGTCCTCTTTCTCCTCCTTCTCTGGAGCATGGTAAAGGCTATCTTGGGTGATCCAGGAAGAGTCCCCATCTACTGGGGCTTTTTCGCAGAGGAGAGTGAAAACAGAAAGAGGAGATACTGCCTGTTGTGCCACAGTTTCAAACCCTAAAGGTAGTTATTATACGAATCAGGTGTCACCACTGCTCGACCTGCCAGCGATGCGTCCTCAATATGGATCATCACTGCCCCTGGATCGCCAACTGCGTCGGCTTCGGTAACAGAAAGTTTTTCATGCTCTTTCTCTTCTATGTCATCCTCTCCCTCCTCTTTGCTCTAGCTTGCTAAATCCCCCTCTTCGTCCAGTAGGTTATAGCCCTCCTCAATAACAAGCAAGCCATCTCAGTTAATTTCATCATCCAGACAGTCGGTCTCCTGATCCAGATCGCCTTCTTTGTGGTGATTACCATGTTCTTCAGATTCCACGTTGAGCTGGTGCTGACAAACTCTTCGACTCTGGACAACTTGGAGAGACAGAGGAACCCAAATGCTGGTCCCAATGTGTTTGACGTGGGTGCTTATGAGAACTTTACGCAGGTGTTTGGAACGAATACCTGCATGTGGTTTTTGCCGACGACCCCCACTAACTCTAACCGGGCGAACGGTGTCGTATGGCCCAAGAATCAATGATATGACACTTTCTATTGTCCATTCTCACCAACAGTATTCATGTCCTTTCCTCAACACAATTCATTCATCAACACAATATTCATGCCCAACAATAGTCTTTATCATGGATTCGTCCTTCAGGCAGCAGATCTCCAGTTCTGAGGATTTATGACAAAAAGAAGTCCATCTTCTGGCCCCCCTGTTGATCTTATTGTTATAATATGCAATAATGAACAGTGTCCCGAGAGAGCCAAGTATCAAGCTGATCCCTTCAGATCCCATGACCAACACCATCCTCATCATATACTGCGTCTCTTCCACGGGAGCCTCCCTTCAGTACAAAGCCACCTGGAAAAGAGTACACTCCAAGAACCGTCAAACATTCGACATCAAGCAGCACTCAGGAAGCTCCTACCGTTGTTCTCCTCTCGACCTCGATCACTCCATAGAAGCCACCATCTTCTACACCCATCATGGTGTTCAAATGGCAAAAACAGTTCAATCCAATGTAGTTCGAGTATCTCGATAGCTGAAGGAGAAGCGAATGCTCCTTAAAGATCCAGTCCCCTCCCGACTAATCACTCCCTAAATGCAGTTAGAAATGAAGGTGACAGTCTATGATGGTCTTCTCACGATGATCCCCTCCCTGAACTCATATCAGCCGCCCTCACTTAGCCTAGCTGTCAGTGAACTGGGATTTGAAACATAGGCGAACCAGTTGATCTTTCGAATGAATTTGAAGCATAGAGTCGACGACTTTCTCGGCTACCTGGCATCCTTCACTGGAACAAAGCCAAAACTACAAAATGGTGAGGTGTTGTGGGCCTTCCACAACGATCTCAGCAGAGATATCATTTTGTTGGGGGTAGCAGAGACTTGTAGTAGAGCAAGTAAGCTTTAGCATCCTCCTGCCCGCTTCCCTGTCACCACTAGACATATGAGTTACAAAAACGGGAACATCACATCCAGAGACATGGACAAGAGCAGGAGCCCCAACAGAAGCCAAACATCCGTTTCTCCGAAACCGGGAACAAGAGACCAAATCCCCCTGAAGAAATCCTTTACTAGAGGGGGAGAGCAGGAGAAAAAAGAGGAGCACTCTTTCGTATCTTCAATATCGCAGTCAAAGCTTGAACAGAAAGGAAAGAAGGAGGAAAGGGATTGTCTGAATGTATTTGAAGAAGATGAGCTCTAGCTCTTGAATGCCCCAACAACAACCTCTCCAGGCCCGCCAGAAAGCAAATCTTCTCGATATAAGGTAGCATTATTCAACTAGGAAAGAGACGGTCACAATGAAAGTCCTTCGATAAACCTAAGAGGCAGTTTTTAGGAGCTTGAGAAAAGTTTTAACTCTAACTTGAACGAGGAGGCCATTGATCGGATATTCGGGGCAGAGAGCGACGCAACCAAGAAGATGCAGGAAGAGCTAGTTAGATTGAGAAAGGAGAACGAGGGCCTAAGGAGGCAGACAGAGTCGATAGCTTTCCTAACAAAGGAGAACAACTCTATCAAGAGGAAGTACCTTGAGATGAAGGAAGAGGTCAATCGACTCTAGCTGGAGAGGAAAGTTATTCTGACTGATAAGCTGAGGTGCGAGGTCAACTGGCATAAAGAAATTCAGGAAAAGGAAACCCTGAGAAGGTAGTTGGAACATTTAAGGGAGGTTGTGAGATCAAGCGGGATACGCTCACCAGCGATCGATGAGGGAGGTCATTGGCAATGAGGAGGAGTAATGGATAAGCAGATACCAGAAGGGCGTTTATCTCAGCCGGGAGGTCAGCAGGGGACATATTTAAAGTTGATCATATCCTTGCGTGTATATCAATTATTTTTGAGAGAATTATTTGATATGTGGATATTCATGGGCAGTAGAGCACAGAAAAATCACAGTTTGAGGAGAGAGTCTTCGGGCTGTCCAAACTTACACTCCATGTAGTTTTCCTTCTCCAGCTTGTAGAGCACCTGGCTGAGGTTGTTTCTGCTGAAGAAGTTGGTGTACTCCTTACCCATCTCGAACTGGGCAGAAATAAATCTTTTGTTGTCGGTTTATTCCAGCTGCTTGCTCTGGAGGTTGACTCTGAGGTTGGCCAGCTGCTGAGATTGCTCGATGCTGTTGAAGGTGGTGATAGTATTGTCGCTGTTGTCCTCGATCGAGGCCTCATTGAGGTGCCTGACCGAGGAGACCTCCCTCTCTATTCTCTCAAATATGATGGTTTTTTCCCTGGGGTCGATCTCATCGGTGAGGTACCTATTGACGTTGAAATAGTTGGACATCAGGCACTGCTTGAATTTTGGCAGCCGCACCCAGCTGATCCTCTTGTTCTTCTCAGCCTCCATCCTCTTCCGATACTTTTTCAGGACCAGAATGACACTGGGGCAGTAGTGTTCTCTGATGTTTTTAATGGCCGGGGCCTCAAACTACTCGCAGAAGTTGCTCTGGTCAATCCTGCACTTGATTTCGTGATAGTATTCGTAGTCCTTATCGTTTTGTCGAATAGCGAACTCGAATTCCTCCTTGGTCACCGAGTAGGTAGAGGTGAAATCCTTGGAAACAGCCTCCAACTTAACTGGCCTGTTCGAGAAAACTGCAGTGTAGCCGTATATGTTATCGGTCACTGTTAGATGCTCGCTTTTGTGAGAGTCGATGATTTTGAGGACCTTCCTGTGCTCCTGGTCGGAACCATATCTATTCATGGAGATGGCCACCCTTCCCCTCTTGATGATGTATATCTTGTCTGTTCCGGTATTGGAGAGCAGCTTTTCGTTTGGGGCGAATATTTTTTTTTCGAGTCTTTGTGCTATCTCTGACTGCATGTTTTTGCTCCAATGGCAGAGGTAGAAAATGGAGGACTTGACTATATTGAGGGAATTTTCCAGGTTGATTTCTAACTAAAAGCAGCAATACCCTATCTGAGGTCGTCGTTGAGCTTCATCAGTAGCTTCTTTTCGTCCTCGATCTTCAGCTCCTCGGAGTTGTTCTGGTGGTTGAAGATGAAGGTCCGGGCCTTATTAGTGAGCTTTCTGTCTAGGTTGTAGTACTTGCTTATCTTGCTTATTGTCTGCATGTCCCTCTCCATGATCTCCTTCTTCTCCCGCATCTTCGACAGCGTATGACCCATCTAGTTAAGGAGATATCCGAAAGCAATGACGCCTGTATAGGACAATAACTACCCACGATTTCGATGAAAATGGTGATCAACTTCTAGGGTATGGACTCCGGACTGATGTCTCCGTAGCCGATGGTGAGCATGGTCGTCAGTGCGAAGTAGATGGCGTTGATGTACTTGACCAGGTAGGTGTCGTTCTGGATGCCCAAGCGGGTCACCCAGTTGTTTTGGTAGTCCAGCTTGGAGGCGCTGAAGAAGACGATGGCCTACCTAGAGTAAGGCTTACGAAGATATGTGCCTGGATGACGATGTTTAGCAGAAGGTCCACCATCTTAATGTAGCTCTCGTACTGCAACCCGAACTCCATGACCCGTATGTAGTCGTAGGTCTCCGAGGCTTTTCTGTAAAGCAGGTACACAATGCCCAGCTCCCCCACGCTTAGCCACAGTCCCTCCATCTGGTATAGAAGCATCAGCAGGAAGTACCCTACCAGAATTATGTTCCTGTAGTGGTTGCTCAGAAACTATTTCACCTCCGGACAGCTTCCGTTCTCCCGATGCTTCAACCAACTCCTGAGGGCCATTTCTATCAGGTTAATTGCTATAAGTATTTAATAGACTGGTCCGTAGAGACTGAGCTCTCTTGTATCGAAATACCTAGATGGCGAGAGAGGTACCTTTAGACTGAGATGATCCAGATGGCCAGGACGCACATGAGCATAGTGAAAATTTAGTAGCCTATGTAGGCGGGCCCCAGGGTTTAGAGGAGGTTTCCGGTGCTGAATGAATTGGTGCTCTACTTGGACTCCCACTGCTCGGTGAACATGTACTCCGGTTTGTAGTTGATGGGACCGTTCTTTCCGTGGTAGCTCTTTATTTTGGACATGAGCTCCTGTTGTTTGTGCTGGTTCATTATGTTGAAGAACTCTTCGTATTTCTATACCTCTTCTGGAGGCATCTTGTTTACGAATGACGTCCTGAATCGGCCGTTCCTCCGCTTCTTCGCCCCATTCATTTCCACCTTATATTATAGAAACTCACACCATTTAAAACACCAAATACCCTCTCACCTCAAAGACATCCCCCAAAGAAATCACACAATCAACTGAGTGAAAGGAGAGCAGGGCTGAACAGCAGCAGGATATGCCCTGACAGTATCACAGGTCAAAGTACACATCAGTATTAATAACAAACAAAATATATTGTTGGTGATATTGTTCAGGGAAAAACTGTCATAATGGTGCCTATGAGACGGCAATTAAAGTATGAGGTTGATATGATAGCTATAGTTAGGTGGCTGCAGGGTAAAAGGAGGTTCTACTCATAATTTATACCGTTGATATACTTATAATTGACGCTCTATTGGCATACTCAATAATTAGGCTCGGTGGTATACTCTAAATTGGGATCGATTGTATACTCTATATTTGATGCTGGGATATATAAATTATTGATTTAATCGATATTGATGACCCAGAAAAAGATCAACGGGTACGTCATCTTCCTCAAATAAGTCCTCGGAAAGGGCTCCTACGGCAGCGTACCAATCTCCTCACGTAGGTCTTCAAGGGACAGCAGGACGGCACCAAAATGGAGTGTGCAGTCAAGGTGCTCGAAAAAAAACTAAGTACATATCCCCCCATTCAGTCGACCAGGACGAGTACCTCAAGTCCGCCCTCTTCTCATAGATCCAAATTCTGCAGTTGGTGAAGTCCGAAAACATTGTAAGGGTCCTCGACGTCATGGAGAGCAGCCATAACTACTACATCATTCAATAGATATGCGACAGCGACCTCTAAAAGTTCATCGACTCCCACCCGAAGCTCAGCGAGGACCAGGCAACTGACATTCTTCGACAAGTCTGCAACGGGTTCATGGCCCTCGTCAAGGAAGGCATTGTCCACAGGTACCACTCTCCCAACTCAGGGACCTCAAGCCTGCCAACATCATGCTTAGCAAAGGAGTTGTCAAGATTGGAGACTTTGGGTTCGCCAAAAAAAATATCACCAAAAGAATCAAAAACGCCACCTCAGTCGGGACTCCCCTCTACATGCCAATCCAAATCCTGAAGTCAGAGCCTTACACCTCCAAGTGCGACATCTGGGCAGTTGGTTTCATATTTTATGAGCTTCTCCACCACAAGACCCCCTGGACAGCACACACCTAATTCGAGCTGGTCAAGAATATTGAGACAAAGCCCCTAAAGATAAACGAAGGGTTCAGACCCGAGACTAGCGATTTTTTGACGAACTGCCTGCGAATCGATGAGGAGAAGAGGCTGAACTGGGATCAGGTGTTCTTGCATCCAATATTCAAGGGGTACTTCAAGCAGTACGCCCTTCAGAATCAGCAATTTGAAGACAAGCTGAAGATGGTCATGACCGAGCTGAGGTTCCAGATAAATTCCAAGAACATCGACCTCAACAAGCTCCTGAGCAGCATGGGCATCAACCACAACTAGGAGCTCAACTTTTCCCAGTTTAGCGACTTTCTAAGGTACATCCACCCAAACATCACCAAGGACGAAATCAAATTTTTCTTCGAAAAAATGGACACCAACGAAGATGGGTCTATCTCTATCAGCGAACTCTCCTCTGAAATGGAAAAGCACAGGATCTCCTTCAATAAAAATGTAGCATAAACCCTCTAAAGTCTGACGGCTCAGGGAAATCTTCTTGGAGTAAAGAAGTCCGAGTCCCTCGAATAAAATTTTAGTATGTCCAAGATGTCAAGTGATCTGGAAATAAAAGTCAAGAAATGCTTTGTGAAGCTCTACAGGATCCTCTCTTCAAAGAAGCTGACTCTTTACAAGACATTTTCGGCCTATGACACTGATAAGAGCGGGGAGCTGACAATCGAGTAGTTTGAGAAAATCATGAAGAGGCTAGACAATACCTTCACTCAAGACGAGGTGCAGGCTGTTTTCTAGTTCATTGACACCGACAGGTCAAAGACAATTGAATTCGAAGAGCTAAATTCCTACTACTGCAAAGTTAACGGCCTCAGTGAGCTGATATAGCTGCCCCCTGACTACTTCACTAAAAATGCCAAGAAGAAATTTTGATTCCTTGATATGTATCCATAAAGCATCAATGACTAGCAGTGACTAGTGTGATTTCAGTTATTTGCAGTGACTAAGGAGAAAATAAGCAAAAATGATCAAAAGCACATGTTCCATGGCTCCAACCTCTTTGAGCCTTTACCCAGCTAGCTTCTCAGCTGCCTGAAGTAGGAAACACAGGCTCTGGAACTATAGTCTATATATCTTTAGGTGTCTTCTCCTTCCGTCCTTATCCTCTTCTCCTAAACTTCCTGATAACCCATCGAGCTTTGTTCTGTCAGTTTTCTCCTAATCCTGAGTTTAAACCTGTCTATCTCGTATCTGCAGTTGGAGTCTGTTTCTATGCTGTTGTGAGCTTCCCTGACAGATCCGATGGGCTGAAACTTTTCCTCCCTTTCCTCCTCTATTTGAAATTTTTATGGATTTCTGGATGTCGGTTCCTGGCTGACGAGCAACTTTGCCTTCTCTATGAGGACTGAGTGCCTCTTACCTGATAACCCTGTGATGATCTTTCCCTGTGAGCCATTGTTCTTTCTCCTTAAAATGCTCTTCTTCCACTTCCCCTGGCTGCTTTTCCTCTCGGTGAGGCTGCTCAGGCTGTTCTTTGGCACATACAGCGACCGACTCAAGATGCCTTCCCGATGCTGCTGAATCATGAGTGACGATCCACCTTCTTATTTTTGACATTTCTAATGCTTTAAGGATTGCATGCCTGGTATTGAGCTGTATCTGCCTGTTTCTGTTGGCTGGAGGGTTCTGAGTGCTTTTGTTTTTTCGAGGAGGACCTCTATTTTTTATGTTTTTTTCCCGAGGGCAGTGGAATTCTTTCTGGAGGCAGTGTACTGCTGGACAGTCTTTTTGCGGAGTGGCTGTTTATGGTGGTTGGGAGTTGGAGTGCTGGTATTGGACAGGCAAATATGGGGAACGTTTATATTTATCATATAAAACATATTCCCACTGCAGCCATCTCATCTTTTTATGGGGTTGGGGTTGGGGTTGGGGTTGGGGTTGAGG
>Ga0100402_1004933_pt1 | contig 13895 bp, 9 predicted proteins | sample CryGeyme20150102_FD_80419 | JGI IMG/M metagenome (GOLD analysis project Ga0100402, IMG submission 80419) | Groundwater microbial communities from Crystal Geyser aquifers in Utah, USA - Crystal Geyser metaG 2015-0102 | ecosystem: Environmental > Aquatic > Deep subsurface > Groundwater | place...
AATTTTTTGATATTTTTTAAAAAACACCGTTGATCTCTATAGATGGCGAACCAATAAAAGCAAATCGTCTTGGCGGTCAAAATAAGACATACCACACAAGATAATACGCTCGCTAGGTAGCATGCGACCTAAAATTCTCTCATCATTCTGGATTCGCATGGTATTTGACGTTCAGTGATTTGGCATGAAAAGGCAGTCCATCTATCCTTGACACGTCCAGGAGAATTCCATTGTCCTGATACGAGACGTACATGTGCTTACCATCTGGTGAAAAGGCTAGACCAGATGTTTCATCGTGGTACACCGGAGATTCCAGAATGGTAAAAAAGTTGCCATTGGTATCTCGTCCATGCACCCCTGCATCGACTCCTCCCTCCTCGCAAAAATACAGTATATCATCCGCATGATGTTCGCCATTTCCTCTTTGTAAAATACGAGCAATTTGATCTGGTCTTCCGTCCATCAGTCCTCGGACGGTGGACTCCTTTGTGTATCGGTTGCTTCGCAGATCCATCTGAAACAAGGCTTGTAGCTTTTTTGAGACAAAATAAACAGTTTCACCATCGCAATCAATACCTTCTGCATTTGGATAATACTTGGCAGCACTGTTTTCTGCGGCATTGCTATCCAAAACCCATTTGTAGGTTCCAGTGTTGCCGCTGCTATCATCGGGTGTCAACACCAGATATTCCGTCGTTCCATTTCCGTGCAGCATGCCCCAAGGCTCTGCCCAATTTATCGCATCGCGTGCTGGCGTGAATCGAATCATGGCGCCTCGAGCATGATCTTCTGTTACCAAAAAGTGAGGCGCATTCATGTCACTAATGTCATATGCAAATGATTCCCAACTTCCGCCCCAACTACCCATGGTGAGCTGCTGGGCTTCGCGTTCTCCGATTGGGTCCACTTTTTTACATGAGCAGCAGAATTTGAAAATACGAGGCGTGAACATAATAGCAAAAGAAGAATTGCATTCAAACATGTCGGCGATCAATACATACCTTGCCAAATAACACCTTTTGTGGCTTCTTCGCAAGAAATCCACGTATTCCACGGTGTTCTTCCACCTCCACAGTTGTGCGTCGTTTTGGTGAGAATCATTTCGTAATTCAACAACGCACCATTTTTGTCGAAGGTGAAGGCCCCAACACCTCCGCGGAATCTACCACCTGGTGGGTCTCGCACGCGCACTTCCGAATTGCTGACGTAGACCCAACCACCCTTATTGAAGGGTCGAGTATCCACAAAAGTGTCTCCAGCATCGGGACGTCCATGAAAGACCTGGCTGGAAGTAGAACCAGATGAATATTGAACAGGTTTTCCAGTCTCGGCTATAATCTTGGCGGTCAATCCTTTGCTAAGCAGGACGCCGCTTTCTGTGTTGGACAAGTCGCCTGGCCGGTAGGAAATAATGGATGGATCGATTGGATCTGCCACAATGATTTCAACCTCGTGCACAGGATTCGGATCTGTTTCCATGGGTTGCGGTGTAGTCTTGTCTGCAGTTGGCGTTTCAGTCGTCGGCGATGGAGTGGGCGTTTCAGTCGTCGGCGATGGAGTGGGCATTTCAGTCGTCGGCGATGGAGTGGGCGTTTCAGTCGTCGGCGATGGAGTGGGCATTTCAGTTGTAGGCAATGGAATTGGTTTAGGCGTGGACGATTGCGTCGGTTTTGGTGTTGACAGTGCAATTGGTTGAAGCGTGAGCGATTGAGTTGGTTTTGTTGTAGGTGGCGTAATTGGTAGAGTTGGTGTTGTTGTAGGTGGTGCAATTGGTTTGAGCGTGGGCAATTGAGTTGGTGTTGTTGTAGGTGGTGTAATTGGTTTGAGCGTGGGAAATTGAGTTGGTGTTGTTGTAGGATAGGTGGTCGGTGTCGAAGTAGGAGTGAAAGTAGGCATATCAGTGGACAGTAGTGAAGTGATGGGTGCCTGGTTCGGCCGACGTGTCGGCTTACCTGTAGGAACCTTGGTCGGCTGACGCGTTTGACGTGTCGGTTCTTCGGTAGGACGATAGGAAGGAACGTTTGTTTCTACAGGTTCGGAGGTTGGTTCGCGTGTGGCAAGAGGAAAGAGTTGCAGCGTAGGTTTGAGAGTCTCCTTCTGAGTAGGCACCACAGAAGGAACATTGATAGCAATGTCATCATCCATATTGTCATCATCAAAGACCCAATCATCGTATTCTGGCACCACGGCGGCTGGTTCCGCGCTCGGTTCTGCGACTGGTTGGATAATATCCAAAAAGGGTTTAAAGGGGGCTTTGGTGATTGGTTCAAACGTCGGCTTGGGTGGTATCGTAGGTACGTTGGTGGGTGGACGCGGTGGATTGGTCAAGTCACTCACAGAAGGACGTTCCATACCGTCCAACTTTTTGACGGGTGCCAGCGTCATCAAGGGAACCATGGAGGGAAAGTCCAACGCTGCCTCATCATTGGGGTCGTAAATAATGGATGTAGGTCTCCGGGAGAAGCCGGGCATCAATGCTGGTGGAGTGGTGACATGAATGGTTCCAAAAACGGGAGGCTTAGTGAAGGTAAACTCGACATTTGTGTGTAACTGACTTCCAGTGCTATGGCGTTGGTCTTGGGGATACAACTCGACATCGACTGGTTCATGCTCGTCCTTGTCGAGTTTTGGTGCCAAGGTATCCTTGTCAAAGCCCAGGCCATCAGTATTGCTGTCATAACTGCTGCTGCTGCTGCTGTAATTGTTACTGCTCATCTTTTTGATGGTTACAGAAATAACCGCCACCGCGGTCGCAAATAAGGTCATGGTTGACACCAGACTTAAAATGGCGCGATACCTTCGTTTGGTATAGTAAGAATTTTCTACCGTCTTGAAGAGATGAGCTGTACTAACTAAATCGGAATCACTCTCTTCGGAAGCACTGCATACAATCATGGTATCATCGATGGCATCGGTATTCTTGTCTTCCATGCGACGAGGTGACGGTACCTTGCATTCAGGCAAGGGGCTAACAAATATTCGACTGCTTTGATGGTTCCTGGACGGCGGCATGGTGTCGGTGACTTTTGATACTCTTGTTTGAAAAAAAGGAGTTTTTCTAACAGATCTATCTATTCTATAATATAACGAGTTCTGGAAGACGGGCAAAACGGGGCCAGCTCAATCACAAAGAAAAAATGATTCTGCAGCTGAATGATGCTGATGATGATGGTGTTGCGGTTTTGTAGATTGAACGTGCTTCACAGTAGACTAGTGGAGGGAGAAGATACAGTTTACTTTATGATCAAAACAAAACAAAAAAAAACGGATACATGCAGTATGGTACCCCAAAAGCAGAATATTGGTTAAGTGAGCCAAATGTTTGAATTTCTCCTACTTAGTCTTTCAAACTGTAATTAAATAATTTAAAAAGATCATATTGACACCCCGGGCAGTTGTTTGATGTTGAAAAGCAGCAGGGCAGTTTGATCGTATCGTAATAGTCTACTACAGTACTAGCTAGTAGACTAGTACTAGTAGTAGTAGTAGTCTAGTAGTACTCTACTACCAGGGGTAGTTTAGAGTGCCTCCTCACATCTTACTATCCCTATCTCATTCATCATCATCAATGGTAAAATTCTTGTCTTTTTAAAAAAGTAAAGACTTTCTAGTAGGGCTCTCTAATAAGAGGTAGTAGTAGTAGTATTTGAAGTACCTAGCTAGTAGGCTACCAGGTACTCTTATGTAAAGTTGGTACCAGGAATGGTATTTATTTTGTGGAGAGGCAATCATGTTTACTACTTCTATCTACTACCAGTATCTAGTACTCCGAAGCTTCAGGACGAAGCCTTTAGCATCATCAAAAGTAGAAAAATCCATCAATTGGGCTTCAGGGAATGATTGTGACTCGGAAATACTTACTTCGTCTATTCGAACAAGCGCCCTCTGCTCCATCTAGTATTAGCTGGATTGGGTAGTGGTGCTGCAAAGTTGGGAAGACCTACAAAAACATCATCATCTGATGGTTTGAAAGCGGGAGCTGTAACACCTGTACACGACCATTATTTTTTTTTCAGTCTTGTAGAGTTGTCCTTGCTTTCTCCGATTGTTGAGTTCAAAGGTGCAATACCAGCGAGTACCAGATTAACTACCGTACACCATTTTTAGTACTTTACTACTGTACCACTACTAATAGTACTACTACCTGGTAGTAGTACACTCTACCTGGTACTTCTTCTACTAAGCTTGAGCTTCGAAAAATCTCGGTCGGCTATCTATTTTAGTCCGGGTTTCGCGATTAGGGTTCGATATAGCGTCGACCGAGCTTTCCCTGCTCACAAAACAACGGTTTTGGCGCAAGTACCGTACATCAAAAAGAGTCTCCCCATTCTGATTCTCACCGACATTTATTTTTATTTAATTTTTTCACATCGCAGGAAATGTCAACATGATTAAACTTCCTTGCCTTTCCAACAATCACAATACACAAAGTACTATACGATACATCAAAGGATTGAGTCCTGTCAAGAAGCGATTACTATTTCATGGCAATCTTACAAAAAACGAGAAGGCTCGACGATTGAAATGGGCCATTTGCTTGTACTTGACAATTTGTGCTTCTCTGAGTTTTTTGCTCTTGACATGGACCATGATGGCATCAATAAATCACTCCATAAGTCATAGTGCAGGTAGTGGTGGTGGTGGTGGTGGTGGTGGTGGTGGTACCGTACATGGACATCTGGAAGTTTTTCCTACGGACGAATGGGTCCGCAATCCGTTTAATCGGGTCAGAAGTCAGCGGAATCTATCGTGGAAGAGCAACGACAAAGAAGGCAAGACTCAGCATTATGTCAACAATGATGAACACCATAGTACTACGGTACAGCCATTCCAACAGCGCTTTCATCTTCGACCTCAAAATGACAGTCCCGATACGGAGGAAACGTATGCTTCTGGAAAACAGTACCAGTCACAGCAATACAACCAACTGCAGCAACAACAGCAACCTATTCCACCAGAACTACAAATTCCGGACGAAGAACCTATCGTTCAAATTATCAATACACGCTTTATGCAAAATCAACCCGATCTGGTCGAATTGGGTCTAGCCCGTTTAGAACTGATGCGGACGATTTGTTTACCAACTCTTCAACAACAAACATCTCAGAATTTTTTGTGGATAATTCGGGCCGATCCTGACCTACATCCTACCATCAAAACGGGACTTTTGAACATGATTGCCACTGCAACACAAGAAACTCCCGACTTTCACGTGGTAGTTATGGGTAGCAACGATAATCCCAGTGGCTTTCGAAGAGCGAATCATATCTTGGTTTCGCCTGAATTGGTGTGGACGGACAATTATAATTTATTGCAACACTTTCAACAAGCCTCGCAAAGTCGTATTGTGTTGGAAACCAGATTAGATGCCGATGATGGATTGCACATTTATTTTGTCGAACTGATGCAAGAAGAAGCCATCTTGTATTTGAGCCAAGCCAATGATGATCCACAAACAGAAAATCGCACAAACACAAGTAGTAGTGGGAATTGGTTGGTCTGGTGCGCCGGAACCCACGTCGAATGGCAGTACGGAACTCCATGGGGTGACCTGCTCCAAAGCAATCGAACCAAAACTGAAATTTTGTTGAACGGTACCGAAGTTACTGTCAATCCCAATCGATGGAAATCGACGTTACCAAGAATGAAACAAAAAGATGCATCATCCCAACCACAACAAGACGACAATGATAAAGACTCGGACGCCTACGGAAGTCTTTTACCAGGTTTGACTCGAGGATGTATTACTCCTGGTTTGACGAAGGGTTACAGTGCTCAAGCAAATTTTGAAGACATCCCGGAAGCTCAACATCATCATTTGCATTTGAAAATAGAGCAGTGTCACGAACTCAAACAAGGAGAATCGCAATTGAGCGTACCAACTTCCGAATTTAACAAGTGTCTTGTAGTTTGGAGACGTCTCATTCCAAATGCAATTCGTGGTCGAACTCCAACCAGTGCCGGTATGCAATTCGTTCTCGGCAAACACACTTCGTTTCTCAGTGAAGAAGCCAAGGATGCTTTGGGATTGGAAGAAATCGATTATAAGGAAATGCAACCAAGTAAGTTTTGTATGAAATTATGTTTGTGATGCAGTGCTGCTCCACTTCTGTAACATCTTTCGCAGTATCTCATTTCTGTAAAACAACCTGTCTTTTATTGATTGTATCATCAGAGATGTGGAAGTCCGTGCTCAAACGATTCATGATTGCCCAGCCATCAGTTGCCAAAATGCGCGTTTACTTGACCGAACATATGGCAGCGGTGGCTCAAGATAATTTACAAGGACAATGTACCAAGGGACATTCGTGCAAGAATTCCAGTCTATTTATTTTGAAACAATTGGTGGACGAACACGCATCGGCCAATGCCACTGACCGCGCTACTGATGATGCTGTTGGTTCCGCCACGGCATAATAAAAAAGTCAACAGTGTACTCTCTTATCATTGCTACTACACCATTCTATTATTTATCAGGCAGGCACAACTTTTTTGTTCCAGTCAGTGTCAACATACTGCCATTTTTTCATTCTAGTACCATGCTAGCAGGTACCCTCATAATTTTCATATTAAAAGTGCATAACGTCTTGTTGTGTTGCATAAACATATATGAATTTAACTACTCGTATGTTGTAACACTACTTCATCAATCAATCAAAGAACTCCCAAAAGGATGACAAGGTATCCGGGCGTCGGGGTAGCTCGCACCGGTAAATCCTGACCAACTCTCCTGCCTTGGGCTGGTGATCTTGTGTAACGCAGTGAGTTGGAAGAGTTGACGGCACAATTTCGAATCGATTGCCGTCGAAACCACCATTGATTGTATTCCAATGCTGAAGATTCGATGATGCGTCGCACTCGTGGAGGACAATGTTTCTGTTGTCCAATTGCAAGCAGTTGTCACTGTTGGAGACTCTGATCATGAATGTATCAACGTCTCCATTCACAAGACCAATATCAAATTGTTGTTTGGCTTCTGCCTTGCCACATTTTGCAATATACGTCTGCTTGGGATCACATGGCACGATTTCCTGTTCGTCATAACACACACCCGTTCCGGGATTGCCATCATAGTTTCGCATGATACACCACTCCCGCTCAAAATCTTCGTTTTGCCAAAAGTATCCCGATTCCCAGTAAACTTTCAGTTGCTTGTTCTTGCCCCAAACAACACGAGGAGCTGCTGGCGAGGCTTGACGAGTGGTGCTAGGGTCAACAATGCAAAAGTCAGTGCGACTCGTTTCGCGTTCTCCATTCAAACAGCCAGGGACAGGGACACCAGGCCCTCGTTGGAAACAGACAAGGCCAGTGTCACACTGAAGGATTGGCAGAGTAAAAGCAGTATACGTGAGAACACGCCAAAGAAGACAAGATTATAAATTCGGATATATCTTACATCACTGTCAACATCGCAATCTCCTTCACATCGCTGTAACGGGAACCTGTCAGGGGATGGGTTTCCTCCATATCCAACCAACGGGATAGCAGGAGTGGGAGCGTGTGGGGTTGAAGTTGGCATGAGAGTTACTGGATTGGTATTTGGGTCTATGCAATAGTCTGTAAAAGATGTGTCTGATGAGCCACCAATGCATCCTGGCACAGGCTCTCCTGGGTTTCTTTGGAAGCAAATCAGAGAACCCTGGCATTGGGAATCATTGTCACAGTCGCCCTTTTACCGTAGATAGTTAAGAAAGGTGAGCACAACAGGGGAGCGGACTATGTAGCCTGGCACTAATTCTGCATTCTTACCTGGCACCTCGTCAATGGGAACTTGCTTGAAGGAGGTGTACCACCAAAGCTAACAAGTGGAATATTTTGTGCTATCGGTGCACGCGTTGGCATGTTAGTGGGCCCAACTATAGGTTTACTGGTTGGCAAGGTTGTTGGGTCCACAATTGTGGGAGTGAGGGTTGGCAATGGAGTCAAGTTTGAGTCCAACACACAGTAGTCTGTAAAGGAGGTGTCCATTAGCCCGCCGATGCATCCTGGCACAGGCTCTCTTGGGTGTCTTTGGAAACAGACAAGTCCTGGTGCACAATCTGCGTCAAAGTCGCAGTCTCCTACAAGAGACAAAAGAAAGGGTGAGTAAAATAAGGGTGCTGGATTTTAGAAGAGACAAATGCCACATACCTTGGCAAAGCTGTAGTGGGAATCTGCTGGAGGGAGGTGTTCCTCCAAAGCTAACAAGCTGCTGCGGGGAAACTGTAGGAGTAGCTGTGGTTGGCAATGGAGGAGCAGTTGGGCCAGACATAGTTGGGGACACTGTTGGCGCGGGGGATATTGGAGCCACAACAGGTGCTGGTGTTGTGCTTGGATTTTGTACACAATAATCAGTCAAGGAAGAATCTTGGAGACCACCAAGGCAGCCAGGCACTGGCACATGCGACCCTCTCTGAAAACAGACAAGGCCAGTGTCACACTTGCGATTAAGAAAATAAAAGTTTACAATGATGTGAGCACCTCCATCCATTGTGAAAGCAAAGAGTACATTTCCTCAGTAAGTGCTTACATCACTGTCCTGGTCACAATCTCCTTCGCAGAATTTGAGTGGAAAGAGAAGAGTTGGCGGGTTCCCCCCATAGCTCACGAGCCGTTGAGGGGATAGTGTTGGTGAAGGAGTGACAACTGCAGTTGGGTCGAGTGTTGGTATAGAAGTCAGAGATACAGTGGGTCCTTGGGTGGGCCCCGTCGTTGGCCCATCAATAGAAGGTGCCATGGAGACTAATGTAGGTCCCACAGTTGGGCCTGTTGTAGGATTACTTGTAGGATCGAAAGTGGGTTGAAGCACAGGAGCCACTGTTGGGCCTGATGTGGGGCCAGAACTAGGTGGAGCAGTCGGCTGTGGCATTGCGCCTGTAGGACCAGAAGTGGGACCAGAAGTAGGTCCAGAGGTTGGGCCTTTAGATGGACTGGAGGTAGGTCCAGAGGTTGTACCACTAGTGGGTCCAGAGGTAGGACCACTAGTAGGGACAGAGGTAGGACCACTAGTAGGGACAGAGGTAGGACCACTAGTAGGGACATAGGTGGGGGCACTAGTAGGGACAGAGGTAGGACCACTTGTTGGCGTTGTTTGCAAATGACGGCTGGACTGTTCTTGAATGTGAGTGCCCACAAAGAATCGAAATCCCGATTCAGTCGTTGCAACAACACAGTAGTTGGTATCTCCATTGGCGTAACCATGGCATCCAGGTATACCGCTTTCATTTTCGGTTGGGCGGAAACACATAAGACCATCTGCACACTGTAATTGCAAACAAAAGAAAGTTTGAGCCACAATCGATTAGGTACTGCACTTTCCCAAGCATCCTTGTGAGCTTACATGTTCGTCGTGCTGGCAGGGACCATGGCACATCTGCAACGGGGGCGCATTTTCAGGTAGACGAGTTAGAACCTGGACATTGTCTTTTCCTAGCTGGCGGTGACCGGCACGAAGGTTCCATGTTGTTGTCGTCGTTTCTAATGGTGTGTCTTCTTGTTGGACAGCGGCAGAGCCTGCCGAAACTACAAGCGAGAGGACAAAAACGAGGAAAGCAGCCACACTTCTTGCCTTTAAAAGCATCATGGTGTATTGAAAGAAAGCGTTTCGAGTGAACAAATAAAAACTTCCAAATTCATGGGAGATGAAAGATTATGTTAGGTTGATGAAGTGACACGCTTCCTTCCTCGGAGCAGGAAAAGATCCTCGACGGGTAAAGGATTCATCGAAATTTTCGAACCTAGGCATCCAACCCAGTCAACAAGTCGTGCTCTGCGGGATTTGGTGACAACATTCACCTCATTTCAATGTGCATCCGACGCGAGATCCTGCCTTTAATTAGACCCTAGGCAGTAGTCGGCAAGAAATGTGACAGCCGACAGCGCAGGCTCTTCGGTCGCCTAAATGATGCAGTGTCCCTCGATCTGGGACCCGGTGAGAGGAGACCTGCACGAAAGAAAGTACAGGACTAGTGAGTCACGGGTAGGACGTCTTAACGCGCGGTGCAAAGCGACAGTGCAAAAAACGAGCGATGCCTACGACCTACTCGGAATGTTGTGTACTACTTTGCCTATTACAGCCACTACAACACACTAATATTATTACTTTAGTAGCATGTTCAAGAATCGCCGTCGCGGAAATGCGCTTCGCCTCGGGGAGCTGCTGAAGCAATAGTTTCACTCGGACACAGCGAAATCTTTCGAATAAGTGAATATTATATATAACAAGCCTCTATGCAAAAATAATGGTAAATCTAGTCATATAATGAAGCAACAAATGCTGCTCCGTTGCCAAAAAAACCAAACTAATTCTGATGCGCTTGGGGATAACGCGGCTTGGAATGCGGTCTTGTTGTGGAAAATGGACAGGAAGTTTTGCAAAACCAATACACTGTTTATCAATTATAGTGGTCTGGAAATCTGGCTGCTGAAAAATGTTCTTAGCTCTGCATGGCCATAAGATCCCTGATACTGTTTTCTGTCTCGTTCGGAGTACGGCACTTCGTGACCATCAATCAAACGTCTGACAACAACTGGTTCGGCAACAAATATTTCTCCCTGGGCAATCCTTCGCAGTGTACCACGCATGGACTTTCTGGAGGCTATCTTGGGAATAAGCGTCGACCAACACAACTTTGCCCGCGCGGCGGAAAAGATTTGATCACGAACCCAGTGCACCATTTCGTCGTGGATCGGGTTCTTCATTTTTGGTATTCTTTATGCCTGGTGTTGATTGAGTTCGCATTCCATTTTTTGTCCTTAACCCTACTGTACGTTTGCTGGCGACAAAGATATTTTTTGTTGTTGTTGGAAAAACGGCGGATACCGGATACCCTTTTCTCACAATTTTTAAATCGTATCTCACTTGTTCTTATCCTAAAGGGTAAATACGCGTAAGAAGGCGTCAAGACAAACAAAAAGAAGCATCAATGGAAGGAAAGAAACCTCATTCGTTCTTGGCGGAGGGCATCTCTGGAGTTGGTGTGCCGAGCGACGCCAAGGGTATATTGCAATTTTTGCAAGATCCATCAAACCAGTTGGATGACCTCTGTGAAGCTATTTTGTTGCGCGAGGGTCAAAAAAAGAATGGCAGCATCCACCATTTCGATGAGTCTTCGGTTGCCGCTTCTCCATCGCTCCAGACATCGACAAATCCGTCGCAGAAAGGAGCATCTGTAGCAACGATCACCGCGTTTTCGAATGAAAATCAATCCGGACGATACGCGAACAGCAGTCAAGAGACCGTGGCAACGACAAGCTCCACTATAACGGCTACACTTAAGCCAGCATCTCGCTTGTCACACCAAAGCAATGCGTGGTTCAATGCGGGGGGGAACTCATGGATGACGAACCGGGTAGACTTTACCTCGCACATGAGAAACAACCCACAAAATTTGGCCCGTCGTGAGTCCTTGAATACCAACGACTTAAACAGCACCTCAATGACATACGGGAGCACCAGTAATTCTATGAAATGCGGTGAACATAATGTTGATGACAATACTGTTCTTTCCGAGCATTTCCTTTGTGAAAACTTTGCAGAAGGCCATTCCAATGCATCCGACCCACTTACGTCATCCTTCAACAGTAATTACTCGCCTTTGTCTCCCCCCTCCGCCTTTTATTTACAACACGCTCACCGAGGACAGGTCTGGACACACCCAAGTACTACAAGCCCAGCGTTCGTAACTGTCGTACATCCACCCAATCACATTCAGGCAGGTCTTGGACCGGCGTTCTTTGTCCATCCTGGAGTTCCAATAGGTTCGGTTGTCGTGCCCAGTTCTAGCGCTTCATATCTACCAATACACCAGTCTCAAATTTACCAACAACCCGTGTCGATGACTGGTGCAACCACTGCGGCTCTTCCTGACGACACTTTCATAACTGCAGCTCCAACGTCAGCAGTTGACGAAAGTACGGCCCGTTTCCAGCGTTGGACCCGGGGCGAAGACCAACTTTTGATCCATGCTACCAAACAAGAAGGTGGTCCTCCTCACAATTGGAATCGCATTGCCGCGAAATACTTTCCTACTACTCGCACTGGGCCTCAATGCAAAACTCGCTGGAAGAAAGCCTTAAAGCCAGGGCTCAAGCTCGGCCAGTGGAAGTCAGAAGAGGACCTTCTCATCGTGGAGCTCTATCAGCAAGGGTGCAACTGGACTCAGATAGCTCAGCAGCTCACTGGAAGAGCTCCAGATTCAATTCGTCAGCGCTTTCTGAACTGTTTGGATCCCAGCAAGAAGAAGACTCCCTGGACAGTTGAGGAAAATAATATCCTGTGCGAAGCCCAGAAGCGCCTCGGCAACAAGTGGTTGATTATTTCCAAATTGCTTCCTGGGCGATCCGAGAATGATGTTAAGAACAGATGGCACAACGCTAAAGTATCCGAGCGCCGCAAGTTGCATCGTCAAGCCAAAAAGACGGCTCGTCTGATGTTTGTACCGATATCCACCGAAGTACACGAGGCCAATATGAATGATGAGGGTTTAGACCCGAATTACTGGCAAATGAATCCTGGTGAACTCGACTCTCCAGAAAAGTTACCAGAATAAACGAATGGTATTCATGGAAACTTAGTCTCTCCATGCCTCTGTGGCCGAATGCCAACGAACCAAATAAGATGAAGATCACATACAGCGATATTGATTATATTATGATACATAAAATGGATTTTAGGTTTATATAACATCGGTAGGTTTGCGCAAACCTCCACGCCATCGTAGTTCTATTCTTTGCCCTGACTTTTATGGTACTTGACGGCAAGGGATTTGGCGTGGAATGGATAGCCGTCCTCGCGATAGATATCAAACAATATACCATTTGCCTGGTAGGCTATGTACATGTGCTTGTTGTCGGGACTGAATGCGAGGCCAGTAACCTCGTCAAAATAAACTGGACTTTCCAGGATGGTAAAAAACTTGCCGTCTTTGCTCCTTCCTTGGACACCTGCATCTATTCCATCCTCTTCCGTAAAGTACAGCAGCTCATCGGCATCACCTTGCTCAATGACACCATCTTTTTGTTTTTGTCGGTCTAGAATCCGCACAATTTGATCAGGGCCTCCATCAAAAAGACCTGCTTTTGTGGACGTATTGGTATAGGTCATCTCTTCAAGATCCAATTCAAACAGAACTTTTATTTCCTTGCATACAAAGTACAAGCGTCCATTATGAGTGTCAATCCCTTCGGTTTGTGGGTACCACTCTTTTGCATTTCTGCGTGCTGCTTGAATGTTGGTTGACCATTGAAAACTTCCTCCGTTCCTTTGATCGTTTGGGTTCAAAATTAAGTATTCGGTTGTTCCATTTACATGAAGCATGTTCCATGGATCCGTCCAATTAATATTTTTTTCAAATGGAGTGAACTTCCGAAGTGCCCCCCGTGGACGATCTTCCGTGACAAAGAAGTGTGGTTCGTTCAGATTGCTGATGTCATAGGCAAAAGACTCAAACCGTCCACCATCCTTTCCAAGAGTCAGAACTTCTGGCTCTCTTACACCAAAGGGCGATACTTGGTACAGCTGACCCGACTTAAAGTTCTCTTCGCAGCTCACCCACGAATCCCAAGCTGTTTTACCTCCTCCGCAGTTCCAGGTCGTATTCTCCAAAATCATGTAATACATAATTGGGTTTCCGTGCTTGTTAAATGTGATAGCCCCAACGCCTCCATTGCCTGATCCGCCAGGTGGATCTTGTACGCGCATTTCCGAGTTGCTCACATACACCCATCCTCCTTCGTTGAAGGGTCTGATCTCCGCAAACGTCGCTCCCGCATCTGGACGACCGTGGAAAACGCGACTCGAGTTTTGACCGTTCTCGTACGTCACCGGAAGCCCAGATTGTGCAATGATGCGAGCTCGCAAACCTTCCGATAATAAAAGCCCGTGTTCCATGTGGGTTAGATTTCCGGGACTGTAG
>Ga0100402_1004936_pt1 | contig 13886 bp, 19 predicted proteins | sample CryGeyme20150102_FD_80419 | JGI IMG/M metagenome (GOLD analysis project Ga0100402, IMG submission 80419) | Groundwater microbial communities from Crystal Geyser aquifers in Utah, USA - Crystal Geyser metaG 2015-0102 | ecosystem: Environmental > Aquatic > Deep subsurface > Groundwater | place...
AACTGCTCTTTCTCGTTGTTGTTGACCTCCTTGAAAAATTACTCTTTGTACTTCTTCTCCCATTTCTTCAGATCTGTCTCCAATTCTGCTATCTTAAGCTCCTGGTCAGCTATGATCCCTCTTAGCATCACGATCAACTCCTTGCTATCTTTGTGCCCATTCAGACTAATATCAAGATCACGGCTCATCCCATTCATTATTTTTATTGTTTATACAAATTCACAAACTATCAACCGCCTGCTAAATTTTTCTGACATCCGATGCCTTCAGTTGATCCATTTTCTGACTCAGATAGAATTAGCGGACAGTCATGAACTTCACATATTGTAAGGAGCACTCAGCCATACAGGTATCTTTGTATGACAGTTCGTAGCATGGCAAACAATTTGCCAGGGCCTTCTCAAGGTACTTTTTTTATACTCTTTAGAGTTATCGCATGACTTAGTCAGACATTAGGATTTAATTGTCGTAAAAATAAGTTTAATATTAATTTTAGGAAAAAAGTATATGAACGGATCGAAAACCAAAAAGAAAAGACCTCTTTCAGGAGCACCCAAAGGGTCTGCTCTCGCCTCGCTCATCCCTCCCAAAATCGTCAACCCATATGGAAACAAGATAACGAGTCGAAAGAGCAACAAAAACAGCAATAGTAAACTCACACAAAAATCAAGTGGAGCTCGCATACATACTTCCAATTATGACTTCCCCGATTTTGCTGTATCTTTCAAGGACAACCCGAAAAAGCGAAGGACAATCGACCACTCCTTGCTGGAAATGCCCAAAAGTAGTCACAGACAGGACAGCAACAGCACCTATCGAAACCGCATTAAAGCTAAGTAAAAGGCAAAAGCAACCAGAAAGACAATCGCCAACATCAGCTATCGAGATAATGCGAGAAATGGAGTCAAATAGAAAGCTTACACAAGCAAGCTCGACGTGAAATCAATGGAGGGAGAATACAGATAAGCAATCTTAAAGGTGTTCAAACTGCTTGACATCTTCAACCGTGGAAAAATATCAGAGACTAACATCAATAAGTGGATCCCTGAAGCTGCCCTGTATTTCCTAGGGAGTGTGTTCCAAAAGATAAAAACCTGCAGATTGACCCTCTCAGTTTAGTAATTCACCGGCCTCTGTCTGCCCCTCCTAGCATAATCTAACCCTGACGATATAAGATAGTTCATCACTCAAACTCGAATTGCAAATAATATACAACACCCAAACACTAGCATTCCCGAGGAACCAAAGATAGTCGAACAGGAGATGTCTCCAATCAGGAAGAGAATGATAATGGAGGAAATGCAAAGAAGCAGTAAAAAGGCAACTCCCAGTGCCAAGAGATATCTAGCTTAGGAACCGAGCACAAAGAAAAATCAAATGGATGAGGTTTTGCTGGCGATCAAAAATAGAGAGAATGAGATGAGTTAGAGACTGAACATGATTCAACAGGAAAGAAGGAAAAGTGTCAGTTTCAATCACGCCTTGGAGGAAATCCATCCCAATCGAATCATACAGTACGATGAGCCATAAAGCTTTCAACAAGTTGATCCTCCCAGTAACAAACTCAGCTCATACAACTCCCCATAAAAACCTATGCTCAAGTCGATCCTCAAAAGTTCCAACAAGTATGCTTCTCCACAAGTTCCTCCTAATTCAGCAGAGCAACGTCGGCTCCTTCATGCTCACCCTGAAGTCAATGACTTCAATAGTCCTGTTGTTGCAAATTTTACATTTCAATTGCCACAGAATCAACCTGCCAGACCACACTTCCAGATTAAGACATCCAACAGCATCGTTGACTGCTAGACCAAACAAAGCCAACTTGAAGATTTCCTCAAATTACGTCTTGATCGTTCCTAAACATACGAGAAAAGTCACTCATTCACAAAGTTAGACCGCCCACACTAGTAACTAAAGTACGAGGTGAAGAGTCAAACTCATAGAAGACAAAACGACAGTGACGACATCCGCCTGTAGCGCCTTCACAGCAGAATAGAAGAATACATGAAGAGAAACGCTGATAAATTGTAGAGAAGCCGGATGTTTTTATAGAGCCAGCGGAGTGATGCTGTCAACATTTTTTGATAATATCCCATTGAGTCATATGAATGTCTTAGCTAAGATTTTTATTTGATTTTTGGGATGTGAGACGACTAATAAAAGTAAATTTATAACAGGTCACGCCCTGCCATGGCGAACGAAAACAACGAAAATGAAATAAAACCGGTCCAAAAATATTTTTTATGCAACGAGTGCTGCTTCTGGCTTGTCCAGCTCATCGTCATCGTGCTTGCCCTAACAGCCATGTCCAAGGTGATTGTCGGCTATGAGGCCACCCAGGAAGTATTAGCATCCAACCACCATGCTCACTCAGTTGAGACAGTTTGGCTCTGGAATCAAGGTACAAATTAATCAACTCAGGCTACATAATTGACATAAGGGTGGAGAAGACAAACAATTGTCCAGAGGGCTACCTACCTTTGCTGACTTACCAATGGCCAGGATCACTTGCTGGCTGTTACTGCACAAGCAACACCAACGGTTATTTCATAGATTTTGTGCTTGAAGGTAAATGCACAAGCTAAGGAATATCCTTAGGGTGTTTGACTGTCAATCCCTTGGCAGCACAGACCCTCAACATGTGGAAAGGTAACTCCTTACTCTGCTACAAAAGAGCCAACTCTATGACCTTCTATGAATCAGTGATGACTTAGGCTCCATCTGGTGGCACTTCTCCTAACATGTCTACCTGTGCCTTCAATAGTAGCTATCAAGTTAGCACGCTGCCAGGAGTGCCATGCCCCATCTCAGCATTTTCTAAAAATACCGTTGGAACCTCACAAGTTACTCTGACTCTGGATTCCAATACAAATGCTGTGCTGAATTTTGTAAACCAGACAGCCTACCCTATCGCTGCTTTGAAGCTGACAGAGTATCAATTTTGCTAGTTTTTCAACACTTCCAACATCTCCCCCAGCAAAAAAGGCACCTACATCCTATAAAACAGCCCTCTTAGCTAACCATGTCCAACAACCGACTCCCGCATGGTAGAAGCTGACACCATCGATGAGCTCAATTTATATCAAAACAACACCAGTAATCATGCTGATATTCAGGAGTCTATCAATTCATTCAAACCTTACCTGCTTATCCTCAACCTTCTGTCGACTACACATTTAGACTTGGCTACATTCCCTATCCCACTTGGTCATATTCCTGCCGAAACAGTTAAAAATACAAATTGACAACAACCACAGAAAAGATTTTATTCGAGAAGCCAAAATAAGCCCTAAACACAACAGTTGGTGTTGTTGTGACCTGTGCTCTTCTGCTGGTTGTCTTGATGAGACTGATCTTCATTATCAGGCATATCGTTGACCTGAGGTCCAGAACCACCTATAATGCCCTAATGATGACGGACGATTAAATAGCTGAGCAGATTCCTACACTGGATATCATAAAATCTTTCAAAAAATAGTGTTGTCTGTTTGTCATATAGCTGCTGATGGTGATGGGCATGGCAGGATCCATCGTATACTCTCTGCATGTGCTGACTAACTAGAGTCGATGGATCAAGTAAATCATTAAGCAGCAGTGCACCGATTAACACCTCGAGAAGATCTTTCTCTATTACTAGCAACAAATTGACTATATTGCTGAATTGCTTGTCTAGGCCTCCTTCGTGTGGGGAGTCCTCTTAATTTGCCAATTTTGCTACTTCATCATGAGAAATTATATCGGTGATCTTGCCACCAAATAAGTCGAAGAAAAAGAAGCCTCAGTCGGTCCCTATCAAAGCATGGTGCTGGACAAGGAAGTCAACGGCTACAACCTCAACCAAGATTCAGCAGAAGTAATTTTACCCAAAGAAGACAACTCTGAAATCAAAATATACGATATGGAGTTTATGATGGACAACGGAATATAGACTAAGGATAATTTTTTCAGCTCCCTGGATCGAGAGCAAAGCGTGTCGATCACCAAGAAAAAGAAAAAGAAGAGATCTCTAAACAAGAAACGAAAGCCGACAAAGTTAACTCCCTAGGAGGAAGATTTTTCATGATAGTATAACAAAGAGCATATCATTCATCTTCAAAATCATCATCATAGTCAAAATCGAAGTCGTCCTCCTCGTCTACATCCTCAATTGCACTTTTGTTCTGTCCCACCAGTCCGTTCTTCAATTTATCTATCAACTCTGCATAAACCTATGTATTTACTCTCGATTTGTGGCTAGTCAATCACCTTAGGAATGAAATAATGGTAATGCTTCTTCTTCAGGTAATCGAGAGCCTACTTTGAACTGGTCTCTCGTTTCAATTTTTTTATTCGCATTTTGTGGTGGTATAACTTCTTGGTCAAGGGATCACGATATTCCAATACTAAAGTTAGAGGGGTTGGTACTTATGCAAGGAGGGCTGAAGTCTAATGCGAATCGTTCAGGAATGAAACCTTTGGGAGGACCATTCTTCTTGTTCTTGTCTTTTTATTTGCCGACTTTTGGTTTTTAGCTATCGTCGCTGAGTGAAGTCAGATGTACTCTAGTTTGAGAGAAGAGAAATAGCTTGATTTGGCGTTGGTGCCAGCGGGCTTGGAGGCTCCGAAGGCACCTCCACCCATACTTTTCAAAAGGTGCATAACGAAATTATATATTCTAAAAAAACAGCTCATACACTCTGACTCAAATCGAGCAGCCATAATCAAATCTTGTGCATGTATCCCAGTAAAACTCACTACTCCCAGGGACAACACCTCAATGACAAGATACAAGGTAGAGTGTCAGTGACTTAGAGAGGCAGCCTGTCAGGTATCAGGAGACCATCACGGCTGTCAAAAGACAAGAAGAAAGAGCAATCTTCACACAGCCCACCCCTCGACCTGCCAAGAAGATCCTCCTTTATGGTGAAGACAACCGTAAAATGCTCTTTCCGCTGGTTCGTGACCGCGACGTGGGAATTGACCCTAAGTACCAGCAAATTGTCATCGAATCCGTAAATATATTTCGATCAAGTACAACGATGATGACAAGCAGACATCCAGCACCCAGATGAGAAACGGAATGGTCCAGACCCTTGAAGATCTCTACGGATAACTCTACGAAAGATAACATCGTTGAACATGATTCTTGCTGACATCAATCTGGGATATTAGTTGCATTGACAGTTCATTGGCATCCGGTTACTTTAAATTGAAACAAACAAAAACATTAAATATGGATGATCTTTGCAAATTCCCACGGCATTTTTCACCTCATAATACCCAACAAAAGACACATTATTCAAGATATTCACCCTAAATATGTGTTGGAATGGGGAGGAGTCAATAGAGCTGTGAACTGCCAGGCACATGTCTTATTTCACACTGGTGTCAATAATCCAAACTCTCAACTACATTCGCAATATTTTTTTCCAATCCTTTGTAATCCTTTGCCTTTGTTTGTAAAGACCACTTCATGTTGGTAGAAGTCTACTCCGTTGCTGTAGAAAGCTTTGTTGTTGCCCATATACTCTTTTCTCTATCTATTTGCAAGCATACTCGTTGAGTGAGTAAACATTATATTCAATCCTTAAGACTAGCTCCAATTAAATAAAATGGTGAAAATGTCGATGAAATATAGGTGATGAATCAATTCTCTGAATCTGATTATGAATCTGAATCGGACGAAGAATAATCCTCAAGCATCTTATGCAATTTTCCTTTTGGTCCTCGGTAAGTGAAGACTGCCCTGGTCCCATTTCGAACGTATTTTACAAAAATGCCCTTCCTTTTTGCCCCCACTCTTCTCCTTCTCATCACTACTGGCCTTCCCATTAATAAAAAAATATAAAATCAAACATTTTGCTCCCAAATTTATATACATTTTTTGGAGGCTTAGTTTTCAAGTAATCAAAAATTAATAATAGAATGATCCACAATTAACTGAAGTGAGGAGGTGAGTATGAAATCATTTATTCAAAAGTTTAGAAGTTACAAATATACGATTTTTAGCTACCTTTAAAAGAAGTCGTTGTTCTATTCTCCAGGCCAGGTCATATACTTTGAATGTTTTCTAGTTTTTAGCTTTTTTATTGATGCCTTAAGTGTATCTCCCAGACTATCATCTATGGTCTTGGGCTGTTCTTCCGGCTCTTTTTTTGAGTTGACTGTTACAAAGATAATTATCTATTTCCATGTTGGGACAGGAGCAGTATTGTAATTTTCTTTTTTGGTTATTATAATCGCAGGGAATTGCTGGTTGATTTTCAGCAGCTACTAGAGTAGCTTTACACGAGATTGAAACCTCTTGTTGTACTATTACTCAGGTTGTCATTGTTAGAAAAAACTATAAATTTATTTATGTAGGTTGAGAGCAATCAGCTACCTCCGGAAAAAGAGGACCAACCATTTGAGATTCAATACAACGCAAGGAGCAGCAAGGCCTCTCGATCAAGAAAATCTTCCATGCACACAGTCGACCGAGAAAAGACTAAGCAAAAAATCACAAAAAGGCTGAGAAAAATGACCCTCAACCCAGAAGTATTCCACTTCCAATAATAACTAACTGTTGTCAATGAGCAAAGTGAGGTCAAAGCTGCCCGTTCTGAAAAAAATTAAATGCAGGAAGAATCGGACTTCAACATAAGTGACTTCCTGGAGATCGGAGGACCTACCAAAACACAGTCTAAGAAGGAACAATAACTCTAAAACGGAATATTTTTCGGTATCGCTAGCTAGCGAGAGCTGGACTCTGATTTTAACTTGGGTCTATGGCAGCAAAATGAGATGATGGACCTCGAAAGGCGAGACTGAAACCATATAGAGTTTAATGATATGAATATATACGATACAGCCACTCTTTTCCCACTACAACAGATAAAACTTCAGAAACATAGATCATCCCAATGACTCCAATAATTCCCAAAAAAAAAGGCAACCATTACCAACCTAATGAAGGAAGGATTTTTTGATAATTCTCCCTTAGCTGTTGAAATATTAAATATTAATCCTATCTGACGGAAACCATGGACGACGACTTACGAACAGGTCTCCTCCATCGCAAAGCCGGCTTCGATAAATTTTACGAGGACTGCATGACCAGAATACAACGGGTCAGGCAGAAAAACGACGTCATTCAACGACAAATTGGAACAGATGTGGAGTAGAGCATCAGACAGGAGGTCGGCAACCAGAAAAAATTCATCGAGGTATGTTCTTTTCGACTAAGAAAGAAATTATGGAGCTGAAGGACCTACTCAATCAAATGGAAAGGAAGTACAGAGACCCTGAGTCAAAAACCAAAATCAAACAGTTAAAAAACGATGCACACAAACAGATTGAAAGAAACAAGATCATCCTTAAAGATCTCATAAACAAGTAGCAATTATATCGATGCCAGATCTTTCGCAGCACGATCCATGCGAGCCCATCATTAGACAGAACCTGAGTAGAATCTCATGTAAGGCGGAAAAATCGACTACTAAAACTTAGAGAGAGATAAGATCCCTGAGGAGGAAGAGGAGTACAAGTCGTCCATGATGACAGATCAAGCAGTCATGGAAGTCGACTACGAGATCGAACGAAAGATCCTGCTGGAAAAAAACGAAATGATCAATGACGTCGAACAGTCAACCATCAGGATCAACTAAATCATGAACGACATGGCTGTGATGGTGGACGAGCAGGGTCAGAACCTGGACATAATCTCTGAGGAGCTCATCAAGACGAACACCAATCTTGTCCACACCAACAAAAATTTAGACTAGGCCTCGACCCTCCAGAAGAAGTCACGAAAGAAGTATGTCATACTGGTGGTGATAATCGTGTTAGTGATCGTTGTGCTGGCCGGTGTGGTGTACTTCCTGACAACCTGACTTGATAGCTCTGTCTCATATCCACTACCTATGTTATATATCAACAACAGTCACATATACTAATTTGAGGTCAAGATATGACGGTTCCTAAAAACATAGCCGTTGTATTTACTGCATAAGGAAAAGCTAAAATATACTGAAATGGGGTATTTTTGAAAGAATCAAGCGACAGAGCGGGAGGCGTTGGATTTGTCTTGATTTATTCTTTAATAAAAGAGTTAAATGGATCAAAAGTAGGAATTCTTTTATAATACATCGCATGGAGCCAGAGCACAACTATCCCCTCCTTGGACACATCGATGACTATTCCCTGCACCTCAAACTCGGGGAAGGAGGACAGGCCAATGTCTACCTCGGCAGCAGGGACAGCAACCTCTATGCTATCAAAATTTACCTTCCTGGAGTGAGCAAAGAAGAGGCCTTCTAGTGCTAGATCAACTTTCTGAGCAAGCTCAAAAACTCTCTTCTCATCAACATGGTTGACTCCAGATCCAAGGCCTAATTTCAGCTGGTTAACTCTCCTGAGGAGAAACGAAATATGATCGTTCTGGAGTTGGCGGATGGCGGAGAGCTTTATGAATATATTTCTAAATTTGGTAGATTTAGTCCCTAGATATGCCGACACTATGCCAAACAGCTAGTCTCGGTGCTTGAATACATTTCCTAACACAACATTGCCCACAGAGATATCAAACCCTAGAACATCCTATTTGATTCAAATTTCAATATCAAGGTCACCGACTTCGGATTGGCTAGAGATTCCAAGGGTAAATTGAACGACTATGTGCTGCACTCCAGAGTTGGCACTGATGGCTACAGGTCGCCCGAGATGGAAGATGGAAAATACAACGGCTTGCAATCCGATATGTTTGCTGTGGGAGTCGTCCTTTTTATTATGTACACTGGCTATCCTCCTTTCATGGGCACTCGCTCTCATGACAGGATCTACAAACTTATCAGGGAGAAGAATTTTACCAAATTTTGGGAAAAGCATGAAAAAGGCAAACCTGAAGGCTTCTATGAACCTTCCTTCAAAAGACTCATCAACTCTTTCTTCAGCCATGACCCAACTAAAAGACCCACCTTCGAGACCCTTGAAGATGACGAATGGTGGAATGCAGATGAGCTAACCCAAGATCAGATCGAAGAGTATATGAAGGCCAAAGCCGACATCCTGTTCGAGAATAACCCAATCATCGACCTCAAAAAGCAAATGTTCAAAGAAAAACTAGTTTGTGAGTCCAAAAATCCAGAAGAGTCATACTAGGAATGTACCCGTGTTTGCGAAGAATAGCCAGATAATACTCTTTGCGAAGAACAATTTTTGACCACTTTTCAATCCATCGAGCTCAACAAAGAAGACCTTCCTACATACACAAACTAAAAGATCCCCTACTGCAATGAAGAGCCTGCCTTTGTAGTATCCTGGCTCAAAGATGCTGTGGCCTCCCTCTTCAAATAAAAATAAGTATTCCTCCCCACATTCGCAGAATCAATCACCCCTGAAGTCCTCACCTTTAATTATGAGGCCGAGAGTAAGAGCCTCCTGTTACACTTTGAATTCAACGTGGCAGATGAGGAGGTTGCCTAATTGGAGCTGACAGGCCAACTGCACAGATCGGACAGAGAAGGCATTGGAGTGGAGTGGATGAAGAGGAGTGGCAATTTTTACTGGCTGACAGTCATCGAGAATGCCTTAAAATTTCAACTCCTACACCTCAGCTGATATTAACTAAATTATGTTCACAATAGATAGAGGATAGTAGAAGGTATCATTCAAATTTTGTTGCTGTTCTTCAACTATTTGATTGATAGGTTGCTACCTCGAGATTGCTTCTTCTTCAGAAATGCCCGTTGGTTCTGAGATAACCCCACCACTGGAATGTTCTAGATAGTATCTTTGCTATGATGCGAAACGCTAATTTCACCTGATTTTGTCTAACGATGTCTTATGATTGATTTGTTGCTTTAGGAGTTTTTATTTTATGAGATGTTGCTACCACTTCTGAGATTGTTGGAGTTTGCCGATTGCGGAGGGTTGTCTTTCTATGAGACTATCTTAGTAGAGGTAAATTTATATATTTAATGCTGAGGACGAACCTCTTTTCTGGCCTCAGTCATCATCTCCACCCACTTGTCTATGTTCTGCTGCTCTTTGGGAAGCCTACTAACCTTCTCTTAATCAACTTCAATAGGAGCAGTCAGATAATGCTTGTAATTAAGAGTCGATTCTTTGATTTATCTGAGATGGCTGATCTTGTACTCCTGGCAAATGCTGTGCATTAGATCACGAATTTAGAGCAAGAGGGAGCTTATCTCGGCCTCATATCTGCTGTTCTAACAGATGACCTTAACTAAGTCTTAGCATTTGTCCATTTTGTGGTATTTTAGACCTGGAATATTGAGTATGCTGAAAGTTATCAGTCCTTCGATAGATATCCTCTTGTCACTGGATTCAACACCAAACACATTTAGATCCTCCTTCAACTCAAAATCATCTAGAGGCAAAGGAATCCTCTAACCTAACAGCTCAGCATTTCCCTTCTTTTTGACTTCCTCCTCGATCTTCACATTAAAATTGGCTTCATTAGCCTTTTTGAACAGGTACAGTCCACTCAACAACAGCACCTTTGTCACCTGTTTGCTGTTGCTTTACTTGAGCTTGCTGTTCCTTCGAACCAACAATTTTCCTGAATTTTTATTCTAGGTCAAAAATTTGAAACAAGTCAGCTTCGAAATCAAAAAATTCAAAAGCAGTTGCTTTTCATATTGCTTTGTGAGTCTCAGCTAGCTGTTTTTGTCGATTTTCAGCCTGTATAGTTCGTCGGGAAGGTAGATGCTATCTGCTGTGAAGGATCTATCCAGCATGTATCGAGACATCATTTTTAGCAAATTGCCCAGTTCTCCCTTTTATAACTTATCCTTTATGTTTGTAAGTATGTGAAAAACAAGTTCAGAAACGACTGTTAGGCTAATGCTGTACTTCCTTAGATCCCCAGTTGCGTCTGCCTACTCAAAATCCAAAGCGATCGGTTCTTATTTAGAATGTCGCCTAAATCTTTCCTTGTTTCTGTGAATCTCACTGAGTTTCAGACCCACCAAAAATTTGAAATAGTCGTCAACTGGACCCATCAATGCATTCTTACCCACCACCTATTCCTTGAAATGTTTCCTTCTAAGCTACCTGCAAATCTGAACGTATTTGGGAAATGCCAAAGCAAAGTATACACTGTAGGCCGCTACTCTGAATTTTCTTCTATAGTAACCCTCAGGCTTTTTCTCCTTTTTATCCTCCTCAACTTTAGCTGGCTCTTCTCTAACATCGATCTCGACCTCTGTAGTCTGCGCTATTTGATCTCTTTTGTCGGTGTAGTGCAGTCTCCAATTCATGGCGTCGTATACATTTTCATATTGCTTGCTCATCTGGTTCCTCAATCGATACTATATCTCCAATTTTTTCTATTCAACTTCCAGCTATCCCATCAGTTCTTTCAATTTTTAGTGCAATTGATGGATATGTTGCCTCTTCCGATTCTCCTTGTCAATTTCATCTTTTTTTACAGCATGCTCCTTACGCCTCTCGAAATGTTCCCTCTTCTTCTGCCGTTTCTTAAGTTGATAGTTGCAGCTATGCTCCTGGAATAACATTTTATGGAGATAGCTCTCTAGATGGTCGATACTTTCCATACCCGGTGAACATGTTCCTTGGAAATAGATGGGCAATTTAGGCAAGAAGTGGCGAGGTGTGTTGTCGGAGGTCTTGAATTTTATGGAGGGAGCCAGCTGAGTCTTGATTGACTATTATGATGACTCTTGGATTTATTGGCTACTTCTCTTCCTCATTTCTATACAATTTTTCTATAAAGGCTAAAACTAATGAAATAATTCCAAAAAGGAGCTTCAGACACATCAAACAGCAAATATAGCATCATATTTTGGATGAATGAAGTTTTTGATGCTTTCTATGACCTTTTGCTGAGCAATTGGGTCTGTTTCGAACTACTCATTTCCATCCACAATTATATTTGCCTGGTGGTTGGCTTGACCGCACCACTTCTCGTGCATGCCATGCAATTCCTACAAATACCTTAAATCCACCTCAGCCTCCTCAGGTCGACCTCTTTTCCTCACCCTCTCAAGACATCTCTTCGGATCAGTTTTCAGATAAATATGAGCAAATTTTGGTAACCTATACAGCCCCTCTAGATCTTAATAAAACCTCTCATATAGTTTGAACTCCATTTGTGTCATTTTGCCCTGACTGACCAACATCCTAGCAAAAATTTATTTATCTGCCTGAACACTCCTTTATGCAAAAACAACACCACCTTCAGGCACGTGTCTCTTCTGAGCCTAATGAACTGTCTTGAAGCGAGTCAGTAGGGCATAGTTCTGGAAGGTATAGGCCCATCTGTGAGGATCTTGGTAGTAATGATGAAGCAAGTTATGATTGTTGGTGTCCTGCCACTGATTGACGGGCTAGGGAATGAGGCGTGTGCTGGGGAAGTGTCGTGATAAGAGGTTGAGGAGAATAGTTTTTCCACTGCCAATGTTGCCTTAGATGGAGTAGACTAAGTTGATCATTTTTAAAATTAATCATGATGGTCAGGCCATCTGCTTGATTTCAGGTCAAAAAGAGATATAAGCATCTTTCATCTCAAATGCTTAACTTTAAGAAATTCATCATTCTTTTTCTGTAATTGCACATTATTCCAAGATGGGTCTTTCCGAAGGATAGATGAATCAAGTAATAGGAAGATGATAAGTTTAATACCGTTATCTTTATAATTTAAAAATAATGGGTCAGACAGCCAACGGGCAATCCTCGCTTCCCGCAAACGATTACTCTCTCGTTAGATAACTTCCTAACGGTTCACTCGTCAAGGATCATGCCACCAACTCCCTGCATTTCCTCAAGGAATACTCTTTCACCAACCAGTAAACCTACCAGCAGGCCTTCGTCAACTTCTCCAAAAAATTGCCATAAAAACATCAGCACATCCTCTTCCTCTAACGAACCAACACCAAGCTCGAAAACACCTTCTGCTCGACCTTCTATAAAATATCCCTCCTCTATTAATACCTCGATCACACCCTGCAGAACGAAATAGAAGAAAGAAACAGGCAGAGGAAGGTATTCGACGAGAAAGAAGTGTGGTCGGTGCTCTGTGCGACTGTGTTGGGAGTTAGCGAGATGATCAGAGTGGAAGGTAGATGCCACGCTGCTCTTACTGCCAAGGATATCAGGCTGACAGAAGAAGGAACTGTTAAAATATTGGGTCTAGAGATGGTAGGCATGGACAAAGATCATGACCCGACCAAAGAAGGTACCACAAAGCAGCTAGCCATAACCATATTACACTGTCTCCTCATGTAATAAATTACCTGCAATACCGCTTCCCACCTCATTGATCTCATCTAACAACACGACTTTTCACCACACATGAAAGATATCCTTAAAATTATGGTCAATTAAGGCACCAAATTTGATTAGCTGGAGGAGTACATGTTCAGAATGGTGCAAGAATAAACCGACTCCTTGAATAGTTACAGTAATACACCCAATTTGAAGGAGAGAGGAGTCAAAAATGACAACAGCTATAGCAAAATACCAGAGGAGTCCAAGGAAGATGACAGTCTGATGCCCATGACCCGAGATGCTGAGGATCAGTATGATCGAGAGGGATGGGAGCCCGTCAGCTTTGAATAATAAAATCCTGACGAGCATGATATCGAGGAAGAAAATAAAACTAAATATTCTGAGTCGGGCAACAACACTCTCAGATAAAGCAATACTCCCGAGCTGACAGGCCGGGAATCCAACAGGTTTATCATGACCGATAACAACTCCCTGTTCACTGATCCCAAACTGCTCAATCTAATTCACACAGACCTCTAGGAAATCAAGAAGCGAAAGTCTACCACAAACTCCCGCAAACTGGGCATATCTGATAGTAAATACAGTCAGTAGCCTCGCCTTGAAACCCGTCAGCTCCAGACCCAGCAGTTGAACCTTCCTCAGATGGAAGAGCTCAA
>Ga0100402_1004951_pt1 | contig 13861 bp, 6 predicted proteins | sample CryGeyme20150102_FD_80419 | JGI IMG/M metagenome (GOLD analysis project Ga0100402, IMG submission 80419) | Groundwater microbial communities from Crystal Geyser aquifers in Utah, USA - Crystal Geyser metaG 2015-0102 | ecosystem: Environmental > Aquatic > Deep subsurface > Groundwater | place...
CTAGTCTAGACTAGTACCTGGTAGTAGTATTCGTATCATGACTCCACTACAGTACCCTGGTACCGGTACGTAATACTCGAAAAATGCAAAATTCATTTTCAGGGTATCACGATGTAGACCACCCAAAGGCAAATCGACAATACTAGTCTGTGGACCCCAACGCCAGCAGAAATATCACCTGTGACCTTTTATAGCTAGCAAATAAATACTAAGAGTCTTTGCCTTCACGTCGAATCAAAATTCTAGACCATAATATTATTTGGAAGAAAAAGAGCAGCGATGGAAGCGCTGTGCCGGCCAGGCCCTACTAGCCTGCACAACCCATCAAAATCTTTCCACATTGTACCTCCTGCTGCTTGTACTTTTCTCCGTCGTACTGCAGTACTAGTACTCGGGAAGGAACCATACTCGGGTGGAGCTGATGAGCATCGCAATCAATCGGCACAGAGGCCGCCATGATTTAGAACTGTCCAAAACTACTAGTAGTATACGATACTTGGTACAGTAGGAGTACTAGCGCTCTGTAGCTACTATAACTAGTACTACTGTACCAGGTACCACGTACTGGTAGGCCGACCTTTGCCAAAGATATTCTATGAGTGATAAAACAAAGGAGGGGGTCGACCATGTTCCTCTCCTGTCAACTTACGTCATGATGTGCTTGCCCCGTCAGCTTACTAGTAGCTAGTACAGTACCTGTTAGTCTAGTACCTGGTAGTACGTAACGCAACCAATCTTCTTTTGCTAACTTTTTTATTAATAATAATTACCAGCGACAGGCTTTCCGCGTGGCTATCTGCTGGTTGACAAAAATTGTGGTTTTTAACAAGGCACATTTGGATAAGAGTGAGTGAGAAGATTTACCCCCTTTTAAATTGAATTATTTAAACAATTTATTTACCTAATCAAAATAAATGGGGGAATAGTTTTACTCACCCTCAGTAATGACACAACTTCCGAGTAAAAGCTAGGAACAGAATTTGGGAAGTTTAGCCGAAGAAACAAGGTGCGACTTTTTCCAGGAACATTGAGATCATACAGTTGATCTCTGCCACAAACGTTTTCTCGTGATCACAGCTTTTTTGTTGTTTCTTCCATGCGTCACCCACAATTTATTTTTTAAATAATAATTACTGAGAACTAGTCTACTACAGTACTTTTTATTCATTCATTATTGCATCCACGAAACTAACCGCTACTTGGAGTATAAACAATGAGTAACGAAACCTTTGACTTGAACGATTATTGCTCAACCGTCGGCGATGAGAATGCCGCCGACTGTGCCATGAATGACGTGAGTTCCAATGCGGCGTTCTATTTTGTTTTGTTTCGCAGTGGGAGTGCCTTTTGAAATAACAAAGAAGTGGCTTGGTCTCTCATGCCCCTCCCTCCCCACTCTTCTCTATTCGCCACCAGATTATCAATGAAGCCTTGGAAACTCAAGCAGGGATCATTGCTGGTACCAATACCTTTTTTCTCCTCTTTTCTGTAAGTTTTTTTCGAAGTCTGTTCAGAATGGAGGACTTCTTTCGCAAAGTTTTGGAACATTTTGGTGAAATGGACCCGAAAAATGAAATCGTATCCAACTGCTCACACTCTTCATCCCTCAATCGACAACCTCACGAATTGATTAATCAGGGAGCCCTCGTCTTTATGATGCAAGCCGGCTTTGCTATGCTATGTGCTGGATCTGTCCGTCAAAAGAATGTCAAAAATATTATGCTCAAGAACCTTTTGGATGCTTGCGGTGGAGCCATTGGTTTCTTTGCTATTGGTTACGCCTTTGCTTACGGAGGCGAGGAGACTTTCATTGGAACCGATTACTTCTTCCTCGCCAATTTTCCTCGCGAGGATTACCATAATTGGTTCTTTCAGTTTGCCTTCGCGGCGACTGCTGCTACCATTGTGGCCGGAACTGTGGCCGAGCGTTGCAAGATGCAAGCCTACCTTTGCTACTCTGTCTTTCTTACTGGATTTGTCTACCCCGTTATTGTCCGCTCCATCTGGAGTTCGGCTGGATTCTTGACGGCCTTCCGAGATGATCCTTTCCGTGGAGTTGGAGTCATTGACTTTGCTGGATCTGGTGTTGTCCACATGACTGGTAAGTTGAGCACGAAAATCATTCTTTATTTGTGTCTGCGTGCGTTTATTTTTTCGTGTGGCTCAATATCTTTTGTTCATTATTACAGGTGGCGTTACCGCTCTTATTGCCGCTGTTATCCTGGGACCCCGCCGTGGACGTTTCTACGACGAGGATGGAAATCCTTTGGAAGTCCCCGCTGAATTCCCCGCCCACTCTGTCGCCCTCCAGATTCTCGGAACATTTATTCTGTGGTTTGGATGGTACGGTTTCAATCCTGGTTCAGCCCTTGCTATTGCCAATTTCGACTCTGGAAAAACTGCTGCCCTTTGCGCCGCCACCACGACCATTGCCGCCGCCTCCGGATGTGTTTCTGCCATGTTCACCGATACCATTATTGATATGCGCACAACTGGCGAGGCCTCCTACGATTTAACCATGGCCATGAATGGAGCTCTTGGGGGTCTTGTTGCTATTACCGCCGGAACTTCTGTTGTCGAGCCGTACGCTGCCTTGTTGATTGGTATCGTTGCTGGATGGGTCTATATTGGAGCTTCCAAGCTTCTGATCAAACTGAAGATTGACGATGCTGTCGATGCCATCCCCGTCCATTGTTTCAATGGTGCTTGGGGAATTCTTGCCGTTGGCCTTTTCTCCAAGAGCGAACTCCAGGCTACTGCTGGATTCCCAGATGCTCACCAGGGATTGTTCTACAGTTGGGGCGAAGGTAACGGTGATGCCAACCTTCTTCTCTGCCAAGTATGCTGCATCTTGTGGATTGTCGCCTGGGTCTCTGTCCTTATGATTCCTTTCTTTTATGGCCTCAAGACTCTCGGTATGTTCCGTGTTGATGCCCTCGAAGAGGAAGTTGGACTTGATATATCCCATCATCGTGGCGCCGCCTACGATATGTCAGGACCCACCAAGAATCATGTCGAGAAACTTTTGGAAGTTCGTGCCTCCAAGCACGGAAAGGTTGAGGTTCCCAAGGAGACCGCTCAAGATGTCGAAGCTTCTGATGATGCTGGAGTCACCGAGGAGATCGCTGCCTAAGCAGATATCCTATTTTTCAGGTATCCCCACCTCTTGACTTTTTTTTTGCAAGCGCCTCGGGTAGATACTTTTCAATGTTCGCTTCTATTATTATTTCGCTTTGTGTGTATGGGAGTTCAGTTTTTGGCTTCAGATATTTAAACTAGTAGGGTTTGTACTATTTAAATTTAAAAATAAATTTTGATGAGTTGTGACGACAACAAACAATATTATGGAAACCACAAATTTTGATGGTGGAAGGAAGTGCATGAAAAGGATCATTCAATATAGAATTCAAGTCCCATTGTAATTTCTTGGTGGAATAATGTGGTTTTTCACGAAGCTAGCGACGGCCCAATCACTCGTCTCTTGGGCTGTATCATGGACTGCCCTTTCAATCATTCTTCGTGCGTCGGCACTCTCTACATTCAAAAGTAGCGTTCCCAGAACAAAGGCATCTTTCTTGGTGGCTCCGAAATTCAAGCATTCTGCAGCCAGCCGACGCACAAGCTCAACTTTTCCGTGGGCGAGCAAATACACTCCAACACAAACAATAATACTCTGTCCATACTCCTCCGGGCCGAAAATGTTGGAAGACATGCCCCTGCCAAAATCAACTGAGCGAAGTCCCGGCACACCAAAGGCCTCAACCAATTGCTCCAGGCGTTCTACATCGCCATATCTCATGGCAAAATCTAGCATTGTTTCCAGTGACAAACCTGGCAAGTCCGTGGCCAATTCCGGGTAACCACGACGTTCCAAAAACAAAGCGAGTTCCTCATGATCAGAATCCGGGACCGCATCAAACCACTTGGTAGCACGTACCGACTGTTTTGCAGCCAATAACGATCCAATGCGCAAGAGAGGGTGGGACATTGGAATTGCTGTCAAACCTCGTGCTGTCGACACAATCAAGGAGCCACTTTGGTACCCAAGCACAATTGGATGATTCAATGGAATTGGCAAAGTCGGAGGGGTAAGGGAAGAATATGAGCTCAGAATGAACCTACGAGGCAAAGAGTGTACAGCAGTGGACGCAATCGTTAAGCTGTCCAAATTGCAGATGCCACCGCTGGTGTCACCAAGAAAAACGCATTCGATGGAGTTGCGGGTGCAGCAATACAAGACTCCATGTACAAACTTGACACTGATTGCTGCCCCGTCGGGATCTGCGGGAGAGCCAACGCGAACGGTACCCAACAAAACAAAATCCGGTTGGTCAGAAAGGTACACAGCTACTCTCGACTGGATAACAACGGCACAGAGTTTGCCGTCGTCATCCCAAACAACAAGATCGGGGTACGGAATCTGAAATGTCGCAGAGACATAGGAGGATGCGCTCTTGTCAGTGGAGCCTTTTTTTTGCGTGTAAAAGTAAGCTTGTCCTGCTTCCTCGTCGGACTGGCAGCCAACACAAAGGACCGGACCACCAAACAACACTTTCGGCGGAATTCGATTCCCTCCACGCAATGTCAATTCACCAAGACTCGAGGCGGTCGCAGGTGCAATACTGCCTGAGATGGAGGCCTGATTGTTTTCTACTGGATTCAGCTCTTTGAATTCAACCGAGGCCTTTTTTACGGCGTTGATATTGGCGTTTGGGTCGTACATACCAGGTTGCATCATTGGGGGTGGCGTCTTAATAACTACCTCTTCTCTGTCATCTTCGCTGTAGGCTGTAATGGAAGTTTCAGCATCAGAACTCTTTTTCTTTCCGCGAAAACGACTCATGGAAAAGACTTTGCTCTTTGTGGCGCCAGTAACAGCTGAGGCCGCGCCAGTCACTGTTTTTGCTGTCGATGTCACAACTTTCGTTGCACCCTTGGTGGTGTTAACAGCGAGTCCTTTAACATTGGCTAAATCCTTTAAATTACTTCCAAGAGATCGAATGTCGGTCAAATCTTTTAGTTTCTGTGCTGACAAAGCGGCAAAATCTTTTCCTTCTCCAGTTCCAGGTATTGAAGCCTGCATCTTGGTGGCTTGGCCCAATTTGTCGGCGTCGGGAGAATGAATAATCGCAAATGCGTCGTTTTCGCCAAACCAAGCAAAGGAGCTCACACCGGTACCAGTGGCCACGGCTGCAGAGTAGGCAGTGCCGTCATTGCCTCGCTGTGCTACTCGTTGCAAAACACTTGGAACATGCAGTACTTCGTATCTCATTTCTTCGCTCCAGAATAAACATAGGTATAATCCAGACGGACTCGGCAAAAAGGTGGGAGGCAATCGGAAGGATCGTTTCTGAATTTCAAGTGGCAAATGCGTCGCCGCTGGAGATTCGTAAACATCGTAGGTATTCTTGATAGCCATTCGTCCCGCAGGGTTGTTGCGAAAGGCATCGACACTTCCGTAAACGACCGATGAATGTTTGACGAATAAAACCGACTTGCCGAGAGAACCTAGACCGGCTCCAAAGTGGTTGTGCCTGGCGCCTGGTACAACATATTCTCTTTCAAAATCTACCATGACCACGCCCAGATTGCTCCCCAACAACAGGACTCCGGAATCCCACAGAGAAGCGCATCCGACAAAGTGTACTTGCAACAGAGGCCCTGTTACCATACCCGAATCTCTTTGAATCACCGCCCGGACATTGGTGGAAGCAATGGGACTGGCCAATACAGTGGCACCCCCACTGGTACCGGTCTGTGTGGCACCCATAATGTGCAAATCTCCCTTTTGCGTCACCACGGCACATACGATGGCGTCCTCTGGAAAGGCACTGTGCGACCAAGCTGGAAGGATCGAAACTTCCTGCTCAAAGGGAAATTGAATCACTAGTGTTGGATCCGGTTTGTAAACACTTTTAGTATTCGAAGCTTGGTGTTGTTCCATATCTTTTTGGAGAGAAGAAAGGTCCCAACAAAATACTTTTTGTGGCTGTTTGGCTTTGTTCGAGGGACACGACCACATGAATATATTTCGATCGGCATCGTAGTTCAGTAATTGATGTTCCCAATGTTGACTGTAGTTACCAGATTCTCCCTCGTTGGTATCAGTATTGTTATGGTACATCTTGTCTCGAACGCTGTTTGGTGCTGCTCCTCCCTCAAACCGCGCCAGGGGTGGTTTTATATCAATGTGTCCCTCGGGCGATACCACCACTTCAATCAAATACGCTGCTCCCTTTTTGGTTACGGTGATGAACCGTTTGATTTGCGGTGTTATTGTGAATGTTGATGATTCGGGCGTGTCGAGTGATTTGGCAGAAGCTGAAGTCGTCGCCGTCGTCGCCGCCGCTGTCGCATTTATTTCCGGTTTGTCTCCACCACCACCACCACCACCACCGCCGCCACCGCCACCACCAGCAACGATGGTACCAGTCACATCCGGATACCGGTTGGCAGCAATCAATTGAACAATGTAGTCATTCTTACCTAATCCTTTGATACTTTTTTGTAATTTACTCTTTTTCCAATCGTAGCATTTGAATGTTCCATCGGCACATCCTAACAATAATAATGATTTGGTCAGGGGTAAGGCATTACTGGAGGGCGGACTGTTCAGACCTGTTTCGGCTGTCAAGTGACACAACATTGGTGAATAAAAATTACGAGCAGGACGCTTGTGAGTGGAGGGCGGAACCAACGCCACACTCGATGGTCCCTTGCGCAAATTGAGCATCACAATGCGTTTATCGAATTGCACCAGCAGGGTTTGCCATCGTTCAATGGGATTGCTGTTGTTGTTGATACTATTATTATTATTAGTATTAGTATTAGTAGTATTGTCTGTGTTGTTGGAAATTTCTCCCGATTCGGCCATACCCGAAAAGTAAAGAGTGGATGGATCAAAAAAGTGTATCGATTGGATTTGACCCATTGTTTCCATGGCCTTGTTGTACTGTTTTTCGGCATTTTCTGCCAATGGTTCGTACTGAAACAATGCGGCAGCCAAATCACTGAGATAGCACGTCCATACAATGTTACGTGTTTGCAAATGTTGAACTTGTAAAACTCGTGTCATGATTGTTGTTGATGTTGTTGTTGATGTTGATGATGGGTTGTGTGTTGTATCCGAATGGTGCGTTCCAACCAGCAACTCGGACGGTTGTTGTTCTATATAGTACGCACAGAGGGGTTGACTGGGATGGATTGTCAAAAATTGCATTTTAGCAGGAGGAGCGGGAGGATCCCTCGAGCAACTTGCGGGATCAACTTTGGCCATATGACATCGTGCAGCTTGGTAAGCAACTTGCAAGGGTGTTGCTGTTGCTGCTGTTGTTGTTGTATCGCTTCCTGAAAAAATATTGGAAGGAGGAGGTCCAGGTGGAGCCACAATTCGACGGAGTTTGGGTTGAATGGGCATCTCTTATCATTAAGGGAGAGTGGTGACACTGATGCTCTGGTACTGGCAGTTTTGATCTTAGATGAAGGCGCTGATGATTTTATGGTAGTTCTGCTTGACTTTTAATGGTCACACGTTTGGTCGAAGAAGTGTAAATTAATGATGATTTAATGATATACTCCCTCTGTACGGTAAAGAGGGAGTATGTGTTTCGTGTGTGGCGGAAAGTTTATTCGGTTGATTGACATGGGAATACTACAGTAGTATTCCCATGTACTAGTATTACTACTAGCTAGTAGACTAGCTAGGTAATTGTACAGTTTTGGGGGGAGGGAGGGGGTGATCTAACTCTTGTTTGTAAAATCCTGAACTCTAATAAAATATCCATTACCTCGCTTAGAAGATCCTTTTTGAGAGCCACCAATTTTTGTAGTTTTAGTTTCGCTTTTTTTGTTTCCCACAACCCACAACAACAAAAATCTCGTCACTTCCACCACAATGAATTATAAATCAAACATCAATTAATAACGACAAATACCCCCCAGAAGCAATAGCACTCATTCTCTGACTTGGGTACATATATATATATTGTTCGACACGCAAACCATGGTAGCCTCTAACAAAATCAGCAACAAGAAACACCAGCAGCACCGTCATCATCATGACAACAACAACAACAACAAGAACCTAAACCATCAATCATCTTCCACCACCATTACATCGACACGGGTTTGCATCAAGAATCTTCCTCCTTCGTTTACTTCGGCTCAATTACGAGATTTTTTATTAAAGGAATATGCTGCGAGGACAACAATACCAATAACAGCAACAGCAACAGTAGGACAAGAAGAAGACAACAACAAAGGTGCTGAAGAACGTTTAATTATTACCGATTGTCGCGTTTTAACACACAAAACGAATGGTAAATCACGTCGAGTCGCTTTTTGTGGGTTTCAGACGACCCGCATGGCTGCGAATGTTGTTCAAAGATTTCATAAAACATTCTGCAGAACGTCTAAACTTCAAGTAGAACCTGCAGCGACCAAACTATTAGGTAGTAGTAGTAGTGACAAAGAGAAAGATCATGCAACGAACTCTGCTGCTGTTTCTGCTTCTGCTCCTTCCAAGGTGGAACAACAAACAGCGCAGAAAACGACGACGACGACTACTACTACTACTACTACCTCCTCCAGGAGCAGCAGCAGCAGCGAAGCATTGTTAAATATGAAATCCAGCAAAGCAAAATTTTGGTCCAATGATTTCGTGGTGCCCGAAAATAATGGACAACAGAAGGTACTAGCTCCAGAAAGCACAAAGGACCATGATGAAAATACTAGTAATAATGAACGTCACCACCATGATGATGATGACCATGATGATGACCATGATGATGACGACAACAGTAGCTCCCACGACGATGGTGACAGCGATAGTTCTGACGATGATGCTGATCCACTGGCGAACAAAACCATCAATAATGAACGAGTCGTTTCCGATTTGGACTTTTTGAAATCCAAACAATCCAATCTGGAAGAGTTAGGGCACGATGAGGATGGGAGTGACAGTAACAGCAGTGACAGTGACAGTCATGATGTGAATAAAACCGGTCAGCAGGAAGACAAGGACGGGAACAGCACTGCCGCTGGTGACAATGACGACGACGATGACGACGATGATGATTCTCAGCCTATGAAAATCAGTAAAGAAATTTCCAACGAAACTTCTCAAGAACCGTCAAAAGCTTTACAGGACAATGGCATGGCAAACAATGTTCAGCATCAGCAACAACAACAACAAGAGGAAGAAGATATGCCTGAATCAATTATCGTCACCTCGGAACGACTCTTTGTTCGGAATTTGCCCTTTACGACCACGGAACAGGAATTAGAGGAACTCTTTAGCACGTTTGGATCGGTGGTTGAATGTCACATTCCGTTTGATGATCGCAAGAATAGCAAGGGGTTTGCCTTTGTTACCTATGATAGTTCACAAGCTGCCACTGTTGCTCTAGAGGCACTCGATGGAAGTGATTTCCAAGGACGGTTTCTACATTTACTACCGTCGAAACAAAAACCACAAGATGACCGTGTCGACATTCATCAACAGCAACAACGACCTTTGTCGTTCAAAGAACGACAAGAGATGGAGCGGAGACAAGCAGCCACCAAATCGTCGGAAGGCTGGTCCGCATCCTTTGTCCGAGGTGATGCTGTAGTGGACAGCTTAGCAGATCGATTGGGACTCAAAAAGGGTGACATACTGAACGTCAAGGAGGGGCTGTCCTCGGGGGACGCTGCCGTTCGACTGGCATTAGGGGAAACCCAAGTGATTGAAGAGAATCGTGCATACTTTAAGAAGCACGGCATTGACATGGAAGCTTTAGTGTCGGCACAATCATTACAAGGTGACAAAGAGGGAACGGAAAAGACTGTAAAACGCAGCAACACGTCCATTTTGGTCAAGAACTTGCCTTACGATACTCTCGTTGAGGAACTCGCCAAAATGTTTCATGGTGTAGGAGATGCACCGAGGCGAATACTATTACCTCCCTCTCGGACAATTGCACTCGTAGAGTATGGACACAGTTCGGATGCCAAGCGGGCCTTTCGTAAGCTAGCGTATCGTCGGTTCAAGACTGTTCCCTTGTACCTCGAGTGGGCACCCCTGGAGGCTATTGGAATCGCCGTCACTGATACGGACGAGGATCCCGCCGCTGAGCGTCCTGCAAGTAGCAAACAAATTGTAGCGGCAGAAAGAGAGGAAGAAGAACCTTTGCTGGAAGGACCTACGGCTTCCATCTACATTAAAAACCTCAACTTTTCAACAACAGAGGAGAAACTGCAACAGTTGTTCGAAAAGCAAATCGGCAATGTTCGTGCTGTTCGCATTCCCAAAAAGATTGTTCCTGTTAAGAAACCAAGAATTGACATTGATGATTCATCTGACGATAAGGAAGTCATTCAAACCTTGTCCATGGGATTTGGTTTTGTCGAATTTTCGTCGCAAGAGTCAGCGAAAAAGGCGCTCATTACATTACAAGGAACATTTTTTGATGGGCATGCTTTGGAACTCAAACCATCTACCAAATCCTTGACTTCTACTACTACCACGACAACAAGTAAAATCAGATCTTCTTCAAAGAAGAATCCTACCAAAGTTATGGTCCGGAATGTTCCATTTCAGGCCACAAGAACCGAACTGCTCAAATTGTTTGGCTCTTTTGGTCAACTCAAGCGTGTACGACTTCCCAAGAAATTTGACGGTGGACATCGTGGATTTGCCTTTGTGGAATTCGTGACGCACAAGGAAGCTTTAGAGGGCATGAAGGCATTGTCTCGCACGCATTTATATGGTCGTCATTTGGTACTGGAATGGGCGGAAGATGAGACGGAAGATCCGGACACTGGATTAGAGGCTCTGCGTAACAAGGCGCAACGAGATGTTTTGCATCACGACAGTGGTGCTAGTGGTCGGGGTAAGCGTCAACGGCTATCCTAGGTTTACTTTAATAGAAACTGTTATTTTTCTTTTACAGTAGATATTAGCTTGGTTCTACATTCTGTTAAGCTTTACTGCTTCTAAGCTACACACATTGTTAAAAATCCCAGAATGTCTAATTCAGCCACTCGAGTACCTGGTACACATCATATTAGTGGTAGCGTAACTGTGCAAAATGCGCAGTGACGTAAAAGTTACAGGTGGAGTAATAGATATTGGAAACAATAGTAGTCTAGTGTTAGCATAAGAGCAGTTCTAAAGTGAACCTGCAGACAGGGGCACAGGCAATCACACAAGATGGAGGATGTCATCATCTACCAGGGGGTATCTAATAATACTCCAGTAGACTACCCGGGAGTATCAATATGTCTATCCCTTGGCATGGTCCACTTGGTCCACCTGGGCTAAATTTGTTTTGGAATGGTCATTCATCCCCGCGTCCAAATGCGCTTTTTTGTAATCTGTTGTTACAAAGTTGTTACAAGCCGTTACAAACTGTCACAAGCTGTTACAACACTGCTTTTTACTAGTAGCAAAATCAACTTTTGTCAACTCTAAATACTTTTGTCAACTGTGCAATTTTTTTGACATACGTATAAACGATGCTACCTAAAAGTAGCGACCAGATTCGGAAGCTGCGGAAGGAGTTAACGTTGTTAAAGCATGATGCTTCTCTCCACACAGATTTAGAATTGGATTCCTATCTCACATTCCAGCGATCCGTCCCGGCGGCAGCCAAGGCGTTGATTTCCAGTGAAGAATGGAAACGAGATCATCCTGTCTCTATCGTGGATGTGGCTCCCTTTCTGCGATCTCCTCCTGGCCATTCCGTACCATCTGCTTGTTTGGCCTGTCTCGAAGATATGAAGGGTAACGTTGCTCGTGACACTCACGGACGACCCATTATATTGATGATGGGAATGACATACGGCACGCAACTAGAATTGGAACAGCAAGTCGCCTATGCACTGAACAGGGCTCGCCAATACAGATTGCCTCATTTACGACCGGACGAAGTGTGTTTCGTAGTCGAAGTCATGTCGAGAGAAACCAAATGGCTGCCAGCCAGTTTTCGCATTCCAGATGGCCCGGTGCGAATGCTGTGCGATTTTATGAAAACGAAATATCCAGGATCACAATATTCTGCCATTCACTTTTGTGGACTACCGAGCTTTGTGGTGCAATTCTTTAAACTGGTCAGACCCTTTGTTTCTGATCAGTTGTGGAGTCAATTGAAATTGAAGAAATCGTTTGCGCATTTGAAAGAAGGAGGGCATGTAGCGCCCTCCTCTTTACTACCCGAATGGGACAAGGAAGGATGCTTTCATTTTGATTTGGACATGTACGTGGAATGGAGAGCCCAGGTGGAAGGAGTGTCCCGTCATGATTTGTGTCCTCGAGGGCGAGGACGACAGTACGATAGTGTTTTTTCGTTGCATCCATCCTTGACACTCGAAACTGTCTTGGGAATACCAAATCAACGAGAGAATGTTATCAAGACAGGATGGGCAGAAAAACAGGGATCCGGCATGGGGCTTTTTGCGTCGAATCGATGGAAACCCAAGTATTTAGTTTTGCAACCAGGTGTGCTTATTTATTTCGAATCCAATCAAATATCCAAAACCAATGTGGCCTCAAAATGGATTCCCATCGACGAATCATCTAGTGTCGAACGTCGATTTTCTACTGAGAACAATAAGGGATACGTGGTATGCCTTATATCGGCTGGTCGAGAATACCTGTTTGGATTCAAGACGGAAAAAGAAGCTAGCGATTGGATGCGAGTCTTGCAACAGCAATATGATCAGAAGGCAGCTACTAGTGACGAAGACGAAAGTATCGAGCCAATAAATCCACTCAAGGTTTCGTCCTTGTTGGTCGGCGACTTTATTCTTGAACATGATCAACAACTAAAAGCAACGGTGCGCCGGTAATAGTAGTAGTACAGCAAGGCAAGCCTTCTTTTGTTGCAAGTAGCAAATCTGTTGTCTGTTTGATATGCTCGACCAAAAAAACTACATGACGATGCGGAGGGCTAACTGATAAATGCGAGCAACATGTTTTGTCTACTGCGTAAGGACGATCGACGAGTAAAACTAAATTGAAGGGCTAAAATATACAACGATTAAATAATAATATATAGTCTCTCGCTCGCCAAGACTTACACGCATCTAAATTTAAATCACTTTTCTCCGTGCAAGTCCTTCCTTCGAGCATCCTTAATTTCCAGGCAGTGCATCCACCTGCACTAAATGGCGGGTTTCTCCCTCTTTCATAAAATAGTCCTCACGTCGGAACGTGAAAAATATACGCTGGTATCCCAATTGCCATATAGGATCAAGGTCGGGAACATGGATACCATCATTACACTCTTTTCCTTCAGCACAACATAATTCGCAGCAATCTACTAAAGGATCACATAAATCACAGCCTGCAATAATAATAGGATTCACCACGAAGGCAGGGTTGTCACAGAAAGTAGTACCAAGAGACCCAGAAATGTTTGTGTTTGCTTCCAAAAAGATCAGTTCTAACAAGGCAAAAGAGAATCGGATAATCGTAGTAGTGTGAGATAGGATAAATAATAGCAAAGTAACAAAGCGACCGGTGTGTGAACACTCACTTAGACTCTGCAAATTGGCAAATGAGGCAGGTATGGTGCTGGTCAAATTATTTCGGTTTAGCAACAAAATGTGCAAATCTTCCAAGTTTCCCAATGTATTTGGAATGGAACCAGTCAACCTGTTCTTATCCAAATCCAACAAAATTAAGTTGGAGTTGGCTGTGCCAAAGAATTCTGGAATGGTACCTGTGCGCTGGGTGTCCTTCAGAGACAATTCCTCCAGAATAGGTAAAGTTTCCAACCAGCTGGGAATGGTGCCAGGTACAAAGTCGTTCTGTGCGAGAAACAGGTACGTAATGTTCTTCAAGTCGCCAATGGATGAAGGGATTTCTCCTGTGAAAGAG
>Ga0100402_1004954_pt1 | contig 13857 bp, 6 predicted proteins | sample CryGeyme20150102_FD_80419 | JGI IMG/M metagenome (GOLD analysis project Ga0100402, IMG submission 80419) | Groundwater microbial communities from Crystal Geyser aquifers in Utah, USA - Crystal Geyser metaG 2015-0102 | ecosystem: Environmental > Aquatic > Deep subsurface > Groundwater | place...
AATACCAATGATCTTCCTCGACGAGAAGTTTATAGGAGGCTACAGTGATCTCAAAGCAATGATTGATCAAAAGCAAATAGATCTAGATGAGTTCAAATGATAGTCTTTGTGACGTAATACAGTTATCATCAATCGCTTTAATAGGCCTACCAGTCTGAATCCAGATAGTCAGTGTCCTATTGTATTGAGGGAGCGGCTTGCTTCTATACATGGGGAATGTTTTCCTTTTCGATTACGATTTCAGGTAGTGGGGCAGCCAGAGGAGGCTCAAAGGCACCAAATTCAAAGCAGCTTTAGTTCTACATAAGCATTTCTAAGTTATGAGCATCTTCTGTGGTCTCTCTTTAGAGTTTGAACTCGCTGTCCATGATGAATTTGGGCTTGTATAGCATGAAGGATTATTGCTACTATTCGTCAAGTTCCTGAGCTTTGAGCATAGCGGTCTAGTACTGTAATAATTTTTCCTAAAGGCTGAAAATTGACACCTACCCATCATTTTGTTATGCATTCATTGTTTCCGACTCATATGCTTCAGTGTTGCCTTCAGCAATAATATTGCTCGAGGGAATTTATTTTCCAAGATCATCTTTATGCATTTCCATGGTCAGCTGAAACCATCGATAGGAGACGGCTTGAGGTTTAAGTCGATGAGCGTACTGTGGGTATTTGAAATCTAGCTAGCTGAGTTGATACAGAGGTGATAGGCGATTGCTTAAAAATCAAAGGAATAGAGAATGACAAGCTGCTTGAGTTCATCATCAAAGGTCTAATCGAAGCCAGAGACTTGATAAAATTTATTGTTGTTGTGAAAATCTGCCTTGACCTTTGCCAACGAAGAGGCTAGCAACTTTTCTTACTCCTCGTCAAACATTATCTTCCTATATTATTTATCAGATCTAAACAAATCATTTCAAAAGTAGTCTTCAAGTCTTTAATAGGTTGACTATATTTCATTTCCTACTTGAAGGCAACGGACATTCTTAATGCTTCTGCTGTTTTTGCTGTTTTAGGTCTCTTATTGCACGATAAAATTAAATGCACCCGACAGTCAAGAAAAAATTCACCACTCTATCAACCATTTCCAACCCTAGTTTCACCTCCAAAAGACGTCACTCCCACTGTCGTTCTGAAGCTATAAACAACAGCCTCGATACTGAGCAAGCAGTTCTCACCTTAGAAGATAATAATAGGAGAATGGTCAGTCTCACACCCTTCTAGACAGCTAACAACTAGGCTAAAATATCACCAAAAAACAAAGGAAACAGAATCTCGATAAATCTCAGATCTCCTTTGTATTCGAGGAAGGTCAAGTCGTCAATGAATACCCATCAGACCAACTAATCCTCTCCATAAAAAGATGGTCTTTCGCTCGATTAGCTGAAATAGCAATGCTGTAAGATCTTTCGGAGGAAAACTCATGCAAACGAACACACCCCTTCTTTAAGATTTGCAGGCAAAATAAGTCGAGGTTATTCTAGGGTCTAACGAAGATCAAAGACAACCAAATAAAGCTACAAAGTTATTGAGCCTGAACCATTGCTTGACTTCGACAACTCAGATGAAGAACCCACCGAAGAATCCATCACAAGGGAATATATTCATGAGATGAGGAGAGATAAGATGGTATTTAAGAAGACTTTATAGTACTTTAACAGGCGCATATCAACTTTGACAACAACATACTTCGACAGTGTCAACATGAACCTCAATCCTAAGGTCTACAAAGGTCTCACCCTCAAAGGATTACAATAGAGGTCAAAAGTCAAATCTGGCTATGTTGATGATGTGTATTAGTTCACCAAAGGTCGAAGAAAGGGCACCAAAAAGTACGACTTCAAGAAACAAGATGTATTTTTGTACTTGAGAAGTTTAAACAAAATAGTCAATCCATAAAAACTCAGATAATCTGAGAGAAGGTTCAGCAGCTAGCTTGGCATGTAGGACATGATAAAAAGAAAGTCAACCGAGAAGAAAGTTTTTACTCAAACTGAAAACATTCGATTCTACAAGAAATACCTGCGAATAAGTGAGTAAAGAAAGAATATCATTAATCAGACAATTCCTCAGGAGTAATGCTGATCAATTGATTTCAATGAGTCATGAAATATCATTTAATGAAATCAACAGTTTCAGGTCTCAATAGCTTTCTTTTTATTTCGGCAGGTGCCACACAAAAGGACAGCTTTAGGATTGGAATCTTCCGACAACTCTTTGATTTTATCGAAGGTTACGGGTTGACTCTTTGCAAAACATTTCATGCAGACCAACTCGTGCATATCAACCTTGATTTATTTTCGACAATTAGGACAAGTGTTAGTCTTGTTACCCCAACTTAAAATGCACCCCATATGGAAGCAATGTTTGCAATTAGTGATGATGTTACACTGATTGGCTAGACATATGCTGCATTAGTTGTGTTCATAGTTGCTATAATCTTTGTAGAACCATCCATGGGACATATTCGATTCTGATGCCACATTTAGTCGATGCTCTGAGTGCACAGATTAGGGATGTTACGGTTATTAATGACGGCAACAGTAGCAGAATATTAAAAGAACTGCGATTCCAAGAAAAGTGATGGCTCCGATCACACTACCAACGACTACGGCAATAATGTTAGAAGAAGATGAAGAAGAGGAAGAAGGAGATTCGCCATCATTTGACGTTGGTGTACCTTGATCAGCTATTCCTCCACCATAGCAAGCTGTATTAAGTCTAACTCTAAAGGCATTGTTGTAGGGAATGTCAGTAATCTGATCTCCGGCCCAGGTGAAAACGAATCTTGCCTAGCCTGACTGATTGGCAGCTCTGAAGAAGTATATGTCTATACTGATCAATCCCATCAAACAGTTGGTGCCAGTGTCAACCGACCCAAACAAAGAGGTATCAATTCCAAGGTTATTTGTAAAATTGCTCCCACCATGATCTCCATTCTGGAATAAATTTTCATAGGCCGTGATATTTTATCGACTGAGCAGGACAGCATTCATCTTCATGCCCCTCATATAAACAGCTTACCTTGAAAGGTCAATTTGCAATTGAGAACTGGAAGTGGTGGATGGGGTCACTGTCATGTAGGCAAAATAATCCACCCAGTATGTTGACGATGTTTCATTGGAGATGTCGCGGGCTATGATCCATTGAAAGAAGTATGTATAGAAGGGGCTGTCGCTTCCACCGAAAGAAAATTTCGATGATTGCATCAAGTAAGTCGAACTATTGACTGTGGGTAACGTTAAAGACTTCAGCTAAAGTCGAGGATTATCTTCAGTTATGATTACAACTGTGAAGACCAGATAGACAAAACCAGCATCTGGGATGTCAGGTTTTACATTGACTACTCCTCCCGATGTTGTCACTCCTTGTAATTATGCCACAAAACTTAACAATTTATGAGGACCAGTAGCGAAGTTAACTAGTCCCATTCCGTAAGTGACGAGACCAGGAAGGGTTTACCTCCAGGCTGCTGCGAAGTTATAACCTACAGTTGACGGCTGATAGATGGGACCGCCAATGACGCCAAGTGTGACTCTGTCTGAGTTATGTCGGAAATACCTAGATAGAGGCCTGGAGGGGTTGGCAGGACAGCGAGGATGAGAGGAAGGCAGATTAAGATAAGTGTCAGGGAAAGAGCTATGCTCCGATGTAGCATATAATAAGAATAATACTAAAAGTACAGGTGAATATTATGTAAACATTTTTTATCGTTAACTTCATTTTGACCCAGAATGCTCACTTCCTAGAGACACTATAAAATCATGAATTTTAATTTTTTGTTGCCAGATAATATTCAGCTTTATCGAGGAATGATGATATGAATCTAATGTTCTCTTTTGTGGAATTATTGTCCTCACACTATCAATTATTTCCAAAAGCCAAGTCTCAAGTTTTTTCTCCCTTCTTAATATGTGTCTCATGATGATGCATCCTTGTTAGCATCCTGTTAAAGGGAAGTTGTCCTTTTTAACCACTGCAGTGGATGTATTCAGTTCATCATTAGTCAGTATTGAAGAGATCATGAGTAAAGTAGGTTGTATCGGCTAATTAAAAATAGCTATGATAGACAAACTCAGTTTTGTAGCCCTAGATGACTTCAATTATTTGTTCACAATTAGAAAACATCGAATCAATTAAAGAGAATTGCTAACAAACACATTATAACTTGGCTTGTGAGCAGAAGATACTTTAGAAGGTTTAATTGAGGATAACAAGTCGAGCTTTGTTGACTCAATATAATGTTAAACTAAAATTCACAATAAAAAATGTCAAATTCAGGTTTAAAAAGATAATTCGTTTCTAGCAGGGTAAGTATTTGCTAAGTCAGAAAAGGCTCAAATTGATCGAAATGGTGATGGAGGATGGAGTTCCCATCAACCAAGCCAGGCAACAACTTTCCATCAAATATCCAACTGCAAAGTCCATCATTCAACGCTACAGAAAATCACACCGGGTTTTCGAAAGAGAACCCTAAGAATCACGTGCTGAGACACCTGATGAACCCCCGAGAACGGAAGTTCAGAGATAGGTAGGGCGAATACCTGATCAACCACCACTGCAGGTTAACTAATGGAGAAGCCCTTAACCGAGCTGGAGATGGGTTTATTATCCAGTGATGAATCCCTACGGTCACATCGAATACTGGCCATACCTGGTCTATGATAGTTTATCATGAATAATGCATCCTTTGGGCTCTAGGTATCTTGCTTGGATGGATATTGTGCTAACCTCCTTGCCTTATTTGCCATGAGCGCGATAGCAATACTATATTTAAGTCTGATAAACTGCGTATCATGAAGCTTTGAGCTAACTGCGTCCATATTTTCAACTCCATGATAAAACAGAAAGCAGATACGAGCCTCAAAACTCCATGCTTTTTTTATTGGCTTTCACGAAGCTTAATATTGGAAATAACTATCGATTGCGTGCCGTATCAGCGATTTTGCTCAAGAAATGTTTCGGTAGAAAATTATGTTTATGATAAAATTCAAATACAATAGCGTTTCTGCTCTTTATATTCAACAAAGCTTAGTTAAAATATTATTGTTACTTTCCAAGAGCATTGAATATTCGTTGACATTTTTCAAACATTCTGAGTGTAGATTTTCAAACTCCAATATTTAAGGAATCCCATCTAGAGTAGTATAATTTAAAATAAATGGGACCGACCTGCTCTCTCTGCACCCATCCATAAAATACCATCTCTCCATAACAAGATCTCATCTCGATCCCCAACAAACTATAACATCTGCATCCACCTGAGTTCTATAATCCTCACACAAGAGCCATCAACAAACGCATCGGTAAGCTCAAGTATCTAGTTAAATCATCAGAATTGCCTCTTATCTTTCAAGACAGGCAGTGCTATACCCTTGTTGGACCTTTGGCTGAAAGGCATGGAGGAGTCAAGTATTATGGGGAGATGTAAGGAGGCAAAAAGCAAGGGCAGGGGAAGCAGGTCTGGCTTGACTATACTTTGTACGAAGGTTTCTGGGAAGATAACCTGCCTTAGTATCGAGGGCGAATGATATGTCCAAATGGATAGGTCTATGAGGGAAGTTGGCATAAAGGCAAAAAACATGGAAAAGGAACACTGACACATTCTGATGGCAGCACCTATACTGGCTAATGGGAAGCAGACAAACCTCACGGATCAGGTTCCTAACAACATATCAAAGGACCCTCATATACAGGCGAATACTCTAAAGGACAGAAACATGGAAATGGGAGAATACAATGGCCAGATGGAAAATGGTATTAAGGTTAATTCGTTGATAATCATATTGAAGGTTTTGGGATCATGGTGGCTCCAGGATAGTGGAAATATGAAGGAGACTGGCTACAAAATAGAATGCATGGGAGTGGAACTATCGCATATGATGATGGCGGGCAGTATCGGGGATAATTCAGAGATGATCTGTATGAAGGAGAGGGTATTTTCAGCTGGCCGGATGGGAAAAATATTCGAACACAGTGGTCATCTGGAATGCCATGTTTGCCTTCTTCTCACTCTTCAATTCCAACCGCCACTCACATTGACCCTCCTCCATATTTTGTTTCTCTCTGTTCTGCTCCATGATATCTTTACTTTCATATATTATTCAATTTATCATCAGTCATCATTTTTGTATATATCATCGCAAAAGATTGATCCTTTGCAGTATTCCAAGTATCTGTATCCTTGTTGCTGAATGGGGTTCCAACCAAGATTGATAATCTATAGATGGTTCCATTTGCCTTTGGAAAGGTGTTCGCAGCCCTTCTCTTTCACTTAATTTTCAGGCTTAATAATTGGGTACTACACAAGTTGATACTCTAACATTTTGGCCACATTTTCCGGCCAAGTAGTAGCAAACCTCTTGGTCCTACCCGGTTGTTAACTTGATAAGAGATAGTGTACACAGGCTAATAGTTTTCAGTTTAGAAAGTTGAGACTTATAAAGGTAGTTACAGCCTTAATCTGATATGTAGTTGTTTGCTGTGTCAATAAAATAGTACCAAGTCTTAATATTTATAGACTTGTCCAGTCTGCTCTCATCAGATATTTGACTCCTTTGGATCCTAAACTGTTACCATCTATATTTCCAAAGTAAATACTCAGGTTAAGCAGTTTAACATCGACTGTCCACTGTACTCTAGATATCAGCACACAACCAGGCCAATTGACATTATTCTCATCTACTTATTTCAATAAACTACTCAGCTACAGCTTTATTTTTCTCTTCTTTCCCATCTTTTCTAGTCTAGTCTCAATAGCATTAATTATTCTGCTGACATAGTCATAGCGAATCTGCTGCTATGCTTCATGAATGCATCAGTACAGAGATAAAAACAAACGTGATGCTTGATTATTTTAGTATTGTTGTTGACAGTGGATATTATCCTATTTGTTGTTATTGTGGCAATCTGCTCTGCAGATAGCTCGTTATCACGGCATAAATTAAGACCACCCATCAGGCAATATATAAAATGTGTTAATATTATGAAGATGCTTCATCATACTTTATTATAGGGAGTGATAGCTCCCTCCTTGTACATGGCAGCTATCTTCTCTTTGTATGCTTGTCTTCCCTCAAATCGTTTTATTCTACCTTATTCTGTCATTAATCCTCTCTTCTTCGTGCCTTCGCTATCAAAACAGAGGTTCTTTGCCTGCCAAAATTACAGCAAGCCAGCGTTTGCTCCCACCGAATTCAAATACTTGAGAACCTCCACTCGAAAAAGATTATCTTTCGGAGGTTGTCATAAAATAAATCGTAGTTCATTTCTCGGGCATAACTGACAATACTTTCCTGATAGGAGAAACTATCAGAACTGGGTAGCCCTGAGTTGAATCAGAATGAAGTAAAATTTAATTTTTTTGAATAAATTGTATGAAGTATTGGCATAGATTTACTCCACCTTGGATAGAGAAACATATAGACCCGTCTGCATCTTGAAATTATTCTTTACTCTGTCAATGACTTTGAAAGCGTTAGAAAAAGGCTTGACCTGTATTACATCTCCTGTCTTCAGCCAATCATCCGAAGTAACCACTCTAAAGTTCTCTATGGTTCTTTGTAATAGCCGAGAAACATATGAGGTCCTCTGATCCACAGTGTTTTACGATAGATGGGAGAAAAGCCTGGAGTTTAGGAATTGGGGAGAGCTTAGATGATGGGTTATGGTTTCTTTGTTGGGGAGTTGGAGCCACAGCCCCATTAATAATTAAATGATTTATAAGCAATGAAACTATTCGAAGAATTTCATCAAGCAAAAAAAGCGTAATTTACAAAAAAGATCTTGGTTTTATTTAATAATATGAAGAAGACATATTTTAGCCTCATAAAAAGATGTGCACCTATCTGTCATAAAAACTAAGATATTATTTATTTTAACTCTTGCTGATATTGCTAGTACTTATTACTAATACTTTTTTTGAGCATAGAGTCCCGTTCTCTTATCATCCAACCATAAAGGAATATTTAATAAGGAGAATGCGATCTGTTGGGGAGCATCTATTCCAATCCAGTCATCGACGAAGCTGAAGTCTGTGGTTAAGAAGTGGAACTTATCAATGACAATATGATCTCAAAGTTACCCCATAGGCTTATTGGGGCCATAATCAGCAGATGTAACGGAAGCAACTCCTATGGAACAGGTATCCTTATTTCGAGAAACCTGGTGCTGACTTGTGCGCACGTCATCTACCATCGAAAAACTTCAAAATACTTCACATAATTCTAATTTTACCCAGGACAGCATGGACTGACCAAATCTTTTTGCAAAGTTGAGAAGGTCATGTTTCCCCCATAATACACCCAGTCCAGAAATGACTTCAAATTCTTTGATTATGCTCTTCTCAAACTCAAATAACCCGTCAATGAGGATCAGTTTATTGCTCTTAGTGGGGATACAGCAGGACTGTAAGCGGCCACTCTCTCGATTATTGGCTACCCAGCTCAAAAAAATTATGGTGGAAATCTTTCATGTGAGAACATGAGTCTTGAGTAACTATCAAGAGCGGGTACTGGATAAAATGTAAGGCAGTATGGCTTGACAAGGAAAGGATATGTGTTGAAGATTATACATAGTGGGGGCTTGATGGTTCATAGAATTTCCACACTTCAAGGGCAAAGTGGAGCTCCTGTTATAAGACTTGAAGAAGATGAGATGTCTATCGCCGGTATCCATATTTCTTCTCAGCCTGCTCATGAAATGTACAAAAAGGAGTTTAAGAATATGGATCAAATGAACATCGCCAGGTTGATGAACAACAAACTGATATAAAAGCTTATGCTGTTCGCTCATCGGCTCAGAGGTGAAGCATTCAAAGTGATCCTTCATAACGAGCCAATCCAACCGTAACTTAAAATTTCACCTTAAAAGTCTAGCTTGGAAGATGACTATCAGATCTTGAAGATGAAGGGGAAACTTGAATAAGATCTGAAGTATATCAAATACCAACTATATAATCCCGTCTCTATTCATCTTATCTTTAGAGCTTCCAAGCATAATTTCAGTGCTCAAGCCTTTCATGAACATTGTGACAACATTCATGATACTTTCTTCCTTGCAAGAACTGAATACGGCAAAACACTCGGAGGATATTCTTACTATAGATGGAACGAGCCAACAGCTGATGAAGATGGCTGGATTAATGATTCAAAAAGAAGAGCCTTTCTTCTGCAATTGGATCTATATCAAAAATTGACACCAGTCGATAGCTCTACTCTGATCAAATGCAGTAGCAGACATGGACCATATTTTGGAGGACTGATTATTGAAGACAAATGCAATACCAGGGGATGCCGAATCAATATTGGAATGACTTATGACAACTAAGGTCCTAAAAAATACTGCGATGTATGGAACAAGAAAGAAAGTTTTTTTCCTATCAGCGGAAGTAAATAAAAATAGTGCAAAATAGTCGAATATGAAGTTTATAAAATTGTATGGGAGTGATGGTCAATGATAGCATATAATGTATTTGCTTAGGGTTAGGTAATTTAGAAATTAATGATTGATATCTGTATTAACGATCATTCAGCTCATAGCATTTTGGAATATTCTTCCATCGTTTTGCGGTATTCACCGTTGGGAGAAGTCCAGGTCTGCAGAGTCTGGTGGGTGTATCTCATACCTTGACCTCCTATGATTGACTCACCAGCATGGATTGGATTCGGATTGTTCTGCCAGATGTAGAAATTTAGGTAGCTGGCAAAAAGAAGCCACAAAAGATAGGGAAGCATCAATAGTGACACCAACCTCAGCTTTCCATAGGCCAAGTAGACAAGCAGCCCAACTGACACGTCCATTACCACCAATATGGCAAAGGAGAAGGCGGTCAGATGGAAGGTGAAGAAGACGAAGGACCAACTCCAGTTTAGAATAAGCTGGAACCAGTAGAGCCCCCTCAAGAGAAGGACTTTAGGTGTTTCTGAGCTGTATTGAAGAATCCAACCACCGACAGCGATCAGAGCGTAGAGAATTGTCCAGGCAACTCCAAACACCCAACCAGGAGGCTGAAGAGGTGGTAGGTTAATGTGCTTGAACCATTATCCAGAAGCAGATCCAGAAACCATTCCGATAAAGAAACCAATGGTTTCCAGGCCAACAACCCACAGAACAAGGGATACCCAGCGGTTTATAGTTTATTCTCTTTCGCTATCCTCGTCTTTGATAGCTAAAGATTAGCTCGGAATAGATTATTTCTGAGGAACAATTTGAATCTTTTTTTTTTGTATGGATTGATAACATTGGCCTTTTTTATATCGAACTTCTTAATTTTTGGCCTTCCTTCTCTCAGCTAACACTCTTTCTTTGATTTCTTGTTCAATCATCCTCTGTCGTTATCTGATGTCATTCATGGCATCTTCTTCATTTGCCCTAGGTGTATCCTCAACCTCGTCTATTTCCACTAGACCTTCCTCAGAGGCAGTTGCCTCATTATCAGCCTCAAAAGTTTCGTTGTTTTCTGTTTCCCACTTTTCGATCATCTTCAGAATTTGCTCTTTAGCAATTTTAGAGGTGGTGGATTGCTGGTTAGCCTTCGAGCTTAGATTGAGCTGATTCAGTCTTTCAGCTGAAGGTTTAAGGCAGCGACGGTTGGAAGATACTGCAGGGTGCATTTTCTGATCGAAATTTAAATTATGCTATTTAATTTCACTTGTAGGATTTCTAAATGATTTTCTGATCAGTTTTAATAAATGACAGTTTTCCTTGGCTGGGTCGCAAGCATTCTGAAAAAAAAAAAAAAATCATCAAGGCTGATTAGAATCGAACCGTTGCATTATTTATGCTCAGATTTTCTTATAATATTTAGATTTTTGTTGATATTTTTAGGCACGTTATATTTTTTATTGGAGATGGCTCTTAAGTACAAGTGCAACCTTGAGCTGACTGAGGACCAGAAGGAGGCTGATGAAGATCATGGCATTTTTGAGTCAGAAACTCGTTCCCTTGTGCTTAGTTCTGACAGTCAGAAATTCACCTTTAATTATGACCACTACTATGAAAGTGAAATTAACTACGTCCTCAATAGTGCCAACAAGAACATTGTCGCATTGGAGGGATCCTATGAGAAGCAAGACAATAAAATTGTGGCCCAAATTATCAAAGGAAACCAAAGTTATGAGGTACATATAGGTTGACTCAGGACAGGGTGGCTAAAAAAACAACAAAAGTGGACGACATTAAGGGAAAGTTGGAGTTTCTGTAAGATGGAGGTGTGCTGAAGCTATAGGTTGTTGACCTACAAGTTGCTTCTGAACTCAAATAAAAGGACAGGATTCTGAGGGTTAATCAGGTCTTCAAGAAAGCATGATCGTTTATCACATCCTCATATGATATCCTGAAGTTGATTACTGAGATTCAAGGGTTTTTAGATATGATCTTTTTTTTGTATTTGAATGCGATATGATATATCGCTAGTGGTTTGTTATTTTCAATATAAACAATTCATAGTTAATTATCGAACAGTATGGGTAACGACAGCGGTTTTATCTACAACAAAAGCAAGGAGGAAATGACTTACATTCTACATCTTCACCCATGCCCCCCTTTGACTATCAAACATGCTAAGCCCTTGGAGAAGAAAGTCTCAGCAAACGCTGAAGAATATAGTTCCTCAAATTGGTCAGACCCATTTTCCTAAAACTAGAAATACAGCTTCACTCTCCATCCATCTAAGGAAGGAAAAATGGGAAATCTTCAATTTTAATCAGAAGTCAAACATGCTGGAGCCGAAGCTGTTCCTCTTATTCAGCATTCAGGAGCTTATCTAGAAGAACCATAGAGTAACAATGTATCAATTCAGATGACTATTAATAATTTGATGATTGTCTAAGTTACAAAAGTGGAAGTAGTTACAACTACCATCGTTCCCAACCTTAACGAATTACAATAATGGGTCTTGATTAGGTGGACTTTGATGAAGTTAAAATGTTCACAATTGCAAATCCTCAAGGCATCAGAATATTAGATTCTGAAAAGTGTACTAAACCTGGTGATATTCGAATACTTATAACCAAAGACCAAAATGTGCATTATGTGAGCGAAGCAAGGTTCAACAAATTGCTTAAAATATACAACAAAAAAATACAATAATGTCGGTTGGTTGGATAATGCCCCTTCACTTCCTGTGGTTAGTCAACTAAGGTCAAAGAATTTGCACCATCCAAAATGTGCTTGAGATGTAGGGACTATTTTGAGTAGCTTTGGTGTTGCAAAAAGTCATCTCATTTGTACTGTTGCGAATGTGAGGCCGAGGAAAATATGAATATTAAGCTATAAAAGGAATTGCCTGATCTATTTCCTGAATAATGATCAATATAGTATAAGAATATATATTTATTCAAGGTCAAACTGAATCATTCGATCACGAATCAGCAAGACAATCAATCACAGGCTTCCTCTTGTTTCCTCTTTTTTCTTAATTTTATGGTCATCAAAAATATTTTTCTAATATTACTCGGCATCTCTATATATTTATTACCTTCTCCCTTTACTGTTTTGTTCATCTGTTATGTACTTACTTCTCTTCTGCTCTGCTCTTAGCATTAGCTAATCGCCTAAGCATCTCAGCCTCCTGTGTAAGCTCAGTATTTATGACTTTTTTATCATCCTTTTTTCAACATGAAAACTAATACTGATGAATTTTTTGAGACTTTATGCTTCTTGAGGGGAAAAGTATTTTTTCACTTTAGTGATGATCCTCTTGAGTTCATACAATTGCTAACTATCAAGCATTTGAATTTCAACTTTTAGTTATTGGGTTATTAATCTTTAGAGGCGACGAATAACATCAGTCCCAAATATACATTTTTCATTTGCGAACTATATTTGAGTCATACTTGGAACCTTGTACTTTTGGCCCACTTGTTCATATAAAGAAAGAAAGACCTTATCATATTTCACAAGGCATATCGCGATTACTTTTTTAACTGCTTCGTATTCCGATGAAATTCTTTATTTCACGGGCACTAGCTTACGATTGTTCCTTAGTCTAAAGATGACGAGTGACTGGCTTTAGGCATTTACCTTATCTAATTATGAGAAGTAGTCATTTTCTTCTACAACATCGCATAGAGTCATTTTTCCAGCTTACTTCAAACAGTTTGAACTCCATGTTGTTGGATAAAATTTTATATATTTTTCAGGTTTGCTTGTCTAAAAATTGTTCTTTATCATGGGCTTTCTAGATCTTTCAAGTTGTTGATTTTTACTTGATGGTATTTTCCAAAGTTAGGTGTTCATTCTCACAGAGAGCATTTTGATATGTATGTTGTCAATTTGTTGAATATAATTCATATTCAATTCAGTTTGGACAGATCAATTTAAAAGTATTATTATTTATATCATTATTAATCGTCAGCATAATACTCATCGAAAAATTTAGAGTCTTATTTTTCAATTTTTTTATCTCGATTGAGTTGGTGTTGGAAGTCGTGTATTTTTTATTACTTTACTTTATTGTTATTTTTGGACACAACCAATGGATCACCGTACTTTTGATATTTCAAAGCTATCTAATTAAACTTCTGATGTAGGCTAACCAGTTAGTGTATGTTGAAGGTCACCTCTTCAATTTTGTAGCTGTGTTTGACAAAATTAATGAAAATATTGGCTTCTTACTTTGACAGGTGCTACTTAAATTTAGGAAGGACTCTTTAAAGTGCATATATTTATCTACTTGATATATATTGCACATCCTGCTTAAGATCACTGCTTATGGTGCTTTCGATGCGACGGACAATGTCTCTGCAAATTTTGTTTCTTTGGTTGTTGTATTGAATCCATTGGATTGGCTAAAGGTTGAATTTTAAGCCTATCTCATGAATATTTTTCATTTTGACATTTCCATACTTACACAAAGACATA
>Ga0100402_1004958_pt1 | contig 13851 bp, 20 predicted proteins | sample CryGeyme20150102_FD_80419 | JGI IMG/M metagenome (GOLD analysis project Ga0100402, IMG submission 80419) | Groundwater microbial communities from Crystal Geyser aquifers in Utah, USA - Crystal Geyser metaG 2015-0102 | ecosystem: Environmental > Aquatic > Deep subsurface > Groundwater | place...
CCAATTACAGCATAAGAGTATGCAAAGTTTGCAGAGTTAGTTTCATACTTCAGCAGATTATGTATCGCTGAACAAACGAACACCATCGTTGCATAGATCCAAAAGGGTCCATAACTACATAACTTTTCACTTACAAATCGTAGTCAGCTTTGAGATCGTCAAAGAAACCACCAGACCAGAACTTCAAACTGCACATGATTCTCGACTTGACAATGTCGTTATCAACCTTGAAGTAATCTTTGTAGTTATCCAAATTGAAGCATTTGCAACAACTGTCACAACAACCGGGTGCTTCCTTTCTATCCTCGGTGTCTTTGAGGAAGACTGACTGCATCATCTGGTTGCCGCCTGACTGCTGGTTGTAAAAACTGCCCTTAGGCGGTGAGCTCTCTGAGTGAAGGTGATGGATACCTTTGGCGACGTAAGGATTTTCATTGTTCTGCCCAATGTCGGGGTATTTGCTCTCTTCGTTGTAAAACTTACTCATGAAATGTTTATAAAATCATCGTTCAAATATCAGGTGAAGGCATGCTTGTCCAATTCAATCGTAATATTTGTCCCTCATGAAAGATTCGACAACTGGAGTTAACTGTACTGACAACGTGAAATTGTAATATTGATCACTTTATATATTATTTCAAAGAATACGAATAATGAGCAGATGGGGCAACTGCTACTCAGAGTAGGATTAGACTGTCAACTTCAATTAAATCATCAACTAGCACCCTGACGCCTATCAATTGTTGCAACTCTAAGGTTTCGTCTAGAACGTCAAGTCTAAAAGTTCAAAATTCACCAAAAAGTATATGTGAGTACATGTAGAATCATTGAACCCGAATGCCAGCATATTTTGCATGAGTTGCTAGAAATTGCAATTAACCCCGATCTCTACATGCAAAAAAACAATAAAAATCTCGATAGAAAGATGACCAATGCTGCTGTCGAAATAATGAGTAATTTGAGCGAAGAATTCGTTGGGGCTGTATTTGATGGAGATGATCAAAAAGAAGATTAGGTCATCCAGCAGGAAAAATAATTCCCCATTATGACCTTTATCTTCAAGACTCTCACGCCATCGGTCCAAGAAACAGGACTGGCCTATTTGTCAAAAATTATCACACCTTTCATCTACCAAAGGCCAGCATAGATGTTAAAAGTACTCAACAAAGGGACGATCCACACACTTGTCGTGTATTTCTGGAGCCCATCCATCGCAGAGCTAGTCAATAAGATCATCTAAGCTTAGGGCTAAAGCGATTTTTACTAAAATTAAAAACTGGATTTTTTCAGAAATTTCTGCCATGAGTTCAGCGGTGTCAAAGACTAGAACCATCTCGAGATAATTGTGGAAAATTTTAGAGGGGTCATAGATTCTTTGGTTGAGAAACATGAGGACAAATACGAGAGGAGCAAGTATGCCGAATTGCTGCAGAAAATAATAGCCCAGGAAGACAATTTTGCATTTTTGCTGGGGCATATAGAAAAATACAACCATCACCCAACCATCAAAGCTTAAATACTAAACTGTATCTACTCCTACCTCCGTATCCACGAACCGTTAAAAGAAGGCTCTAAGATTAATCAAGAAGAAGGGAAAAATAATGAAAACATTAAGCTGAATTAAAATTTCAAGAATCGCTTGAAACATTATCTCCAAAACCACCCTCCTCAAGAGTTCGCCTCACCATTCCGTATTTGTTATAATATCTCAGGTAAAGAGCTCTTACAGTTCTACAAAATAGTCAAAATGTTACTAATCCTCGACCCTGACTCTTGCTAACAAATCATCACTAAGCAATTCATCACAGATTCTTTCACCCTCATGAAATAAGATGAACATAATAATATTTTGCACAACTTCCAAAAAGATGTCATAATGGCGGCCGTCAAACACTCCAAAAATGTATGCAACATTGTTCAGAATGAGGTGGGGTTTGATGTTACCTTAAGATCAAATTTGAGTTAGAATAATAGTAAGATAAGCTATGAGACTCAATTGTTCTTGATTGGTGAGGCGGTCAAAGAAAAAGCTCATGAAGATAGTACGTTGTGTAAATATTGAGTTATGCAGCTGAAAATTGGAACGATTTAGACAGTCCTCTCAAAAATAAAAGATAATTCTTCTCGGTTGTGATTGGGGGTAAGCCGAGGAGTAATTCGAATAATTGGGACGATTTCTAAAATGAGCTTATCTTGAAACCTCTCTAACAAAAAAATGAAGAGCCAATTTTGACAACTGCCAACAAACCTGAAAAACATTCATACCAAATGGTGACTCGACTTGACTAACTTGAAGGCACAGAAGTGCTCAGCTAAGATGAGTAAGATCCCTTTGCCACCAAAAATGCCCAAAACAGTCACTACATCGATGATTTGGGTCTTCCTGATTTACCCCTTGACTCCGATCGATCTGAAGATGAAGTCAATAACCTCAAATTGGAAAGCAGTGAATAACTTCCAGATTTGTTGGAAAATAGTTCAGTCAGCAAAAAGAAAGAAGCAAATGCTCTGGAGAACATTAGAACTGAAGAACCAAAGAACAATAAAGAAGTGGAGAACAGTTAGAATAAAAACGAATAAAATCTTGCAATGCCTAAACCAGCAGCAAGAGCTAACAGCATTGTATCAATTCTAGTTCCTGGATAGAGTACCAAAGCTAAAGAAGAGCAAGACACAGAGAACAAAGTCAAATCACCTAATAAACTGGATGCCATCTAGCAAGAAGTTCCAACTCTTAGCTAATCAGTCAATATCGAAGAAGTATCAGAATAATAAGAGGGACATGAGTCTGAACCAGTTCAGGAGGAAAAAGGTGAGCTTGCAACTGAGGAGAATAATGAATCTCCAGTTAGGATTCAGATTCAAGGTTAAGCTGAGCAAAAAACCTAAGTTGTTGAAGAAGAGAAATGTTAACCTGTCAATGAAGAAAAAATTGATCCAACAAAAGAAAACAATATTGAATAGAAGATTGATGAGCCAGCAGTTGTGACTGAAACTACAGTTGAAGAAGACAAATAAAATGAGGAAAAACCTGTTGAAACTCTTGAAGAAAAGGTTGAATAAATCAAGTAACAAAAGACCGAATAACCCAAGTAATAGGCCGAAATTAAACCTAAATAGCAAAAAGAAGAGTAAAAATTGGCTTAACACCCCTAACCTCAAGAATCTCCCCAATAATAGTCTACTCCTCCTGAGCCTCCAACTCAACCAGAACCATCCGAACAATCTCAACAAGCCTTATATCAATCCTCAGAACCAACACCAAGTCGCTAATAGATATAAAAATTATTGATATCTAGGTACAATCTCACTCTGTGATAGTTTACAAAATAAAATCATACTTTATGCCTATTCACAAATGATTCTATTCGCTCAAAGAATTGCTTGTAAATGGTCTCACCTCCTATAGTCACCAATCGGATTCCACTCAATTGTCCCATCACTGACAAAGGAATCAGGTTCACGTTTTATTCTGCACGGAGGAGTCTCACAAATTATTTGTCAGTTTTGATATCTTTGAATTGCGAAAAGTCCAGCTCAACTGCCAGGTAGATAGTTCCCTGAGCTTCAATCGGTCTGAAACCACTGATGTTCTATGTTGAGATGTGAACTTACTTTGATCTTTTCGAAAAGTTGCTTGTAGGTGTCTTGAACAGCTCCCATATTTTTGGTGGTGAATATACCAACTTAGCTGAGTACCTTACTCATAGCATGTTGGATGAAGGTATTTGTATGAAGGTAGAGGGTGGCCATAACTTCAAGATTTTTCTTGATCTGAGCCAATATTTTATGTTTGTCGAATATGACAGTCCATGATTGCACCCATCCCGGCACCGATAATATTTTTTCCACCCTATATCAATATATATTCTACCCTGAGAGCACAATAACAGGCGTATCTTATGTCATCTCCCCAAAAGAGTAATACTCAACACCTGGGTAGACCATTCTAAAGTAGACCTAGTCAACAACCAAAGGCACCTCATGTTTGTCAGAAAATGCTAAAATTTATTTCATGTGGCTTTTTGTGAAAACTGTGCCCATTGGGTTGGTAGGATTAATGACAAACATGAAGGCAGTCTTTTCGGTGATGAGAGAAGCCACGTGCTAGAGGTCAATCTCGAAGTTCTTTTCTTTATTCAACCTGTATTGAACAGCTTTTCTGCCGAGAGCTGGACAAAGGTCATGATAGAATGGATACCCAATCTCAGGCACAAGCACCTCATCGCCTTAATTGGTAAAAGCCATAAACAAAGAAAGCAGACCCATATTGACTCCATGGTTGATATGCACATCACTGACGTGAAGTGACACATTAGTATTGTACAACTTCATCACAGCCTCCCTGAAAGATGGAGCTCCAGTCGAAGGAATATAACCATGATTGCCTTCCTGTTTGATACTTTATTTCACCAGTTCGTAACCTATCATTAGATGAGGTTCTACCCTTTGCCGGCATTCGGAACTGTTGTTGGCCATAGATGGTGGGATCTCCAGATAAGAAATTGATCGCCTATTTTTGTTCATTGTGAGGCCATTGCTTAAACTCATCCATGAACTGGCACAGTGGGAAATTGATCTTCTTGGCAAAGTCGGAAATAGGAATATCCATCAGATATATTATTACGCCCTATCAGAAGTTTATTCTTATGAATATCATATCATTCATATCATACTTTTTCACCATGGATCAAACGCTGAAGTAATTTGAATTACTCGTGGATCTTGAGCGTTTCCTTCTCCAGCACTTCTGTCCCTTTTTTCAGCTAAACCAAAGGAATATCAATGGCCGTCGGTCTTTTCCTCTTCTCTTCGTCCTACTCCTCCATTTATTGCTTGTTCATCTTCAGCACTCTTATCTGGTTGTACTTTAGCTTGACCTGATACTTGATATCTCTCACTTTCTGACTGATCTGCTCTAACTCCAAAGCTCTCTGCTTTGATGGTACCCGGTACATATACATCTGACTGCATAACATCTACCGGATGTTCATCACCCTCACAAGCAACTTCTGATTTCGTTTTTTGATCTGAATACATTTCTACTTGATGAATTAGTTTTGTGCTTTGTTGGCTTGGTTGTTCCAGGCGGCCATTGAAAAATCATCGGATTGTGCCTTCTCAACTTATTAGAGCTCCTTGTTTTTTTCGAAATACTGAAGACCCTACAAATTTTGAAGGTGTGGGTCCACTTGTAACCAATTGAGTGCATCAATGATCTGTTTGAGTTCTTCACCATGCTGGGCCGGGATTTGCCGACCATCGATATTGATGACGTTTTGCGGCTGGGTGTTATAGGGATTAGCAACTGGGGCGTTGATGTTATAAGGATTAGCGTTGAGACCTCCAAACAACATGATTTAATTCACTAAAGATAACTATTTATAAATTCTCAAAACTATACAATCATCCCTAATTTAAAGATATAGATAAAAAATGAGCAAGGCGATGTTTTATTTGGAAGAGTAAATAATTTTTTTAATTATAAATAGAATGAACTAGCTTTACTATTGGTTAGTCAGTTCATATAATTGAGTTGCTACGAGTGCAGTATCTTCGTCAATTCTTTGTTTTTTACATTAATATCATCTTTCCTGCTGCATCCAAATGATCAAAGAAGCAGTTATAATCATAACAAAGATACTCCTATATTTGTCTGGACCGCCTTCAATATTTATCAGATTGTTATCATAAGTTCATGAATAAAATCAAGAGTTATAGATATCTTTATCCAATGCCCGCAAAAACTAAAGCGAAACAGGCTAAAATAGCAGCCAAACAAGCCGCCCCCGCTCCTCCTAAAGCACCAGCAGCCAAGCCAGTTAAAACTGCCTCCACCAAAACCGCAGCCAACACACCCAAACGAACATAACCCGCCACCAAAACCGCCACAGTTAACTAACCAAAAAAATTAGCAAAAGTAGATGAGACCCAAATTGTCAAGGTCATCACCAAAGGTGGTGCAGCAGTCGATTCACTAGTCCCTAACAAAGATTCCTACCGAGTGTTTCAAGATGGCGGTAAGACCTATAGCGCCACTCTCAATCAAAGCAACCTCGATGCCAACAACAACAAATTCTACATCATCCAAATTATCCAAAATGAATCGAGTAACAACATTTTTGTCTGGAACCGTTGGGGCAGAGTTGGAGTACCTGGTCAAAATGCCCTCAAAGGTCCCATGCCCAAAGATGCAGCAATTAGGTAATACACCAACAAACATCACGCTAAAACAGTCAGTGGGGACTACCGTTAGATTGAAATAAAATACGACGACGAGAAAGAAGACAAAAAACCTGTCAATAAGAGTGGTAAGCCAAAGAAAGATATAAAATCTAAAATGGATCAAGGCCTCCAAGATCTAATCAAACTCATCTTCGACGTCAATATCATGAACAACACAATGAAGGAAATCGGCTATGATGCAAAGAAAATGCCTCTGGGAAGGTTGGGTGAGTCAACTATCAAATAGGCCTACGGTGTGCTGAATTAGTTGTCAAAGGCTGTAAAGAACAATGATAAAGCTGCCATGAGCAAGTTGTCTGGCGATTTCTACTCACTTATTCCTCATGATTTCGGGTTTGCCAAAATGTCCAACTTCGTCCTCAACAACTAATAAAAAGTCAAGGAAAAACTCAATATGCTCTCAACTATTTCTGATCTGAAAATTACCTCGAAATTACTAGATCAAGCCAGTAATGAAGATGAAGCCGTTTTGGACCAGAACTACAAAAAGCTTGGCTGCAGCATCAAAAGTCTTGATAAAAATAATTCCTAGTATAAATTGCTTCATGAGTATTTCGATAACACCAAAGGTAATTTCAGCAAAGTGTCTATCTCTGATATATACGAGGTGAACAGACCCACATAACAAAAAGCATTCAATAGCAAACTTGGAAACAATATGCTGCTTTGGCACGGATCGAGAGTGTCTAACTTTGTTGGTATTTTGTCACAAGGTATGAGAATTGCACCTCCTTAGGCTCCCGCCTCAGGTTATCTATTTGGAAAAGGTATCTATCTTGCAGATATGGCTGAGAAAAGTATCAACTATTGTCGGGCATATGGCTCTCAACATGCTTTGATTTTGCTTATCGAGGTACATCTATCTCTATTCAGGGAGCTCTCGGAAAGCCTAACATTCTGACCAATTGCAACAGCGGTGCCAAGGAGTTGATGGAAAAAGCCAAGAAAGACTCTACCAAATATCAAGGTGGGAATGCCCCTCCCTAATCCTCCTACGTCAACCATAAAGGCATGATTGTTCCCAAGGGCAAACCCACCACTCAAGGCGGTTGGCGCAGTCACAATGAGTATATTGTTTACAACATCAACCAGGCCAAGATCAGGTATATTCTCAAAATGAACATGAATGGACAGTGAATGATCATCTATATTCATATCTATGAATTATGCTCATAGGGTAAAAAAGAGGTGATAAATACAGTACGATTTCAACATCAATCATACTTGCTTTTGAGTGATTGCTCTAAATGTGTGACCTTACCCTTGCATAATCTGTTCCAGTATTCGACTTGCTTCTAGATATATTTCTTTGCTTTTGGTTATTATTCAATAGCTTGGAGCGATTCCATACCAGCTTTGGTGACCTCGTTGAATTCCTCTGTGGTTGTGCCGCATTGAAGGATCAATTTGTAAATTGATGCTTTCTGCAAATAGGCAAATCTGCATTTTGTCTCTTACTCACTTTAGATAACCTCATCCAAAAAGGTAAGTTCCTGTCTGAATATTCTCTTGAAAGTCTCGTCTATCCATTTGGAGTTTAGATCTTTGCCCAAAAAGAGTCGACCTGTCGACTAGAGTCTCACCTCACATTGTTTATCAAGGTTACTGCCTATTTTGACTGTCTAAGCATCGACACTCCATGTATCAGATAGCAACTGTCCTGAACTGCCTTTCAAAGATATCTTTTCTCCTTCAATCAATCCATCAAAATTGCTGACCTTCATATTTGTAAACAATTGAATTTTTCCTTCATTTTGAACTGTACTCACAATAAAAGCAGGCACCAATTGCCCCAACAGCCAGTTATAGTAACTCCAAGGAGCCTACTCGTTCGGGTTAAGGAAAATAGCAGTTTTAACAGTTTAAAACTCAGCGAGTAATTGCTGTTTCGGCATGCCATAAGTAACAATATCGTTTCTTTGCTCTTCAGTCAACTCTCCAGCAAGTTAAGCTGTATACTTTTGATGCAAAAATTTGGTGCGGAAATGATAAGGTGAAAAATTGAAAGGATTCGACTTAATTTTCTCAGAAGTGAAAGCCAACTCCTAATCAATAAAAGATTGAATGGAGTTCAGCCAATTGCGGTAGTTCCAAACATGAAAGTTTTTCTCATCTTTCATCAGCAACATCTTGGTCAACTATTTCTCAGCTTTGATGACATCAGGATTAATGGCGAAAAGAGTACGAACGAGCCATTGTCTGTAGCTCCAAATTGTATAAGATTTAGGGTCTGATTGAATCAATTTTGTTGTTAGTTTGATCTCACCTCCCAACATTTTGGCAGTTTGTTATGCACCCTGTCCTTCAATAGATTTATCGATCAATTCCCTTCTAAAGTTGAACACTGTCGGTATATCCGAAACAATTTGCATGAGCAAGGCAATAAACTCCAAATACTTGGGTATCTGCTGTGCATTGTACTCATATCTGGGAATGGCAAAGAATTCCCCCAATTTTTCATTGACCTTATTGGACAGTTCTTCTTCCTCTTTTAGTTACTGCTCAGTTTTGACGCGTTTATTTTTCTTGTATCCGTGGATCATTTTCTGACTATTTGATATTATAGATTAAGTAAGTGTGAAATATTAAATTCAAAGGTCATATGGACAAATAAGGTGGAAATATCACTCTTGATCTTAATCGTCCTCGTCGATGTTGCTAGGCCTGTAATTTTTGTACTCCTGTTGCTCTTTCATCATAGCCTGAATAGCTGAAGCATTGGCTCGGTAGTTGTGCTTGAGGTAATTGGGATCACTCTTCACCACATCATACATCCTTCTCAACTTTTCGTTCAGGTTCTTTAGGTCATCCTCCATAGTGCCACCATTTAGCTCACCTTCTCGCTTATAGAAAGCTGTCATTTATTTTAGATGCTGGATACCTGCTGTAATGTTGATCATGGAGTTTGACAGTTTGGTGAACTTTATATTTGTCCTTTCAAATTGATTCGTGGCTCTTGCTAGATCTTATTAGACCTCATCAATTCTGCGTCTCTCCTGGCCTGCATTCTAGCTGGCGAATTTTCTCTCCTCAATCTTCCTCTTGAGCTCTTATTTTTCCCTCTTCAAAGACTCAATTTTGTTCGAATACTGATTTTGCAACTCTTGAAGGGAATCGGTAGTCAACCCCTGAGTCTTAAATTTCTGAATAATTTCATTAGCATCAATGACACCAGTAACTTCTTTGAGCTTTCTGAAGGCCTCCTCGTAATCATTGAGCTCTTGTCTCTGATAATTTTAGTCATGTTTGTAACTGTTCCCATAGCCGGGGGTCACCTTCTTGTTGTAGACATTCCTGTCTCCTTTGGTTGTATTTTATGAATTTTGGGGAACCTCTTTATTGATTTAATCCTTCTTCTCGTATACGTATTTGGATCTCATTTCTTGGACGGTTACCCTCCGCTGCTAGAATCTTTTCAACTCGGCGAATGCTGCTTCTTTGGCATGGGTGGCATCATGTGCCAGCAGAAGTAATTCTTAAAAATCATGTTATTTTCCCTTGAGACAATTTTCGATAGAAGCCAGTTGACTGTCATACCCTACTCTTTCCTCTTTTAACCTTTTCACAACCTGCTCATAAGTCTGCTGGATAGATTGTGCCTAATTGTACTTAATCATCACTTTATCGAGTCTATTCTCCAATATTCTAATGGTCCTCATCATGGGATTTTCTTCAATGAAACCCAACTTATTGTCTTAAACTTATTTCAATTTATCTTGGAGAGTAAACAAAGTATTTTTCTTGATTTTTGTCTGATGTTTTTCCTTATCTAACATGATCCTCAGATAGTTCTAATCTGTGGCAGTGGTGTTGAACTTGCCACCAGTGCCTGTTGAATTATAGGCTGTTCTTGAAAAAATCGTTCTGCTTTTCTTGTGTGATATGAATTAGTCTCTAACCGATTTTAGTTTTTTGTTCTAATTGCGTAATTTATCCATTTATTCTTTGTACTTTTCCTTGATCTCTTCTGCCTGGAGCAAAAAGAGACGACGGTCCTCCTCCAGCATCTTGTTCTTCTGGTTCTGATGTTCCATCTAGTTGTCGATTGTGCCCGCTTTGCGCACCATAGCTGATTTCGCTCGCATTGTAACTTTTCGAAATTATTTTATATTTTATCACAGCAACTATTGCAACTGATTATATAACAGACCTGAAAGGATCAAAAGTGATAAGGCCATCGATGGAAAAAAAATATAATTGTTTGATGAATTGATTGAGTTTAGAATAGATTAGGAATTTCTATGAGTTGTATTAATAAAATATAACTGAGGATGAACAAAATCCTCCTGCCTGAGTTTCCAGGCAATAACCTGCTCTTCCATGCCATTTCCAATGGAAACATAGTCGATGCCGTCAATCTTCTATAAAGTATCTACTCACACCATTCAGATCGTTAGGCCCAAGTCAACGCTCAAAATGTCAACGGAGCCTCTCCACTTCACATTGCAGTCATGATCCAAAACATCAACCTCGCCAAATTGCTTCTCCGCTATGGAGCTGACGTCAACCTTAAGGTAGAGATTATTTTAGTGTTAGGAGTACCATGACATTGGAGAAAAAACGCCATTGCACTACGCTGTCGAAAAGAACAACTACGAAATCACCTCGCTTTTGTTAGATAACGGAGCCAATACAACCATTGGCGATAAACGAGGTCTGACAGCTCTGCACTATGCTGCTAGATTTGGTTTCAAAGAAATAGTAAAACTGTTGCTGAACCATGGCGCTGATATCAACCTTCGTGACAGTAACGGCTTCAATGCTGCACATTGGGCTAAAATGAGTGAATTTTCCGATATTGTCGAGTTAATCGGTCCCCCTCGCTCTATCGCTCCAAATGACTATCAATAATACAAAAAAGCCATGATTCAGATCCATCAGATCAACATAAAGAAGAAAAAAAAGAAAGGCAAGAAGAAAAAATGATGTGTTGGACTTTAACTTAGATTATTGAGTATCATAAAAGTATTGGTTTCTTTTTGGGGCCACGCCATGCCGTGTTTCTGCTGGGACGAATGGCTTACATTTAAAATATTTCGTAGTCCAGTTGCCCGACAAGGAAGTAGGACGGTTCTTTAACTCTGATTGTGCACTCGATGAGCCGACTAGCCAAGAAAAATGGATATGTGGCATCTGTGCTGACAACCTGTTCTTCTTTATCTTTATTCGCCACTCGTTTAAACTGCGATTGCTATGTCATGACACTTTTATCATCTCTTATGGATGTTATTTAGATATTTCCCCTTACAAAGATCATATCTTCCTGTGGGTCCTCCACAATACCAGCATCTACTCTCACCAACTTAAATGATTTCAACAGTTATTATACTTGCTCTTTCTGGAGTTGGCTGATTCGATAAGAAAAATCGTTTTTGTTGTAGAACATCTTATAGCATTCGAAGATGTGTGATTTCCAGAAGGATTATTAGACTTGTGGAAATGTCTCAAAAATCTTGAGGATGAGACTTTTTTTGACTTGGACAATTTCCGCCATGGTATTTGTTGTTGCCTTGGAATGATAGATGTTAGTGACTAGACTTTCAAAACCAAAGACCTGACCAGCCAACATGGGCTCCTTATAGACTAATTTTTTACTAGTAAATTAGACCATGCAGCCACCTTTCTTCACAAAAAAGAAATACTTGGCTATCTAGCCATTATCAATAATTTTCTCCTAACTGTCAAACAGTTGCTCTTAGCTGAGCTCACTACACAGCAATTCAAGAACACTTCGAGGTAGTTCTTTGAAAACGTTGTTTGGTTTATCTTCAGTAAGAGTTGTCAAGAAGGGAGTACTTTTCCACTTGGCACTACCTAGAGTCAGACGAAGCGAGCGTTGGTGGATGATTTGGTTGAGCATATCGTATTCGTTGGGTTCGAGCTGTCCATTTTCATTGTTTCGGTCGATGATGTCTAGAGTAATAAAAATGATACTTTTGAAGGTATGCAAGATGAAGAATGAAACCTTTCTGGTTTTGACCTCTTGTTATATTTAAGGAAAACTGGGCTCAAGATAATTAGTCAAGAAAAATTCAGCCTCTTTCTGATTTTCTTCACTTTATCTCAAAATATTGTCTAACATCCATCTTTCCTCATTTTCATTTGTATGCTAACTCTTCTGGTAAAAGATAGAAATCTCCTCTCTGACTTCTTCATGAGCTTTGATGTAGGAGCTCACCACATCATAACAAAAAGATACATAATCAAAAAGTGAAGATTTAGCAAGGGTATTGATGAATGTCACTTTCATTAGTTCTGAGAAAATGCGCATATTGAACGATATCTAATTTTTGATCCAACTCCAGGATTAGATTTACTATGCTTCGCGATCAAGGTCGTAGTTAGCCGATTGGATAAGTAACATAAGAGCAGCCGGCGCAGTCTAGTTGGCATCATGGAACTACCAATATTTTGCTATAAGATCTTTGGTGAATCTTTTTCTGAACTCCACCTCTATATCAAAAAATGCTATCTTTTCTGTTAGCTCTTCTTATATCTGGAAAGGTTCCAACTTGCTGTGCTATCTCAAGGAGGTCTACAACTTGAACATTAAGCTCTTCTAAATTTTGCTTTCATCTTTGAATTTCCTATTGGCTATAATCGACTCTGTCTCTCCTGCCATGGTGTTGTAAGTTGGTAATCCTATTTGCACCTCCACCTCCTCCCAATTAATCATGCTATCCTCCCCCGCTTCTTATCTGATACTTAACAATCGCTCATTGATACTTGCCTTGAACGAGAACAAATATTCCTTAAAGAACTTGTACTCAACTTTTTTCAAAGAAGACAGACCCAGTAATCTCACAAGTAGACCTATGCAGGTTCCATGGATGAGAAAAGTGATGATGGAGTTGGAGGTGACATGGATCAATATTAGATAGCTTGTTATTTTACCCAAATCTTAACTTTTATAAATTTGCATAGCTAGAGCCACCCCAATCGCTCCTTTGAGACCTGCATACGTGATCAGTATAGTTTCTTTGAGGTTGAGCCCTTCTCCCAAGTTCCTCAAATATTTGATAAACACAGCCACTGATAAGAACCTCGCCACCACTGTAAACAGATATATATAAATTGATGATAGCATTTCAGTGTAGACATTGATTTATGTTGAATCTATTTTTAATTTGTTTAGAGTAGTGCCTACCATCACACCTGCTATCATGAAAATATTCGTCTAGCCTACAAAAACTAAATAAGACCAAAAACTTTCAACTATATCCATCGATTATCCCATCAGCCACGGCTTTCCAAATGCGTTCATGTACAGTGCAAATACAGCTAAAGAAACAATGCCTGATATCGGTAGTGTGCTGAACTAAGCCAGAAGATAGATGGAGTAGGTGAATATAACCATCAGAGTGACCACTAAAATACCATCGTAGATCATTCGCTTGATACAATAGACAGCCAGCATCCCTACCAAAACACCAAAGACCACCCCTCCAATAATTTCTATCACGAAGAGATGAAGATAATCCCAAAAACTTCCACTTTCCTTGACATCCTGATAGTACTGCATAGGTGTATAGTTTACATGCATGAGTTAGACTATAAGGACACAGGTACAGTAATTGAACAAAGATTATCCTTACAACAAACCGA
>Ga0100402_1004962_pt1 | contig 13848 bp, 12 predicted proteins | sample CryGeyme20150102_FD_80419 | JGI IMG/M metagenome (GOLD analysis project Ga0100402, IMG submission 80419) | Groundwater microbial communities from Crystal Geyser aquifers in Utah, USA - Crystal Geyser metaG 2015-0102 | ecosystem: Environmental > Aquatic > Deep subsurface > Groundwater | place...
AACCAAGACAAGATTTCAGCTGCTGCCATTGAGAATGCTGATGGAGAGTTTGTTATGCCCAGTTCTGAGACTGTTGCTGATGGCAGCTACAATCCTCTTGCCAGGCGCATTTACATGAACTTGTGGAATGATGAAGCTGCCCTTGCAGTAACAGTGCCCTTCGTTCAGTTTGGACTTGGTCCCCAAGGTGCTGTTTTGGTCTCCCAGACGGGGTACGTTCCTATTGCATCTCCCGACTTGGACATTGCTGTTTCCAAGACGAATAGTGCTTAGATGGCACAAGATTGTACGCTGTGTTGCTTTGACAACGCACACAGCTTTTGTTTGATGTGATGGTGGCAATTCAATATTCAATATTAGTAGTGTTCCCATTTTTGCGGTTGCGTTGTGTGGATGCGAGCCAACACGCGAAACGAAGACCAAACGTTGTCCTTATTACTCTCGTATGTAGTTAAAATATAAACGTCTTGCTACCAACACGTTGCTGCTATTTTGTAGAAGGCACGGACCACACCCGACGAAAAGTCCATGTACGAGTTTGGGGAATTAGAAGTTATGAATAGTGTTATTAACAGTCGACAAGGAGGTCAGATTCCTATTTTGAGTCCTGCACACCTCAAGTCTTCTTCCCCCCAAAACAACAATGATTCGCCCCTACCCTCTCCGTTGCGTATTGGTAGCAATGTGTCATCTTACTGTTTTATTGTTTTTTGTTTTTAATAGTACGGAGGTCATTGGTCTGGTTCATGAAGGAAGAAGCTTGCTACTACTAGAGGTTCGAAAATAAGTGGGAGGATGATTAAGTACGGTAGTGTTAGGGATACGTACCTTTTTACCGTTAACACGACACAAAAAACGTGAACGAAGAAACTTCCAAACATGGCGCTGCTCCTCTGCTGATCATTTACAGTCAAACGAACTACTCCCACTCCGGTGGTACTCTATATTTATTGTTAAACTGTCTTAACTTGGCATCAGTGGCATCGAGAACTGGCAGGTGCAAGATTCAACCAAAGTGAGCAAAGTAGAGAGAAGAGAGCTACAATAGAAGGGAAGAGCAATTGATCTCCCAACAAGACACACGACACAGTACACAGTACGTACACCCACAATTCGTGCGCATCAGACTGCCACTCCCTCCCCCTCTCCAAACCAATATGGAGGACGAGCCAGTAGAACTCTTTGAATCTTCCCGAGAGCGTCAAAAGTACGACGATCAGGCCAGTTTGTACGCTATAATTGTGGCCACAGAGCACCTGGAACGGGCCTTTGCGAGAGATGCCGTTAGCGATGCCGAGTATACCACCCAATGCAACAAATTGATTTCTCAATTCCGGTTGTCAGAAAAAGCTGTCTGCGGGAAGGATATGACGACCGAGTAAGTTTTGATGGATGAAAACGACTGCGTATCTCTGTGCGTGCCGGAGATTGTATTTCTGTGGAACCCCCTCTGGTTGTTTGGATACTGTAGTAGTAGTATTATCATTTTTGCTTGACTGACTGACGTAGCATTTCATTCTATCTGGACGAAGAACGTTCATGAAAATTTACCAAATGGACTGTCCGCGAGCTCGGAACCGACTGCTAGTTATGGGAGTACCGGAACAGATTAAATCTTCAACAAATGATAATAAGGTCGCTTCAGCGATTGCCGAGACGGTGCAACATTTCATTACCACAATGGATGCCGTGAAACTGGAACAACGGGCCGTGGACGAATTGCAACCCCTGTTGAGTGACCTTTACGAAGCCTTGACGAAAATCCCGGAAACACCCCGTGATTTTGAGCCTACTCGAAAGGTAGAAAAGTGGTTGAGGAAATTAAATGCAATGCGAGCCGTGGAGGAAATCGATGATGAGGATTCGCGGCAATTATACCTGGACCTGTAAGCGTTTTGCTTTTAGCATTTTTTTCTTTGTTCATCTCATAAACATCATTGCTGTACACTGACCAGCCATGGCTGTTGCTTTTTCATCGTTTCCATCATCAGGGACTCTGCCTATGCGCAGTTCACGCGACACCTCAAGAAGTAGGGACGATATTACTTTTTGGTTTTTAAAGCGGTCTAGTATAACGAGTAGAGTACCTAAAAGCAAAAGTCTTTTTTTTTATAATCCTGCACAATCGTTACTACAGCAGCAAAGCAGCAAACCAGAAGAAACATCAAAATTAAATTTAACTTTCAACAGCATCTTGAAAATCCCACCACTAGCTGGCTAGCATACTTGAACATAATGAATAATAGCGATCTGTTGCGAACTTAGTCCTTTTTGCCAAATCCCAAAAATTTCAAGCATTTTTTCGCCGGGCTTTCTTCGTCACCGGTGGACTCGGGCACGGGAATGTATCTCCAGATAACGGCAAGGATGGATCCAGTCAAGGCCATCCAAAACACACTTACAGCGGACGGAACACGGGCAGCGTAGTCACCAAAGTGCAACTTGGCCAACAGGAAGCCAAAGGCAGATGACTTCATGGAAGTTTCAATGGCCATTGTTCGAGAGGAGATTTCGTCGAATCCAAAAAAACGAGGCAATCCGTATCCGACAAGTCCTCCCAGCAAGTGCAACGCAAGAATGGGAAGCTGTCATCGACGCGTTTTCAAAACATCAATGAAAAGAGTTGAGTCATGGTTCGGGCAAAACAAAACAAAATTCAGACTACACCACACTTTTTCAACATACAACATTTTCATACCTGGAGAGCAAATCCGGCATTCTTGATGGGATCAGCTACCTGCGCAATGGCACTGGCCACCAAAAGACAAGTGGAGACAACGCCAACAACAGGAGCAAAAGGAAGGATCTTTTTAACAAAGTTAGGAAAGAACTTGTTCAAACTCATTCCAATGGCGATAGGAGCCAAGACAACTTCCACGGTAGATTTGGCAATGCCGGCAGCGTCAACAGGAACGACAGCTCCCAGAAGGCCCTTGCACAAAGCAGGTGTCATAATAATAGCTCCAATGGTCGTGGCAGTTGTCATCAAAACGGAAAGGGCAACATTACCCTTGGCAATGTAGGTGCAAAGGTTGCTGGCTTGACCTCCGTTGACACTTCCAACCAAAACCATACCACCCATCAAGGCAGGACTTAGATGAAAGGCGTTTCCTAGGACCAAAGCCAGAACGGGCATCATAGCATAACAAAGTGTGAATTGCATAAAGACCGAGCCTGGCTCCTTGGCCACGGCTTTAAAGTCATCGAGTGTCAAAGTGATACCCATGGAAAGCATCAATGCGGCCAGGGCACCGGTAAAGTAATCGGTAGTGAACCAATCAAAGGAGGTGGGACTCTGCAGGGCAAGTCCCGTAAAGAGGACCGTCCACAAAGGAAACAGAGTGGTGGCAACATCGGCAACTCGGACGTAGGCATCGAAGATTTTTTTGCCCAAGCTCTTTGATGCGGGTTCTGGTTCTCCAGCATCGGCAGCTTCTGCTTGCAGAGTGCTCTGTTTATTAGATATGTGGGTTCATTTCCACCAGTACAACCGATTTTTCATATCGCAAGTATTGGACATTCCGATAGGAAGGTAAGAATTAAAAAAGTGGAATATATATGAGCATCAAGAGGAATTACTTACGGTCAAGGGAGAAGTGCGAAAAGGAGTCTCGAGAGCAAATACTTTGGAAGGAACTGTGGTGATGGGCGTCAATTGCTACAAGAACGAGAAGGAAAGGAAAGAAGAGGAAGAAACGATGGAATGTTAGGAGAAGTTGGCCAACAAAACCAGTATTCAAATTCAACCCTGATTCATAGTACAGGCACATCTGGATCCGTCCTTTCTGTCTATCGATCAATGTCGGTTTCATTGTTATTATTATTTGCTCACCACTGAGGTAAAAGCCGTTCGTCCGGGAGCAACAAAGGCAGCAGCAGTAGGGACACTCATCAAGAGTGCAACGAGAAGAGTTTGGAACTTCATGGTTAATTGGTGATGATGTACTGCTACTTTATTGATTGCTAAAATAAAAATTAACTAGTCTACTACTTAGTCTAGTAGGATTGGATTTGAAATTTCAAGAAATGACAGCCGTAACCAATCGACACTAAAATTAAATATTTTGGCGGTGAATGCCATCCATCAGCAGCTGAACGGGTGGGGTGGCCCCTTTCGAGATGTCTACTGTTCCTGTTTAAGCAGCAGAGTATTATTTTGCTTTACACACAATAGAAGTGGTATCCTGCGGATTTGGTTGTCTCTGAAGCCTCGTACGTGTACGTCATCAATTGAGACCCGTAAGTGACTCAAGTATATACCTCGGTGTTTAGAAAATGAGAACCTGTTTTAAACCAAATCTAAATAAGCTCTCTCTCAACGGAATTGCCCGGCGTCCTCAAAACGCTGTTAAAAACTCACCTTTTGATAATAATAATAAGGCCTAAGTAATGTTCTGCTCCTCAAAGGACTTTGTCTACACGCAAACAACTGTTGCCCTACAACAAACGCAGTAGTGCACTGGTATACTAGTACCGAGCAATACACTTTGACCATTAGAACCCTCCTACCATCATTAGTGTAGGAAGGAGATGAGAGTACAAGCTGGTTGGGAAGAAAAAAGCAGCTGAAGCCGTAGAAGCATTCGATCGATCAAGTAGAAGTCTCCACCAATCCGCCAACACCACCACCGACCCACCGACCACCAACGAGCGATTGATAGAAAAGTCCAACCACAACAAAACCCGATCACGTCACGTCACGCCATTGCTACCAGCACCATTATTTTATTAGTATTGCTCTTTGGTACTGCTGCTGCTGCTGCCTCTCGAAGCATCAGCTCCTAGTACCAACGTCACGTCAAGACGGCATCCCACAATTCCAGTACCATCAGGGCGCGGCGTTCGACGAGTAAGTCGCCCTCGGCTTTCTTCCAGCAGCAACAACAAGAACAGCAGCAGCAGCAGCAATACGAGCAACAACAACACTTTCAGGAAACAACGTCTCTGACAGCTAACAATCATCACACCATGTATCAAGCGACAGCGTCAACAACAACAACGAACAGTGCCGAATCACAAAAGAATAATAATGACAATCCGACGACGTTTACTGCTGCTGGTCAAGCTGACTACGTTGAAGGAGTACAAGCCACGGACTATACAGAATTGACTTTTCACAACAACAACAACAATAACAACAACAATAACAATGCTGTTTCATCCTCTGGAAGAATGGTTCCATCCAACGACAAGAGTCAACGCAGCATTTCTGCTGCAAGACTGCATCGCGCATCATCGAACGATAGTAGTAGTAGTTATACTAGTAATAATCATAGAACCAGGAGTGGCAGCATGGGTCCACCGATGCGACGACAAGGAACAGCCGGACGGGACATTCGCATGACAGCTGGTGGTGATACCAAAAGTACTAGTGCTGGACCCTTTCATCCCGACAGCTCTGCCGAGAGTATGAATAATAACGATAACCGCAACGATAACCACAACGACATTAATAATAGTGCACATCCACCACTACTGGAAATTCCCGAAGAAGTCTATGCCGTGCGCAAGTCGGCTTTGCAGGTGTTGAAACCGTTGACAAGATCATGGGTACGTGTGTGGAATATTTTTGTTGGAATGTCGCGAGTCGCAATCATTTTTTGAAAATGTCGTTTAATGGTATCCATTCGCTCACGTAACACGTACTGCATCCACCGTCTATCTTTGTTTTTATTATCATCGTCTATAGGTGGTGGTATCAGTGGGGTTTTCTCTCAGTGTCCTCTTTGGTATGGCCCGATGGACGCGACTGTTGCGCATTCCCTTTTGGTTCATTCTCCTACCCTCCTGGTGTTCTCATGTGGGATTACTGGTGTGTCATATTTTGTCGGCACGAGCGCTCTCACGATTCATATCCGAGGCCAACGAGAGTCGTCAGCGACCCGATTCACGGGATCACCTTAATCGAACCGAATATTTACCACTCTTGCAGCGATCGCTCAAATTCGGATTAAAGACGGGCGTGTTGTCGTTTTTTGTTTTCATGTTCGAAGTACTGATTTACATTCAGCTCGCATGGGACAGTGTTTCGCTGGCGGTGGTCTTTTTACCGCTCTGGATTCTCGTGGCGGGCGGAATCTTGGACGGCATAATATGCAAGACACAACATTTCCTCCGAGTCATTTGTTGGATCCTCATTTGCATCGCCATGACAATGACAGTCCTCAAAGTTGATTATGAAATGGATGCCATTCGATGGCGCATGATTGTCAGCCCAGTTGTGGCACTGTTGAGCATCATTTCAGCGACACTAATATATATCGTCTACGGACATCAAATTGGATACTATCAACTGACAGAATCACAATTGACAGCTGGGAACTTGTACTCTTTGGCGGCACTCATTTGCATTGTGCTGTTTGTTGTCATCGGAGAAGTTATTCCTTTGACGCGGCCCGTGGAAATCGAGACACGCATATTTATTGTCGTCATGTCCCCCCTCGTGGTGTGCCTAGTCGGCATGGGAGCATGGGTCGTCAGTAGAGATGAATTTGGACGATTGTTGCTGTATGGAGGCCAATCGGCAGTTCATCCTATGCGATTACAATGGGAATCCGATGGCTGGACGAGTGTACAGAGCAAAGGAGTGACGACCATTCCAATGTTTGGAGAAGTCAGGTTGGTTTCATTCATTCCGATTCTTTGACTTTTGTTGTTGCCTGCGATTGTTCTTGATGGCTAAAGCTTTTTCCGTGTTTTTCTTCTTTTTCCCTCTCGACAACCGACAGCTTTCGTCCATTGGAAAATAGAAACCAAGCAAACGAAGTCGATATGTGCGGCCGATGCTCCTGCTGTTCTAGATGTACCTGTTGCACGTGGTACCCATACGAGGACGAAGAATCTCCAGTGGAAGGCATGGAAGACATTGATCATCCTTATCTCCGCCCTGATTCATCTTCGCTGAGAATCAACGAGGTTTTACAGTTTCGTTGATCCTTGAATTATTATGCTGCGACCTTAAAAATCTACTAGGAAATGAATCTAGGAAATGACTAATATGGGATCATCCCTGCGTGTTTGTACTAGCCACTGAATATGTTTGAAGTGTATTAAGTAGTTTACACCGCGGCGACTTTTAAAGCTCTCGCTTATGCGAGTAGACATGTGGGCTGATTACAGAACTCCCAGGCTCTTCTTGAGTTTCTTATAAATCGGCCATTCCCTTCCGGGGAACTTTTCCAGAAGGAGCTTTATTTCCTCTTCTTTATGAGGTGCTTTTTCCCTTACCAGTGCAATACATAAATCAGCTGGATCTAGCTGGTCTCCACGATGTTGTACTGCTCTGGGTGGCGGAGCATCCGTCCAAATTCTCCATGTTCTAGACTCGTCATGTATGCGTAAAGTCAAGTCCCCATCTGGAGAATTTCGCGCCTCGTCCAGCAGAGCATCTGCTGTTTTAAAGTCCTTTTCTCTTCTCGCAATATCTCGTTGTACCAACAGTCCATTGACCAGATCCGGGTTTACACAAGCGTCATTTTCGGGAGTCGTCGGAATGTGTCGCCACTGTGTCTGCCCACCCCAGCGACCGTCACCTTTGACGGCTTGAATTTTCTGAGGAACATGGCTCCCATCAAAGGAAACCCACCAGCTTTTGAGCCGATCGTCCACATGCACACCGTATTTGGATTTTAATTCCTGACGCATATCATCCGAGGCTTCGTAATTTTTGCGGCGGCGTGCTGCATCGCGAGCTTTGATGATTTCCACGACCTCCTCTTTTTCGCTGGAAGTCAAAATGGAAGAATTTTCATCGTCGGCACATGTCCAAAGGGAAGGAGGGGTGTCACGCCAATTGTTGTTGTTATTGCCATACGCAGGTGGTTTTTGAAAGCGATCGCCACCCGATCTTTGTTCTTGCACATCTTCTCGAACGTACAGGACAGACCCATCGAGTGGATGGTCTCTCATAATTTTGATGGCATTCAGTGCCATGTCGGTTGTTTCGAACTGCACAAGTCCAACTCCCTTGGATTGTCCCGTATGAGCATCGACCGAAACAGAAGCAAAGACAACATTTCCAGCCACGGCAAAGTGATCCTTGAGATCTTGCCACGACGATTCCGGGGGAATGCCCTTGACAAAAACGCGCGTGCCCGAAAAATCTTCTCGAAAACTCCGATTCTTTCGTGGTTCTTCTTCTTCGTCCAATTCTTCATCGTTAAAAGCAGCATTCTTTTCCAGCCACGAAGTACCATCCATTCGTCGTGGATTATTTTTGGGCGTCTTCTTTCTCTTTGGTTTCTTTTCGGAGGTTGAATAATCAGTCGTCTTGTCGGTTTTGCGAATGGCCGTTGTTTTCTCTTTTTTTGGAGCCATTGATTCTCTTTTCACTGGCGGAGATGGTGTGTTACCACTGTCACTGTCACTGTTGCTGGCGTCATTTATGACGGTAAAATCAGACGGTGCATCTTTCATAACCATAAAGGGAGGAGCCGTGCTACTAGTAACTCGTGGCAGGTTACCCAAAGGGGAAGCCACCAGTGCGTGAGCAACCGGAACAAAAAGGCTGCTGGTAAGCAAGACAAGACTCGAGCAAGCTGCTGGTGCGATCATGTTAAATCTTCGAGACATGCTATGCGGAGTGATGAATAGCTGATGGGGAGAGGTAATCTTTGCAATAAACTTGAAAAGAACAACTTGTGCCATGCTATATTATATTTTCAAATAATGTATTTTGTATTCGAAGACGAGAAAGATGCAAGATGGAGCTGAGGTGAGACAGATGTGCTGCTGGTGTTCATTAATAATGATTGGTCTTAAACTCAGTCTTATATATTCGTGATTCAAACAATAAAAACACACTAGAGACTTGTACCAGTACTAGCTACTCTAGTAGTAGTAATAGTCTAGTAGTACCAGGTACTAGCTAGTAGTAGACTGTTATTACTTTCTACTCCAGTAATTAGCTACGCCACCAACTGGCTGTGCTTTGATCCTACTAGTAGTATCGATAGCTACAGTACTACTGTAATAGGTATTCGATGCAATCTGTAGCTTTACCATATTCATCTAGTTCGACGACTACAATCTACTAATCCCTTCCCGTCTCCACCAGCATACATACTCTTTTCCTTTTCGAGGTTCAATGGTATGTTGACTTTCAAACGGCTCCGAATCCATGACGACACCGTTCGGTTCCAGAACGCGCCTGTAGTCTTCGATAGTCACAGGATAGGGCGGTCCTTCCATTGTAAGAGAATCTGCGGGCAATACGGGAAACATAAGCGTTAACAGTCGTCCTGTGTTTGGTTTCAACAGTAAAGCCATTGTTTTGCCCCAATGGCTTCGCAGGTGCAATGGCAGGGCGACAAAAAAGGTGTAATCAAAAATTAGATCAAAACGTTCCTCCTGAAACGCAATGTGATCATTGCAATGATGGACCTGAGAATTATTAAATATCGGCTTCCAAGTGTTACAATTTAAAAAGTCGCCGTGCACCAGTGTCACATTGTTGGACGAGGTAGTGGAAGTTACAACAGCTTTTTCTTTGTTCTGGTTGTGGTTGTTTTTGTTGTTGTTGTTGGCTACAGTTGCTGTTGTTGCTGCTTTGAGTAATGTTCTCTTGGCATGCTCAAGACTCGTCAAAGAAATATCGAGGCCCAGCACATTCGAATCGTCATGAATGCGTCCCTCCTTTTTCCATTGTTCTTGAAATTGTGACATGGTCAACAGATCGTGTCCAGATCCACAGCCAGGTATCAACATGTTGTAGCAGTGCGGGGGTTTCGGGTAACAGGAATGATTGACTGGAGGAGTATTCTGCCGCAGCTCTGCCTTTAACACCGGAGTTGGCATGTTGATATCCCAAGGAGTAATACCATCGGACCACAACGATTCCCACCCTAATTCTTGATTGGCAGTAGAATCGTTGCCGAGACACTCTTGCATTTTTTTTACCATTGTTTCATGACTGCTACCACTGCTACCACTGCTCCTCCTGCTGCTGCTACGACCACTGCTGCTGCTGCGTCTGCGATCGCTACATAGATTTTGCACCACTTTGTTCGTTAATCGACCAACAGGTGAATGCCTAGTCAGCATTTTTGAGATTATCTGCATGGAATCCTCATCATCGTTTTATTATTCTGCATGTGCGGTTTGAACTTTCGAACACAAAAACAAAAAATTAATGATAAATTGCACTTCTTTATTGGTAGAGTTGACTAGTCTACTACTAGCTAGTCTACTAACTAGTAGTAGTAGTACTAGCTTGCACTGGCTGGCTGTAGGAGACTAGTAGACTAGTACTGCTGAAAATGGTATGAACAATGAAAATAGAAAGTGACATCACAGGAGAGAATAAATCCAGTCAAGCTAAAATATGTCAGCAGATCTTCACGTAGAGCTCAGTACTCTCACGCCTGTAGGCAATTGCGGGTCCTGTTTTGCGCTTGGTTGTTGGTCGATGCGAAGACGGAGAGACATCGACAGTACTCATGTAGCTGGTGATCTCGTGTATGTATGGTAGTAGATGGATTTGCCAACGTTAAGAATCAACAGCATCTCTCGTTCCTCTACATACTACTCGGAGCAGTTCATAGTCGATCAGCAGACATAGGACACACTCCTTCACTAACTTGAAGGTCCTTACGTCAGATTAAGCGACTTAATCGAGCGTAGGTATCTTATCCAATCTGATAGGTAAAGAAGATACCATCCATCAGAACGAAGTTTCCCGAAAGCCAAGAAGCGTACAGGAATTCCGTTCGCAGCGCACTTTGTACGAATAGACCATTTTTATATCTTTTCATTGCTGCATGGTTACTAGTACTACGACCGATTCGCCTGGGAGTACTGTCGACACTGTATCAGCTGTGAAAGAGTCGTCCGGTTCTACTATCAAGAACACCACCACCAAAAATACCACCAAAAATATGTCAAAGAATGATGAAGCTGCCGAAGCCGCCGAGGAACCATCTACTGGTGGTGATGGAACACCCGAAGCCAAGAACAACGAGAACAATGATAGTACCGAAGCAGTTAGTACCGGAGGAGAACAAAAAGGGGCCGCAGAGGACGTAGGCCTCCTCTCCCCAACCCCCCAACCACAGTTGTACGGTTATCCAGCGCATCTAACCCCCGGTGGATATTATGGTGAGCCTCCATCTCCTGCCCGACCGGGAGCAAATGTGTACGATGTGGGATCTTTTTTCCAACAACCCTACAGCAGTCCCTTTGTTCCCGGAACACCGTCGTCGCCACGAGGGCGCAACGTAGCTGGTATCCCACCCGCGTCTCCCCTCTTTCCTCGAGTCAATACGGCGGCAGGTCCTGCCGGATTTGTACCAGGTGCATCGGGAATGGACCAACGTCTAATGGGAGCGCCACCTAGTCCTTCGGTTCCTTATTTGACTCCTCCCTTGGGCCCGAATTCAATGTATCATGGGTATCCTGCCAATACTGTTGGCGGCCATTCCGATTCTCCTGAAGATATAGCTGCATGGGGTGAACGGTACGTAGATTCTCCTTCAGTGTGCAACAGAGCTTATATTTTTTGGAAGTACAGGTCTTATCCTAACGCTTTCTCCATTTCTTGCCTGACGCATTAGAAACAACATGTTTCCTCCTGGATCTCCACAAGTAAATGCCCAGGGTCTCCCAGTACCGTACGTGCCTGGAATGGGTCGGGCTGGCCGTGCCTACTCCTTTGACGATCCTACAGGTATGCTCCCCCCAGTGGCTGATCCTGATCAGGGTAACTATTCGCCGTATGGTGGAGTTCAAGGTGGTATGGGTGCAGGAGGTGGTACATTATTTTCGAACCAACAGCCCTTTGGATATGGTGGGCCAGGTGACATGTACGGAACACCAGGATCTCCTCTGCAGCCACGTCCCGTTGCTCAGATGCCAGGGTACCCCGGTCACCCCATGGGTGGGGGAATGCGACAGATGGGACTGTATGGTCAATATTACCCTGCAACCTCGCCAGGTCCTCCCATCCAAACGACAGAATCCAACAAAGGTCCCGATGGAGCAAACTTGTTCATTTTTCACATTCCCAACCACTTCACCAATCTCGACATGTATCAGCTATTTTGCCCCTACGGAAATCTACTGAGTGTGAGAATCATGGTAGAAAAGGATACAGGCCGAAGTCGTGGATTTGGATTCGTGTCGTACGATTCCCCTGCTTCGGCGGCGTTGGCGATTAAGGACTTGAATGGATTTTCGGTAAGTAGGCTGCTTGCTTCCTTGGCGGTGAGACGTGTACAGGATATGATATCCCATCTTGTCTCACATTGCTTCCATGTTTGTCCTCTTTGATATTAGATTGGAAACAAGCGTTTAAAGGTGCAACACAAGCAGATTCGTCCCTCCGATCAGGAGCCTCCCAATCATGGACCAAACTTTTTCGTTGGTGTTGGAGGGCAACAAGGTAACTTTTATCAACAACGCGGAGGCCACGGCGCTCAGTTGCCTCCGTCCGGCCCCATGGCCGCCATGGGTCCTGGGTCTCCCTGGGCCCAGGGTGCTATACCCGGAGATGATGGGGCTCAAGGTGGAACGTCTGACATTAATACAACAGACAATAATCCCGAGGATTCCTCGGCCAATGTGGGTCTTGGCAGCCCGGATGGAGCGCTCTCTCCCTTGGCCAGCCTTGAACCATTGCGAAATGCACTGCCGGATGTGGCGGGTAACGATTAAGCTACTTGCTCTATGTGCTCTGAACAATAACATCAGGGGTAACGCAAACATTGCTTTGTGCTTTTTGTCTACCTCGTGTCACTATCACGCTGTCCAGTCTACTATTACCAACACAAACCAGCTTATAGACTAATTTTAAAGTCCACGTTGCATGAAATATATATTTATTGTTGAATGTCATATATACGAATTGTTCCATTTGTCCTAGTAGCTAGCCTTCTACACACACTGCATGTATTACTGTCCCCATCACAAGCTAGCTTCTTGATGAGATGAAGGATACATTTAGTGTACTTGTTACTTGCAACAGAGCAAAAATGTGCCGTCAAGGGTAGGACAACACTCGCCAACCAAACCTTTGCATTTCTCGTGAGCCAAGCAAGAAGAAGCGACATCAGATGCATGTTTTTCTTCGGATTGAACTGAAGCAGAGGTGCCAGATGTTTGGGGTGTCATGGGGGAGTTGTTGGAGCTGCTACTACTGCTTCCGGTATCTGATTTTGCAGATGCATCTGCCTTACGATCCACAGACGGATACTGAAAATTGGAATTCCCACCACTGTGCCCCGGATACAACGAATTAAAGTCCTTCAGAAGGTAGAAAGCAGCTCCTCCTATAATCAAAATTGCGGCGAGAATTGGGATTGCACATGCAGAAAATTTTCGAATTTTCTGCTCTCGTGTTAGTTGCCTTTCCTTGAGATAATACGCTTGATTTTCATCGAAGGATCGATCTGCTGCCACTTGGTCATCGTCGTTCACAGATCCGTAGTTCATTGCCATAGTGTTTTTCAGCGGTATTCTACAAGTGAAAGTATAGAATGCCCGACGAGAAGCCCAAGTTATTGTGTTGAGTCCTCTCACAGTCAGAAGAAACTAAACAATACCAAACCTTCATTGAATAATGATGGTGTCCAATTTTCTTAGCTCGTATTTTGGGATCTTGTGTGCGATCGACCAATTAGCTAAAGTACTACTGCAATCAGGAAACTAGCAAATTAAGCCCAGGTGGACTACGGCAGTTTACTTTGTCTCCTATTAGGGACTATGATAGGACTCAGGAGTTAGGTCTCTCTTTATTAGGTCGTGTGCCTATGCCTGCTTCCTATCCACACAGAGACACTAGTCTATTTACTCCTATTATCATAATATTCAATATTTACTCTAATATTCATGTAGTCTCCACACTAGCTTTTTACG
>Ga0100402_1004964_pt1 | contig 13847 bp, 6 predicted proteins | sample CryGeyme20150102_FD_80419 | JGI IMG/M metagenome (GOLD analysis project Ga0100402, IMG submission 80419) | Groundwater microbial communities from Crystal Geyser aquifers in Utah, USA - Crystal Geyser metaG 2015-0102 | ecosystem: Environmental > Aquatic > Deep subsurface > Groundwater | place...
AAACTTTTATTGCTTCCTAACTGTGCCTCTGAATCATGAGAATATTTATCGTGAGGAGAGATGAAAGATGAAAAATTATGGTGCATTTTTTTCGGGGTTGGGGTTTTGAGCCTTTGAGGATGAGGGAGCTGGTATGTGCTTCTGAATCCGGGAAGCCTAGACTTGACTGTGGTTCTGGGTTCAATAGTCGACATCTAATTAAAATTATCTGACCTTTGTAAGGCAAATTATTTCATTGCGTTACTTTGATTAAGCGATAACGATAAATAAATCAATTGCTCTCGTGATGCTTAGATGAGATATGCTCATATATAAATTTGAGTTAGATGGAGGAAAATTCCCTGGAAGGACAGAAGCTTGAACAATAAAGTAAAATCACTTAGCAACCTCCTTTGACTGAACATCCACAGGAATAGTAGTGGTTCGGCATTAACAAGTCACTTTATCGCAATAGTAGCAGAGGTGACGTTCTTGTCCGCACGTACCTTTCATCATATTCAAAGAGGGCTTGACTATCAACTGTTACCTGGAAATCCTTAGTTCTTATAACCTGAGAACGAAGAATCTCAGCCTGTGTACGAACCCAAGGCCTACATTTTGGAAGAGGCCATCAAGAAAGACATTCAAATAATAATATTCATGAACACCCTTTTAAACAAGGTGGTCTATGATCAGCAGGAACCAGCCCCAACACGCACCCTCAGTCCTAAAAACTATGATGTGGACCTCCTACCATACTATCTTCCCTCAGCAAACGATACTACTCTGATATTTGAGGCCCGCTTTGAGACTGGTAATTTACGTCGAGCAATCCAAATATTGGAATTTGAGTATCAAATAATACTTCAGGCTGACTGGAACACAACTTCACATACTCAATGGTTTTACTTTTCAGTGGCAAACACCCGGAAAGATGTGGAATACAAGTTCATGATAATAAACCTAATGAAGCCAGACAGCCTCTATAACTCGGGCATGAAGCCCCTCTTTTACTCCTAAAAGCAAGCCAAACAAAAGAGTACATCTATTAATATTGAGATATCGGCTGGTACAGAGACGGACACGATATTTGTTATTACCAAAACAACCTTAAAAGAAAGAACGGAGACTTCTTCTACACTCTGACTTTCTCTGTTAAATTTCAGCGTATCAATGCCTTCATTAAGATGACAACGACACCGTCTATATCGCTCACTGCTATCCATACACTTACTCCAGACTCCAGGGCTATCTTCACTCTCTTGAAGTTGATCCCAAAAGAAAGCATCTTGTCCAAAAGAAGACTCTTTGCCAGACAGTTGCAGGAAATAACTGTGACCATCTCATCATCAGTGACTTCAACAACGGAAAATAAAAAAAAGGAGTGTTCCTGACATCTAGAGTTCACCCAGGCTAAACTATGGCATCTTTTATCATCTAATATATCATTGACTATCTGTTGAGCAACTCTGCAATCGCGAAGGTCTTGAGAGAAAATTTCATCTTCAAAGTTGTCCCTATGCTCAATCCTGATGGAGTTATTGTGGGAAATTATAGATGCAACTTGAGCCAAGTGGATTTGAACCGTCAATGGATTGACCCCTCAAAAAAAGCACATCCGACGATTTTTCATGCTAAACAATTGGTAAAGCGAATGAAAGAGGAAAGAGATTTAATTCTTTACTGCGATTTTCATGGGCATTCACGCAAGAAAAACTGCTTCATGTATGGGTGCAACAAAGACAACTCAAAGAAAGAGCAAATTTTTCCTGCTTTGATGAAAATGAACCTCAACACTTTCTCTTTCAAGGATAGTTGTTTTTTGATCCAGAAAGATCGAGAGGGTGCTTCCAGAGTAAGTTTAGCCTTATATAGATTGCCCTTTGGAAGGAGCTAAACATCAACAACTGTTTCACCTTTGAAGTATCCTTCTGCGGCCCGGATTCTGGAAAATATGAGTTCAAGCATTTCAATCACAACAACTATAAGTAAATGGCTTAGAAATTTTGTGAGTCTCTTTACGATCTGGTTGACCCATAATCTTCAAAGGTGAGTCAAGCCATAAGCGATCTTTAACAAAATATTTTGCGCAATGATAAGAACGATGACGATAGTGGGGGCGATGATTCTGACTACGAAGCTATGGAAGGCATGAACCGTGCTGATAATAAGAAAGAATAGGGGAAACCTGGTTCAGGCAATCACATCCTTATCAAAAAGAAGAACACCCCTGTTAACTTGTCCCTAAAGAAAAAGAAATGATGTTGTATTCCTCAACCTTTCATAACCACTCCTGGCTCAGCTATATAAGAACATTATTTGAAATTTAAGAAGTAATGACAAACATAAACTCAGTTAAGAGCCAATACGCATTCAGCCAACCCTTAACTCCAACTTCTCGAGAAAATGGTCAACCTCCTGCTGTTTACAAACCCTACAAAGATGTTTCTCAAACCTTATATCAAACTAATGAGAATTCCTTTGCACATCTTCGAAGTTAAATAAACAACTTGAGGTCCTAGTTTTCTAGGCTTATCAACAACGATGAATTTAATATGCTTCGTCGATCCCAAAATGAAAAAGAGATGTCTAAAATGATAGAACATGCATCCTTGTCCTATTCCAGAAAGATTGACAACGCAAATTCAATTCATTCAAGCAATATCAATTCTAACAATGGTTGGCCCCAAGTATCTCCAATTATGGGAAACGAACATGAGACAAAATAATAGAAAGGACCTCATCAGTAAGAAATCAATGAAACTGCATAATACAAATTTACATTTTCTGGATCGGGGTTCAACAAACATACAAAACAGCAACACCATGATAGCCAGATTCATGCGAAGCAGGAGTTAATCACATTGGAGCTCGAAGTTAAAAATTTAAGAATAAAAATTACAAATTCCGAACTGTAAAATCAAAAGTTAGCAAAGTAACTGTCTTAATAAAGGCAAAGATATGAATAATTTGTAGTCCATTCCAACAGCTAACTCTAAAGATGGAGAGAAAGCTGTTAAAAATGTAAAATGTCTTTGAGCATGAAAAATGAACTTGTCGATCAGCTTTAAGCATGCCTCAAAAGAAAAACAGAATAAAAACTGACTTTAGTCGAATAAATTTAAACTCTCTACTCATAAAATTCTTCTCTGAAGGAAGAAAATAGATCACTTCAAGACCTACTCAGAAAATAAGCCTAAACCAAAAATCATTCAACAGATTCGACTAAATATTTCACATAAAAGATTCAAGGTGAATCTGAACTAGTAGATCTCAGAAAAAGAGTATAGTCATATAAAAAATCGATTGAGCAGCTTAACTCAACTCACAATTCAACAAGATAGAAGTTGGCTGAGGCTCGGTAGGAAAATAAAAAACTGAAGGTTTAAAATGGCAGTCTTCAGAAGAGAATAAAAGAGCTTGTGGAAGAAGGGAACATTAAATAAGCCCTGATCAACAGTCTCTATCAAGACATAAACTTACTTGATGCCTAAATGAAGCAGATCCCCGCTATGAGGTAAGCAGTTACAGTTGGCCATGCCTCGATCGATAAACTGAACTAGATTATATTATAACTGCAATGCGAGGTGAGCAACAAAAAATACCAAACCATTATCGAAGTTGAGTGAAATGGGTTGCCAGAGCTGGAATGATTTTTGAGGTATGAGCTAGATTTATTGTGATGTATGATATTTTCGTGATATTATAAACTTAGAAGATGGCTGACTTCAATATTATAAATGCTGAGTCCAATAGCAATATCCAGAGATCACAGCCTCAAATGAGAGCACTCGCAAGGGATGTAAAAGACTATTCTTCCTTGATTGAACCGCTTAAATAACTGCAGTCGCATTCATCTAAAATACTCAAGCAATACCATGAATTTCTTAAAGAAAACAATAAAAAAACAATGGGGCTGCCTTACAATATGCTCAAAAAATTTTAACAACTCAAAAAAGCACTAGCCTAAGTTTCCTTGCTCTTAAGAACTCAAGGTCGGTTTTTTAGCACTTAAGTGGAAAACAGGTAATTCTAAAAAGCGAATGAGCAGCATTTTTTCAAGAAGACTCTTCTGTCTTATGACCAAAAAAGACTTTGGCTCAAAGACTACATTTTAAAAAACGAGACAAAGATGCAGGGCGTTTAAGAAGAGGTCAAGAAAAATATAGAGTATGAAACTCATAGATATACGCAGTATTTGAGCACGATAGATATCTAACGATTATAACATAGCTACAGCAGCAAACTAGATTAATCAAGGAGGGTAATAAATCAGCTTGTGAGAAATGTGTAGGTGAGAGCAAGGCTAAAAAAGAAGCTTGAAGAATGTAAAAATCACAATAATATTATCCCTGAAAATAATAAGAAAGTAGAAGATAGTAAGGAGACCAGCAATATCAAAGCTGGAACCTACAGCTTGATGTCATTTTTGTTTCATTAACTCACAAAATCAGCAATCCTCAACGATTTTGCAATGCAGAACCTTAAAAAATTAAGAAATACAAAAATATAAATGAGTTCGAACAATATGAAGCTTAAGATAGCCATCGATTTACTCAATCAATCCATTGAGCAACGAGAACGATAAGATAACATGACTACCACTGTTTCAATCCATTTTCAAAATGATATCTAAGAAAAAAAAGTCTCCAGGACTGATTTTCTAATATACCTAAAAGAATTACATCGAGATGCTTTTCTTATAATGAAGCAGCATGGCTTGTATTTTCAGTATGTTTTAAATAATAAGACAAGCTTTCCCTATTCTGGAAAGAGCAAGAGCGTTAATAAAGTACGATAAATTCCCCAGCAAAGTCAAATGTCAAAATTTTATGAAAAGGAACAAATGTTATTATCGCTTCATCAAATAAACTAAATAAGCAAATCAAATCATAGGAAAATAAATGGAAAATATATTTATGAAGAAAACGTCATACAAATTCAGGAATATCAAGAAAATATTTCGGCCAATAGCAAAGAAGAGTAAGAGGAATATGAAGAAGAATAAAAATAAAAAGATGAAAAGGAGAACATTAAACAACAAATGGAGTTAGATAATAAATAGTAAAGGAAGCACAAAGATGAAATGATATAGTGATTGCTGATTCAGTTTTTCTTCAAAAAATAGGGACTCTTTATTGTTGTTAATGTAGGCTGAATCTTTATTGATGGCTCAACTTGTTGCCGCGGTGAGTTTATCTCTCGGACTAAATGCCCTGGGTTTTCTTCCTTATTTCGAAATGTAGGGATAAATTTATTTTATACCTCTGTGGAAAGGGTATGCTTAATAAGTAGCTAAGAAGCCTTTCTTGTTTTTGGTTGAACAGACTGCATTGATCCGATAACCTGGGAGGTGCTTGTTGGAGTTACAGGGTGACTTTGGCTGTTTATGGTGAGATGCATTTATTTCTCAGTCTGAAGTTGTTTGATTCTCTTTTTCATACATTCCAGCTATTGAGCTGTTTATGAAACAAGTGATAAGCCGTTGGGATTCAGATACTTTTTTTTCTCCTCAATGAGCTTATAATTCTATTATTTGAGCCTTTAAATCGAAATCTCGTATTTTTAAATTTCCTTTTTGAGGGCATCGATATTACTGAGAAACAAATAGTTGTTATTCAATTTTTGCTTCTTCGAGTTTATGACCAAGAATGTTCCATCTCCGTGGTTGCTCTTTACTTTTTTTAAAGCCTGCTGTGATTATTTGAAAGGGAATTCCCCAAGTCCAATTTTTTTATGAGATTTAGTGTGACTTCTTGACTGTTCAGAAGATGACATCTCTGATGAGTGATAGAAAGAATCGAACGGATTGCTCTCGTTTTAATTTTTATTACTGCTTACGTCTGACTGCTCAGGCTTTTCTTTGTTTGTTGAGTATCGTTCACCATCGGGGCTTTCTATGAATGGAATTTCGATAAACTTTGAAGTGGCCGCCTCACTATGAAACTGACTGCGATGCATTTGGATTTATTTTTACCTTAATTTTGAAGCGCGTACATGAGATAGCGTGTGGTCGGAGTCCCTGGAAACTGAGAGTTAGAGTTAGAAGAAATAATATGGGAGTGTTTTTTGAAGAAGACTGGAGATGTCCCAAACTCATCTGAAGTTTTCATATTACTTCCCTGTATATTATTATCGCCAAAAGGAGTATTAAGTGAATGGATTTTATTTTTTATGGCCAGATCATTTGTTTGCGTAGCTTTTGATGATTGACTGAATTCTCTCGTTTATCTTTTCATTCAAACTGGCTATCTTCCTTATCGTATTGTCCTCAAGATAAATGTTAGATTGTTTCTCCTCTTTATTGACCTATTTCTCTGACCTTTCGGGTTCATTCACTCTGGATTTTTCAAATATAGAAGGTTCTACTGACTGGTCTCTCCTTGTGTAGCTCCTGATATTTTTCTGGTAGTTTGGTTCAAAAATTCTATACTTGCTTGTTCTTTATCTACTGTAGTACGACGGTGTTTTATTTTCATTACTTGCTGGTCTTTTTTTATTTTCATTACTTGCTGGTCTTTTCATTTCCTATTCGTTTTTGGGCGGACAATAATTTTCACCATTGATCTTCGACAGCTTTTATTTCAATAGTTGAGATTTCTAAATCAAAGAATTCTTTCTTTCAGCAGAACCTGGAGCAAAGACTAACTGCTCATCTTTCTTTTGAGGAGTCACATGTCTGTCACCTTAATCTGAATATTTGTTTCGAACATGAGTGGACTAAAAATTGTTCATACTCAGTCTATGTTGATAGTCAAAATGAATGCGGCTTGATGAGCCGTCATTTTTCACATCATTTTAATCTCTATAGGTCCTTTGGAGATTCATATTTCTGTCAGCCATAACAAATGATCGTTCACGTTGATATTTTCCGCAATAATCCTCATACAACTTAATTTTAGCACAGTCATTCTCAACATCTATCGGTCTGTTGAAATTATGAAATTAAGACCGACTTGATAGTCTTCCCTTGATCTGCTCATTTCTCTTCTGATGTAAAATGTTATGATCTCTTTGTTCCTGATTCTTGAAAGAACCTTTCTCCCTCGCCCTATAGCTTGAAGGATTGAGAGAATCTGCTTGATGAAGTTATATAGCCCGATGATCTTTTATTGCCTGATCTCCACGATATCGAGAATATTATTTTGAAAGTTGTGAAGGCAATCCTTATTTTCTTGAAAAGTCAGGAGAAGCAAAAGCACTGTCAAAGGAGGAAAATGTTTCTCTTTGTGATGGCCGAAAATGTTCACTGGAAGGAACATCGCGAAGGTATGTCCGAGCATAATTGGAGCTCAGCTCAAGCATTGATAAATCGTTATTATCGTTAAGAATAACATAATTTAGATTAAGCAATACTCTCGATTGATATTATTTAAAAATACAAAAATGTTGCTGAAAGCATTTCCGGTAGTTTCAATTTGGAGGGCAATTAATATGGTAAATGAGAGTTGAAATAACAGACAATGATATAAGAATAATGTAAGATTCTATTCAAAAGCTAATCACAAAGTTCAAGGAGCATGATCCTTTTCAATACAAAAACAAGTAAAAGCAGAGCCGGCAACCCCTCAACGCCAAAATTCAAAATATCAGCAAAGGTATTTCGGCATACATCTAGAGGAGTAATTCAAAAAGCGAACTGCTTCTTTAGAAGCGACAATTGATAGCTTGGTAACAGACGCCAACATAATTATCAAATTTTATCAAGAGTCTATTCAAGATATGGAATAACAACAAGAGCAACTCAGATAATAATTCGCAGCATACAAGCTTTTCGTACTTCAGGACAAAAAGTAAGACGAAGTAAACTACTGTTGATTCAGATGCAACTTCAGGAGCAGGCAGAGCAACTCCGTAAGCTAAGTTAATAGATCAATATCAGGTCCATAGAAAACCATGAGCTTCTTATGAAATATGAATAATATGCGTAAAAAGCACAAGAATCGATGATTCAGGAGGAGACCACTTTTCAGGATATGAAGGAAGCTATCAAAAATGAACAGTAGGAGATGTCAAACAAAATATTTGAATTCTAGCAAGAAGCATTCAATTATAAAAAGATTCTTATTTAACAGCATACAACTATTGAAAATATTCGACTTGAAAACCAATAGCTCAGTAAAATAAACGAGTAACTATACTCAACCATTTAATACCTCAAAAATATCAAACACTCTTCTACTGAAAGCAATTCAAAACTTCAAGAAGATCACTCCGACAAAGGTTCTTTGTATTCATGTTAGTTGGTTGAATACAGAAGCGAAGAGGATTGGAACACTATTGAATGCTTTAGAAGAAATGAATCTGAAGAACTTAATTTCAATGGAGAGAGATAAGTACTCGATATATCAGAGCATTACATTAAGTTCAACAGAACAGAGTAATTTAGGTCGAAGGAAAAAGAAGGTGGAACCCTTTCTATAATAAATTCTAATGAAACCAAGCCCATCAAATTTCATGATCAGATGGAGCAAAGCTTCACCAGAAAAAAACTGCAGAAGTACTAGCCTCAAAATAATAGTGCTATCGTGAGGATATCAACAGTTGAGTCAAGAGATGAGCCAAACTGCCATTAAAAGGAGGTCGTGAGGATCAACTAGATTCAATAGTTCCAGATGACGGATGATCGGGAGGAGCAGCCTCAAGTTGACCCCTACAGGGCATTTTTTATTTTGGTAATTAATTTCCTATTCAGTTAGTCCAGTGTGAAAGGCTTAATAATTCCTCAATGTGTACAAATGGCAATGACCAAAAGTTAACAATTAGCTATGAATGGTTGGTGGCGAACAAGATTCCCTACAATAAATGGCAAGAAGAAATCAGAAAAAATATGAAGCTCAGCCGTAAATGACATGAATACCTTATGATTTTTCTATTCTATTTATCTTAGTTTCAAAACTCATGTAGTTCGGTTATGAAAAGCTGTAAAATTTAGGATTTTATTTATTTTATTATCTATACGGAAATCACCTTAAAAAGATGTTGAACTGAATACCTGTATTTAGCATAAAGGCTGATCTAAAAGCATAAGTTATTCAAAAATTGTCAAAGGAAAGCTACGATGAGAGGATGTAGAAATAATTTGGCAGATTAAGTCTGGACAAATATGTTAGGAGGGGCGACATGAATGAACTTCTTTTATTTATATAATTTAATTTTTCCTTGATTATATCATGTTGGGCGATGAACTGAACAGTCCGAAAAAAGGCAATCAATCAAAATCCTCCATCTTAATGGAATCTATAGATGAAAAAAGTATGATTTGTCCTAACTAAAGAGCTGACCAACCTGATCGAAGATAAGGACCGCACTATTAGAAAGCTCACCAAGAGGATCTAGAAGCTAGAAGAAACTCTCAAGCGAACTCTGAAGGAAAAAGGGTCGAAGGACCGGAAAACAGAGGCTGAAGAGGGAGGAAATGTGCATCTGCAACTCCTCAAAGCATAAATCTAAAAAACATAAAAGCTCTAAAACATTATTGAAGACATCAGTGACAGGATTCACTTGATCCTCGAAGACCTTTCTCATGATAACACAATCACAGATAACACTTAAGAAATTCGGATGGTACTAAATGAGCTGGGAAACTCTAAGCTATAGAGCTAATCCTTCGATTATTTTGAATACGAGCAGCAGAGGTCCCTGAACATTTCGGCAGAGTGGGCAAAAAAAATAGATCTGCTTGAGGGGGCCTTTAAATCATTCAAGAATAGGTTGACCTCGTTAAAACAGACCAACAACCAACTGATTGTGGACAATTAAAATATGAAGGGGCAGCTCATTGCTGTGAAGGGAAAAAATAAAAATGACTAATAATTGAAGCAGCTCGTCTAAGAACTGAAGGAATAAAAGAAGCAGAAGTAGAAATTTAAAAAACTATTGGAGAAAGTGGAGTTTTAGAAGAACTAGCTCATCAATAAAATAAATTTGATGGGGAAGGAAACTGATGTAAAAGCCAAAACTAAATAATAGTTGCTCCAGTACTCCAAGGAGCTTCACTATAGAGTGAAGGACCTTGAAAAATAAAAGGAAGCCATCATCAAGGAGTCCACCAAGGACAAGCAGGAAGACTTGAAGAAATATCAATAATTCCTTAAAAAATTAAAAGTCATCAAAGAAAAAAGTTTAATGGGGAAAAGCTGCCAATGATATATCTCACTGTTTTGATGTGCAAATAATCACCCTTCTCTACTCTACATCAATATTAGACACATCAGGTTATTAAGTTGTGCTTTGGCTCATAGAAACGGTGGCCGCTTCTACGCACATAAAATGTATACTACATAGGATTAGGCTCCAACTTCTTCTCCCTTCCTTCAGCCACCGCATCGGGCTTTTTTCTGACGCCTTCGACACCTACTTCAATATTCTTCAAAACAACTTTCGGTCTCTGGACCTGTTTGTCACTAAATTTTAGTCTATTGTTCCTACCCAGATCCTCAACATTTTACAAATCTACTTGAGGTTACTTAGATCCATGTTTATTTTTATTGGAGCCTTCATAGCGACTATCGAAAGAAGAAGCTCGATGGTTTCCATAATAATTGGGAATATGGGGAAGTCTGTTTCTATTTGTTCTAGGATAAACTTATTGATTATATGCGTCAAACTTCAGATGTGTAAAATGCTCATTTGTACTCTGGACAACATTGAAATTGGCCCCTATATCTTTTGATTCTTTTTTCTTACTCGGCTCATTAATCCTATAGCGATTTGGCCTTTTCTTTTAATTGATGCATGAGTCATCACAAGACTAAAACTCCCAACTGCTCAAGTTTTTATACGCAGAATTGCTTCTTGGCTCCTCGCGTATGGCAATTATCGGCTGACGTATCAAGACCTGAGCTATCTTTTGACTTTATTTTTCCATCATTTCCTTGAAAATTTTGATTTTTTCATGAAAAGACTCTTATTTTGCCTGGAAAGCCGCTATTTGTTCCCTGTTGAACTTATTCCTGCTCAATATTTAATTGAAGAGCTGTTTAGATTTTTACTTAGCATTTCCATTCATGTCTTCGATAAGTTGAGTCCTTGAAAGATCCATTGTACTGTAAAGCTGGATAGTCATCTTAGTGGCAAATTTCTGCTTTTGCTTCCTGACTCTCTATTGTTCTCTGATTTATTCTCTAATATGACTTGATGTTTCCTTTGATACAGAGCGCTTTTTCGGTTTGTCGAGTGATTTTTCTTGTTTTTTTTCAATAATCACAACTGTTCTGGCAGGTTTTGGGGTATATATCTATTGGAGCCGTTCATATTATCCATTCTCAAGACCTTCGATCAATTTACTCAGCTTATTCAGCTATGACTGAAGCTTGTCTTGTGAGTATACCACTATCAGCTTTTGTATTGCTTGAATAGGCATTTTTTATTTAGGATTTATGAGCTTTATCAGTTCCCCTTTCATGATCTGATACTTTTCCATAAGATCACTATCATAGAACTTTTCTTTTTAAAGAAAAGACTCCACTATTTACAGTACTCGAGCCCCTACTCTTCCCATCAATTTGCTAATCTAATCTTCTGAAGAATCACAGTCCTCATACTTCTAAATAAGCTCTTGCTCTTCTTTATTCATGCTTTCCATAATGTCCACAATTTTTGAATGCTACAGCTGATGCTGAATAATTGAGTCCTTTACAAAGAACTCATGATCCTCGTCCCGTTGCTTGGTGATGATGTTTTTATTGTACTGAAGGAGCTCGATGTGGCTCTATTATCGTTTTTTGAGGTTACGGAGAAAGACTGCCCAGTCGTTGTTGAGGTGGGCCTACAGACAGGCAGCATCTTAGAAGTACATTCTAATAAATATATTATCAGTGAAGAAGGACCAAAATACAAGTTTGTCAATCACAGCAAACTGATCATACTTTTGATTGTTTCTTGAATAACTTTCTCTTTTAGACAATTCAAATAAATCAAATATGAAACAGAATCGATAATTGAGATATAACTCTTATCCAAAGCATTGTAAACTCTCATTGCTGCAAATCTCAACAATACTATTTATCAATAAAAATATAAATAAACGGATGATCTAACAATAGTCCTCCTAGCCTGAAAGCATAATATGCGCTGATTTTGATCTTCTCTTTAGATTAATCAAAACTCAGGAATAGTGCTACCTTTCTCTCAACGAAGTTGTCTCAACTGTTCTCCATGGCCGTTCCTAGATAGAGGAAAACATCTTTGTCCACGACCTCATCCACAAATACAGGCAGCTCATCTAATCCCACACATCCAAATCAGAACAGCATCAATAAGAACAACGAACACTCCTGCAAAAACACCCTCAAAAGGTCATGGCCAGTGATAAAATAAATACCTTTCTCAAAAGAGCTTGCTTTAGGGTTCTGGAAGTCATTTTTACAACTATTAACCAAGTCGGCCACAAAGCATCTACCTTGTATCAAAAATTTTTGAGATTCAAAGGTATTTGTCAGAAAATCATATTTGAAAATAGTGAGGACAAATCATTCCAACTCATCAAGCAAATATCTGAATTCAGCCAACACAAATATAGTGCCTTGATAAAGTGCCTCAAAAACATTACAGATAGCCTGTAAAACGGGAAAATTCAAGAGATTGACAAACTCAGAGAAAATTGGCCTGATAGTATCCCAGCCAATTACACAAATGCTAGCAAATAGAATCACTTCAAATCACTGTTCAAAGGAAGGGTAAAATTGCTTGAGAAAAGATAGCAGGCCAAAGAAGAAGCAAAGGCACTTGATCGGGTGACTAACCATAAAAAAGCTAAAAAAGTCATGGATTGTTATAAAGATGTTATGGACTTTAACCGTCAAGATTTTCTGGAAGATTTTATAGGCTGTTGCCATTAAAGCAAAGAAAAGGCGATCAAGTAGCTCCTGAATAGAAACAACAAGAACAAAAAGACAATAAATGAGTTCATAGAGAAAAAGCCTCACAAAAGAAGAAGAAAATTATCAGAAGCCCCTGCAGCCGATGAATAAAAATGCCGTCTCTTCGAAGATAGATCCAATCTCATTAAAAATCGAAATACCAGTTCCGAGAATAATAAACAGAGTTTGCTTCTGAAGTTCAAGGAGAACTAATACAGATAAAGAACATTAACATCTTAATATTACAAAAAGGTCAGCAAGGGAGAGTTTCGGTCTAGAAACGAGAAGAGAATGGCCACCAACACTCAGTATAGTGATAGATATCAGCAAGGTGCTATCATAAAAGCTATCGAGGACATTATTTGTGAGAACGAGGAGTTGTAGGTCAAAGTGAATGAAGCCAAAACTGAGGAAAGGCTACCTCTTTTGAACAAAAGAGCCATTTCAGTAGATAAGCAATACCGAGGGATATAAAATGAGCTGAGTAGAATTAGTGTTTCCAAAAATATTTCTCGTTCAGTCAAGCAGGGATCTTCGAGAATCAAGAGAGGGAAGCTTGAAAAATCAGATGTGTTTAATTATAAACTCAAGTCATCAGGAAGTATCGTCTATCAAGATTTGAGCCACAAACTTATCCACATCAATGATCTTAATAAACAAGTCTGTTTTTGATAATAGCTGGAAAATTTAAACCTAACTGCATGAAAATATTCAGAAGAAAAGCCATAAAAACAGAGCCTTCCGAGCAATAACTCCAGAAAAAGAATGCAAAAGGTCAGTAGTGGTTGTTATTCTCTCATTTCAATAAGCACAGCTCTCACACTTCCACGATGTTCGTCCACGATACTTTGAATAACAAATTAAATAACAAACTTTATAAGCATTCACCTGAACAAAGATAGACCAGGAAGTCATATAAAGATACAGCAAAAACATAAATATCTTAAACAGTGGGTACTTATGATCCAACACAGATATTGTGAGATCCTTGTGGAGAGATCAGGA
>Ga0100402_1004966_pt1 | contig 13845 bp, 12 predicted proteins | sample CryGeyme20150102_FD_80419 | JGI IMG/M metagenome (GOLD analysis project Ga0100402, IMG submission 80419) | Groundwater microbial communities from Crystal Geyser aquifers in Utah, USA - Crystal Geyser metaG 2015-0102 | ecosystem: Environmental > Aquatic > Deep subsurface > Groundwater | place...
TCTAGATGCTACTGTAACCTTGAATGGCTGGGTACAGCGCAGACGGGATCATGGCGGTGTCATTTTTATTGATCTTCGTGATCGTAGTGGTATTGTGCAAGCAGTGTTTGAACCTGATAATGAAGTAATTTTTACAGATGCTGAGCAACTGCGGTCAGAGTTCGTTGTTGAAGTGACTGGCCGAATCAGGGCCCGACCTGAGGGCATGTGCAATTCAAATATGACAACGGGTGAAATTGAAGTTGTTTGTTCTCATTTGATAGTACTCAATAGCTCAGAAACACCCCCATTTCAATTAGATGAGTATCATAAGACTAATGAAGATATACGCCTACGCCATCGTTACCTTGATCTACGCCGCCCTGAGATGCAACGCATATTTGCAATGCGATCGAAAATGTATCAGTTAATTAGAGAGTTTTTAGTCAGTCATGATTTCTGGGAGTTTGAAACGCCTATTTTAACAAAAGCGACTCCGGAAGGTGCGCGTGATTACTTAGTACCTAGTCGCACCCACAATGGAGAGTTTTTTGCCTTACCTCAGTCACCTCAATTATTCAAACAGCTCTTAATGATCTCGGGCATGGAGCGATACTTTCAAATTGCGCGTTGCTTTCGTGATGAAGATTTACGCGCTGACAGACAACCGGAGTTTACTCAATTAGATATAGAAGCTTCGTTTATTGATGAAAACTGGTTAATTCAAATGACTGAAAAAATGATCAGTCATTTGTTTCTAAAATTAATTGAGGTAAATTTAGGTCCGGAATTTCCACGCTTAGACTACCAAGATGCTATGCAACGCTATGGAAGTGATAAACCTGATTTACGAATTCCTCTAGAGTTAGTCGATATTGCTGATTTAGTTACGGACGTAGAATTTAAGGTTTTTTCTCAGCCTGCAAAAGATAGCTATGGTAGGGTCGTTGCTTTGAAGTTACCGGGTGGGGCAGAGCTATCACGTAAAGTGATTGATGATTATGAGGCTTTTATTAAAAATTACGGCGCTAAAGGTCTAGCATATATTAAAGTTAATTGTCGCGGTCGTGGTATCGATGGACTGCAGTCGCCCATTTTAAAATTTCTACCTGACGACGTTGTCGAACAAATACTACAGCGAGTTGAAGCAGGCACCGGTGATTTGATATTTTTTGGTGCAGATAAGATAAATATTGTCAATGAATCTCTAGGCGCTTTACGGGTAAAGCTAGGTCATGATTTGAAATTATATCAGCAACAGTGGTGCCCAGTGTGGATCATTAATTGGCCTATGTTTGAAGCCAATCAAGAAGGTGGTTGGGAGCCATTGCATCATCCATTCACTGCGCCTCAAGAAAATAGCACAGCGCAATTGGCAAAAGAGCCAGGCGAATCTCTAGCGAAGGCTTATGATTTGGTTATTAATGGCTATGAAGTGGGTGGCGGTTCAATCCGGGTTGACAATGTCGAAATGCAAAAAAAGATTTTTGAAATTCTCGGAATCACCGCTGAAGAAGCTGAACAGAAGTTCGATTTTCTACTAACCGCATTAGGCTATGGTTGCCCACCCCACGGCGGAATTGCTTTTGGACTGGACCGACTGTTAATGCTTTTACTCAATTTAGACTCGATCCGCGATGTCATAGCGTTTCCAAAAACCCAGACAGCGCGGTGCTTGTTAACAGGCGCTCCATCAACCGTTGCTTTATCGCAGTTAAGAGACGTTGGAGTACAGACAATAAAAACTCTGGAAAAAAATAAGGGGTGATTATTAATGGCTGGACATAGTAAATGGGCTAATATTAAGCACAAAAAAGCCAAAGAAGATAAAAAGCGTGGCAAAGTCTTTACTAAACTGATTAGAGAGATCACTGTAGCTGCGAAGCTAGGGGGCAGTGAGCAATCTTCCAATCCAAGATTACGGGCTGCCGTGTTGGAAGCTTTTGGCCAAAATATGCCTAAAGATACCATAGAACGTGCGATCAAAAGAGGTGCTGGTGATGGTGATGATAGCAATAATATTGAAGAAATATTATATGAAGGCTATGGTCCTGGCGGAGTCGCTTGTTTAGTTTATACTTTTACCGATAATCGTAATCGGACTGTTTCTGAGGTGCGCCATGCATTTACTAAGTGCGGAGGTAATTTAGGCACTGATGGTTCAGTTGCCTATTTATTCAGTAAAGTAGGGTTAATTGTAAGTTCTCCGGGTGTGGACGAAGAATACCTAACTGAGCAAGCCCTGAATGTAGGCGTTGATGATATCAATGAGAATACCGATGGAAGCTTTGATATTATTACGTCATGGGAGCAGGTGCATGATATTCGAGCCTATTTGGAAGATAAGCAAATCAATACTGAATCCGCCGAAGTTATTATGCTACCTGCGAATCAAATAAGTGTAGATGTTGATACTGCTTACGCGATTATTAGGCTAATAGAAATGCTTGAAGATTTAGACGATGTTCAAAAAGTTTACTCAAATGCAGACATTTCTGACGAAGTGATGCATCAATTAAATCAGCAAAGCTAATGGTGAAAATTTTAGGGATTGATCCAGGTTCTCGGGTTACTGGCTATGGTTTTATAGAGGTTGCTGGGAATCATCATCGTTATTTGTCCAGTGGTTGTATTCGTTTGACAGCTGTTGATGTAGCCGAACGTCTAGTAACAATTTTCAAAACCTTGGAAGAACTAATATCACACTGGCAACCAAGCGAGTGTGCAATTGAAGAAGTTTTTGTGCATCATAATGTCAAAGGCGCATTAAAGTTAGGCCAAGCTCGAGGTGCGGCTATTGTTGCATGTGGAAAACTAGCTCTACCTGTTGCTGAATATTCTGCACGAAAAATCAAACAATCAGTTGTTGGATATGGAGGTGCGGATAAAAACCAAATGCAGCATATGGTTAAAACTTTATTAAATTTATCAAGTAGCCCATCGGCTGATGCTGCGGATGCGTTAGCTGTCGCGCTTTGTCATGCTCAACAACGACATTGGCGAAGTGCCGTTGCTCATGCATTAGGAAAATAAACGATGATTATTCAACTTCAAGGTACACTTTTTCAGAAACAAGCACCTTACCTCGGAATTAATGTTAATGGCGTCGGCTATGGTCTGCAGGCTTCGTTAACTACAGTGGCGGGTTTGCCTGAACTTGGTCAGCAAGTCACTTTGCACACTCACTTATTAATTCGTGAGGATGCCCATCAGTTGTATGGTTTTACAGATATAAGAGAGCGTGAAATGTTTTTACTGTTGATTAAAATTAATGGCGTGGGGCCTAAGCTAGCACTGGCAATTTTATCAACATATGAAGTGACTCAATTGGTCGCATTAGTTGCTCAGAATGATCTGGCAAGCTTAACTCGGATATCAGGGATCGGGAAAAAAACTGCTGAACGTTTACTTATTGAGTTACGTGATAAGGTCGATCAAGCAGATATTGATTCATCATCTTTAGAAGTAATTCATATAAGTGCCGAAACAATCATTCAACGCGAAGCTGCAGCAGCATTACAAGCTCTAGGTTATAAACCAAATGACGCTGAAAAAGTTATACGAAAAGTCTATTCTTCGGGAATGGACCTTGAAACAACCATTCGATGTGCGCTAAAAAGCTAAATGATTTAAGGAAAATGCTCTTTTTTCTATATTATTTAATCAATTGGGTAAAATTCATTAAAATCTTTTTTTTTGCTCGTTGAAATTGCCGGTTTTTTGTTAAAATCTATTTTTGGTTTAAATTGTATAAAATTAGCTTGTTAAAATGTGAATAAATTGTTAATTTGAAGAAATCTATTGATGATGGTAGCATTTATAAGTATTTCAAACATATTATAATCCGTTAAATTCTTTTATAGAGCGAGGAAGGTATCATGCCAAGGACATATTCAGTTAGAAATAGTCAAGCAGAAATTTATTATGAGCGAGGACTAGACCGTTCACGATGCAAACAGTACAGAGAAGCAGTTTTCTGTTATAAGAGAGCGGCTGATCAACATCACGCTGATGCACAATACAATTTGGCGTTAATTTATCATACAGGTAAGCCTGGAGTTAACAAAAATTACCAATTGGCTGCAAAGTGGTATCAAAAAGCGGCAGATAAAGGTTGTATTGAAGCCTTAACAAATCTGGGCGTTTTATATAGTGATGGTTTGGGGGTAAAGCAAAATAAAGAAACTGCCTTTAAACTATATTTAAAGGCAGCAAATCAAGGAAGTTTAATCGCCGCATTTAACGTGGCTGCAATGTATACCAAGGGAGAGGGGATAAAACAAGATCTTAAAAAGGCTTATTTCTGGTGGAAAAAGTTAGCTGAGAATGATCATAAAGAAGCTCAGTATAGATTAGGAAGAATGTATGAGTGTGGGGATGGGGTCGAGAAAAATGAGAAACAAGCTTGTGAATGGTACTTTAAAGCTGTAGACCAAGGGCATGTGAGTGCTTCCAATAATTTAGGATATATGTTTAGTAAAGGTTATGGTGTGCCAATGTCTGATCAGGCGGCACTCAGATGCTGGGAGACGGCAGTTAGAGAAGGTGATCACGTTGTTGCTAGCTATAATCTTGGACAAGTGTATGAACACGGATGGGGGGTTGAACAAAATTTAACTGAAGCGCATAAATGGTACCTTAAAGCAGCGAATAAAGACTATACAAATGCTCAATTTAGTTTAGGGTTGATGTTTGAAGAAGGCCGTGGGGTCAGTAAAGATATAGAACAAGCTTTAAAGTGGTATCGAATCGCTGCAGAAAATCATCACACCAACGCAATAGATAAAGTTGTGAATTTAGAGCGGAAGCTAGCTTCTCAAGATACTTTTGATAATACTCAAACCTCGATACTTGCTGAGATGGCAACAAAGTTTCATGACTTAGTCATGGCAGAGCCATTAGACTCAACTGTTGAAGAATCTAACATATCTAAGAAAAAACTGACATAAATATTTCTGATTTTAACTTAAGCTATTATCGGCAGCTAGTTACGAGGAAATATGACAAAAAAACTAAATTAGTCTAAGCTTAATATACAACTATAGTTATAGGATAAATATGTGTATGAGCAATATAAAAGACCAATCCAAACAAATATTTTCAATAGATGTTTTCGATAAACATCAACTCTATAATATCTACATGCCATTTATTAAAAACAGTGCGATTTTTATTCATACAGATAATGTTTATCAATTAGGAGATGAAGTTTTTTTATTGATGCGGTTATTAGAAGACCCAAAAAAATATCCTCTGGCAGGTCGGGTGGCTTGGATCACTCCTAATTGCGCTCAAGGGGGTCGCCCGGCAGGAATTGGCGTTCAATTTTCTGATAGCAAAGGTCAAGAGCTTCAAAATAAGATAGACACCTATTTAGCTGGTTTACACAACTCTAGTCGGCAAACTATTACTTTGTAATGAACTTATCGAACCTGGAGTTTGAGTGACATGTGTAAGAATTAAACCAATGAAAAAATAAACAAATGTAATCTTAATGCTCAGTAAATTATGCCAGAACCCAAGCTCAGGAGTTACTAAATGGCTCATCCACCAAACAACCACTAATGTTAATAAGCCTCCAGCCAATCGTCTGAATGGTTGCCAAGGTAAATACAAGGTTATAAATAGAGTCAATAATAACCATGGAGAGACATCAAAGTTAGGCACCTGTAAGTGCCAACCGAATAGGGCGCCTACCAATAATGGATAACTTATCCCTAAACGTAACCACAAGATTGCAGATGTTAAATTTGTGGGCTTTTTGTCAAATCCAAGGTATCTATCGAGTGCTATAGGACCGGGGCCGAGACGACATTGACAAATTAAAAATCCGATACAGCCTAGCTGTAAGCTGAGTATTAAGCTAGCAGGGATGGTATAACATGGAGATGGTATAAAAGTGTGTGGAATTGTAAGCACCGGTAAAGCAAACCATTGTAACATAAGTGCACAAATACCAGCACTGCAAACTAATCGAGTAAAAATTCCTGTAAGCAAAGCTAAACCGATAATGGTAGAAGCGCTTGCACAGATCATAATAAGCGCCCAAGGTGAGAGCCAATTAAGAAATAATTGGTTGATAAAGCGATTGATGACCCCCATGCTACCAATTAATGATTGAATAAAATTTAACTGTGTTGAAGTGTTCAATGCGAGGTATAAACTGGCAATTCCTCCTGCAAAAAAATAGAAACCTAAGCATAGACGAAGGGTAGTAGTGACCAATCCTAACTTAATTTGACGATAAACACTCATATAGTGCGAATTTCCTAGCCATTAAACGGATATTTTGCTATCTTTTAGCAGTTTTTACAACATAAGTTAGTTAGATTAGAAATTAATGCAGCAAATACGTAATTTTTCAATTATCGCTCATATCGATCACGGCAAATCGACCTTGGCCGATCGCATTATTCAATTGTGTGGGGGTCTTAGCGAGCGCGAAATGGCTGCTCAAGTATTAGACTCAATGGATATTGAGCGCGAACGAGGGATTACTATTAAAGCCCAAAGTGTGAGCCTATCTTACCAGGCTCAAGATGGGTTGAAATATCAGTTGAATTTTATTGATACCCCAGGCCACGTAGATTTTGCATATGAAGTCTCGCGATCGTTAGCCGCTTGTGAAGGGGCGTTGTTAGTGATTGACGCTGGCCAGGGTGTTGAAGCTCAAACAGTTGCAGTCTGCTACACAGCGATTGAGCAAGGGCTGGAAGTTTTACCGATTTTAAATAAAATAGATTTGCCGCAGGCGGAACCTGAAAGAGTCAGCCAAGAAATAGAAGATATTATTGGTATAGACGCTTCGAATGCATTAGCTGTCAGTGCTAAAACAGGCCAAGGAATCAGTGAGCTACTAGAGTTGATTGTCCGTCATGTACCCGCACCTGAGGGTTCTGTAGAAGCGCCTTTGCAAGCATTAATTATTGATTCTTGGTTTGATAGTTATTTGGGGGTTGTCTCTTTAGTACGTATCAAAAATGGAGTACTAAGTGTTAAAGACAAAGTCACAATGATGTCAACTGGACGCAGTTACGAAATTACTAAAGTAGGGATCTTTACACCTAAACTAGTTGATAAACAAGAGCTATCCGCAGGCGAAGTTGGTTTTGTCATTGCAAGTATTAAAGATATTCATGCTGCACCTGTAGGAGATACGATTACTCTAGCGAGAAACCCAGCAACGAAACCACTGCCTGGCTTTCAAAATGTATTACCCAAAGTCTATGCAGGGATGTTTCCAATTAGCTCGGAAGATTATCCTGCATTTCGAGATGCATTAAGTAAACTAAAACTCAATGATGCTGCGTTGTTTTTCGAACCGGAAACCTCGGGGGCATTGGGCTTTGGCTTTCGATGTGGTTTTCTTGGTATGTTACATATGGAAATTATCCAAGAACGTTTAGAGCGCGAGTATGACTTAGATTTAATTACTACGGCTCCTACAGTCGTTTATGAAATACTATTACGAAACAATGAAGTGATTTATATTGATAATCCAACAAAATTGCCACCAATAAACCATATTCAAGAAATTCATGAGCCGATAGTTCAGGCTAACATTTTAGTTCCTAGTGAGTATTTGGGTAATGTTATGACTCTCTGTGTGGAGAGGAGAGGCGTTCAAACGAAAATGTTATACGTTGGGCGTCAGGTCTCATTGACCTACGAATTACCCATGAATGAAGTGGTGTTAGACTTTTTTGATCGTCTGAAATCGTTAACCAAAGGTTACGCTTCGTTAGATTATAGTTTTTTACGCTACCAAATGGGAGATGTCGTTAAATTAGATGTTCTAATTAACGGTGAAAAAGTGGACGCACTGGCGCTTATTGTGCATCGCGAAAAAGCCGTTCCATGTGGTCGAAAGTTAGCAGAAAATTTAAAAGAAATTATTCCTCGGCAAATGTTCGATGTAGCCCTACAAGCAGCGATTGGTTCACAAATCATTGCTAGACAAACAATAAAAGCGTTGCGAAAAAATGTTACCGCCAAATGTTATGGAGGAGATGTTTCGCGTAAACGTAAACTGTTAGAAAAGCAAAAAGCTGGGAAAAAGCGTATGAAGCAAATTGGTAAAGTAGAAATTCCTCAGGCAGCATTTTTAGCAGTATTAAAAGTAGATAAGGATAGATAATGAGTTTTGAATTGATTTTGTGTTTATTAACCTTGTTAAGTGGCCTAACTTGGGGCTTTATCAAAGGAGTTAAGTTTTTAAAAGGTAAATATAAGTATTTGCAGCTTAATAACTGGCATAAAATCATACGTGAACCGATAGATTTTATGGCATCTTTATTTCCAATTTTTTTAATAGTATTCATATTTCGGTCATTTATGTTTGAGCCATTTGTGATTCCTTCTGGCTCTCTTGAGCCAACATTAGAGATTGGAGATTTCATACTCGTTAACAAATTTGATTATGGAATCCGGTGGCCTTTATCCCATCAGGAAATTATCTCAACTCATGCCCCTAAACGTGGCGATATTATGGTTTTTCTATATCCAGAAGATCGAAAGATGTATTTTATTAAACGCGTGGTAGGGGTTCCCGGAGATATTATTAGCTATATCGATAAAACACTCTATATTAATGGTAAAGCCATGCCACAGAAAGTGGTTGGGCCTGCTTATGAGTATGATGAACATGGCAATATTTGGCCAGTTGAACAGCGGGAGGAGAATTTAGATGGAGTCAGGCATTCAATTTTTGTTCGGCCCGATATCTATGATCAAAACTTATATCAAATTAAAGTGCCTCCTAAAAGTTACTTTGTGTTAGGAGACAATCGGGATGACAGCAGGGATAGTCGATATTGGGGCTTCGTATCGAACGATGATGTTGTTGGTAAAGCGGCTTACATATGGTTCAGTTGGAACTCACAAACTTCTGAATGGGCTGATAAGATTCGTTTCCAACGAATGTTTACACGTATAAAATAGACAAAATTAAAGTAAGGGGAGTAACATGAAAAATATTCACCGCCAACGTGGTTTGGCTTTATTTTCACTGATATATAATTTAGTCGCCCTTGTAAGTATCGTTTATGCGGGTATCATTTTAGGCCCTGTATACCTTGAAAATCACACCGTAGAAGAATCTTTACAGAGTATTAAAACGGAAAATCTAGTGGATCCTCACGATACTTTGCAAACAATCAATATAAAAATACGTCAGTACCTCTTTGAAAAATTTCGTATGAATAATGTCGCCCACGTATCCTCTGATGACATTCATATTGAACGCGATGGCAACGGAGGGGTCAAGGTCAAAGTTGCCTACAGTGTTCGCAAAAACGTTATTGCCAACGTTAATTTTTTACTAGAGTTTAATAATCATATAGTGGTTCACTGATGTCTAAGCAGCATAAAAAAAAAGCACCACTTTTATTACAATATGAGTTTAAGCAGCCTGATTTATTAGAAATTGCTCTTTCCCATCGCAGTGTTAGCGGCGCTAATAATGAGCGTCTAGAGTTTCTTGGCGACTCAATATTAAACTTTGTTATCGCAGAAGAGCTCTATTATCGTTGGCCGGAGGCCAGTGAAGGTGAATTAAGTCGTTTACGATCCAGTTTAGTTAAAGGCGAGACACTTGCAGAAATCGCGCGCGATTTGAATTTTAGTGATTTTTTGCGTTTAGGAATAGGGGAGTTAAAAAGTGGGGGTCAGAATCGAGATTCGATTTTAGCGGATGCGCTTGAAGCGGTTATTGCAGCGATATATCGTGACAGTGATCATGAAACTTGCAAACAATGTATCCTACGTTGGTTTGAGACGCGGTTAAATAACTTAACGTGTGTGAGTAATTTAAAGGATCCGAAAACCCGTTTACAAGAATACTGCCAAGCAAAACAATATTGCTTACCTGAATATATAGTGTTAGACATTACAGGGGTAGCCCATAACCAGACTTTTCTTGTGAGTTGTTCGGTAAGTGCTTTACAGTTAAGTGCAAAAGGTTATGGTTCAAGTCGACAGCGCGCAGAACAAGCTGCAGCTGAACAATGTTTAGGAAAAATCAATGGTTACTAAATTAGAGACCCACTGTGGTTTTATAGCGATAGTTGGTCGTCCAAATGTGGGTAAATCAACATTGCTCAATCGTATTTTAGGCCATAAAATTTCAATTACAGCCAATAAGCCTCAAACCACAAGGCATCGTATTTTAGGTATAAAAACTCTACCTAAAGCCCAACTTATCTTCATGGACACGCCAGGGTTACATCGGCAACAATCTAAAGCACTTAATAAAGCTATGAATCAAGCAGTATTAGAGACCATACCAGAAGCGGACTTGGTTTTATTTGTGTTAGCAGCTGGAAAGTTTACTGAAGAAGATGCTTGGGTTGCTAGACGGTTGCAACACTATAATAAAAAATGGATCATCGCAGTCAACAAAGTCGATAATATCCCTGATAAAAAGCAACTATTGCCATTTTTGCAAGATCTCAATGAACAATTTCCAACCAATCCATTAGTACCCATATCAGCACTACAGGGCGATAACATAGAGGCATTATTAAATTTACTGTCAGATCAACTGCCACTCGATCACTTTTATTTTCCTAGTGGCCAAATGACTGATCGCAGTGAACCTTTTTTAGCATCAGAATTAATCCGAGAAAAATTAACTCGTTATCTGAGTCAAGAGTTACCTTATAGTGCGGCAGTCATGATTGATGAGTTTAATCGCCAACAAAATTTATTGCGAATAAGTGCAACTATTTTTGTAGAGCGTGATTCACAGAAAGCCATTGTAATTGGTAATAAAGGCGAGCGACTCAAGCAAATTGGTCAAGCAGCACGCCAAAATATGGAGCGTTTGTTTGATAATAAAGTTTATCTAAATCTTTGGGTAAAAGTTAAAACGGGCTGGTCTGATGATGCTCGAGCAGTAAAAAGTTTAGGTTATGACGAACAAAACTAAGCTACAGCGTGCTTATATACTACACTGTCGTCCCTATCGAGAAACGAGCTTATTGCTAGACTGTTTTACTGAGCATGATGGCAGAGTCAGCATTTTAGCTAGGGGTTTACGGCGCAACCGTAGCCCTGTGGCTCGATTATTTTGTGATTATTGGCTTGGTTACACGGGAAAAAGTGAACTAAAAACACTTGTTGAATTAGAATACGCTGAGCTGACTCATCATTTACATGGAATGGCACTATTTAGTGGTTATTATTTAAATGAACTACTACTGAAGCTGATTGAAAAAGAAGCCCCTATGACTAAGCTTTGGCACCTTTACCATACAACAATAAAACAGATTTCTTATGGTACAAAAATAGCGCCATTGCTCCGAGAGTTTGAGCTAGGGATGCTAGATGAACTAGGTTATGGCTTCCAATTGGATGAGACTCGGTCTGGCGAGCCATTGAATAAAAGTAAAGCATATATCTTTGAGTTTAGCCATGGTCTTGAGCCTTATCGAGATCAAGCTATTACATCCACGATGTCAGTCTATAGTGGAGCTGAGTTGTTAGCTATTCAAGCTCGGGATTGGCAAGTTTCCCAATCGTTATCCGCTGCAAAACGGCTACTGAGCTTAGTAATTGATCAACTATTGGGCGGAAAACCTTTAAAATCTCGATATTTTGCTCAAAAATTACTACGAAAATAGTTCAAATCCTCGAAAATTGTTACAAAAAATAAAAAAAATATAGTTTACAATCATACTCAAATCATTTAACCTCATGGATAAAAAAAAATAATATGCTGGAGAGTTTAATGATTAACAAGCAACGTTCAATTTTATTAAAACAATCGATTGTTGCGCTCAAGCACGTCTTTGCTAAAGCCTGCCAGCGTGAAGGTTATGATTTCAAAGCTAATGAAATTGTTGAGCTTGACAGTAAAGAGGTGACTTTAACAAATGTGTTTAAAGCAATTAATAATTTTATTTATACGTTTGTAGATGTCCTTGCACAGCTTAGTGAAAACAATAAGCTAACTGTAATCAAAAATCTGATGAAGCAAACTGCGCAACTAGCGTGTTGGATGGATATTGTCGAATCATTTACCTTGCAAATAAATGAGCCGGTTAATTCTTCACTATACGAAGTCATGGCATTTACCAACGACTTAATTAATCAATATTTTGATAAGCCCTCTAAAAATGAAAGTATTCTGGTTTACCAAGCTGTAAAAGAATTAGGAATCGATTTAACAGGTGGTGGGTTAATTAACAATTTTATTAAGAAAGCTTTTGAGACTGCAGCATTGCCAGCTTTTGCCGAGCTTCAAGTTTATACGTTATATTATATTTCGAGGTGTCACTCTGGTTTTTATGATAAGCAAAACTTGCTTGTTAAATCATTAGATAATTTAGAAGAAAGTCAAAATCACTTAGCAAATGCGCTATATCACTATGCTCAGATGATAATTAATTATCAATCCGATGAGAAGATAGAAGATACTTTAGCCAATGTTAATCAGATGAAAGCTTCAATTGATCAGATTGCACAATTAAAAACTTCCATAGATAGTTTATGGCAAACGATCAATACTGATGCTCAACTACCTTATGAGCTAAAAGTTCAACTGCATGGTCTAGCTTTTGAGTTGAAGTCGAAGGTCAATAAAGAATTAATCAAAAAATTTCCTCCAAAATATCAAAATGCTTTAAAAAACATATACGACGAAGAAAATAAAAATATTGAAGCTTTTATTGCAAGTATTAGTAAAAGTCAGCAAAGGCAAAGTGAACTTAATGTCAAATATGATGGTGTGCAACAAGATTTGATAAAAATAAGCAATCTTGCACAACAATTTTTGACTGAAAAGTTGATGAGATTAAAATTCGACATACAACCGGCTCCAAATATTCCCAGTCAACCTTTACTCAAAGACCGATATCGTGCTGTTCAAAAGTTGGCTCAAAGTTATGAGCAAGATTTATTAAAATTAGCTAATGTGAAAAATGAATATAAAAAACTAAGAGAAACCTGGTTTCAATATATTAATACTTATCCAAATCTTAAAGAATTTATTAATAAGAATTTAGCCATTTTGGATAGTGAACTTCAAGGGCTTGAAGTGCATCAGTCTTCTATCAAAGAATATCAAAAAATATTGGGTACAGAAGCTTACACAACTATAATCAACGATTATGAGAAGCTTGGAAAAAAACTATCACTTTATAGTGAAAAAGAACATTTAGAGCTGCAATTAAAAGATTATGAAAAAGAAAAAATTGAAATAATCAACGCACTTGAGAATTTAAAAACCCAGCGTGAACAAGCAATGCAAGAAAAAATATCCTTAGAAGCTGAAAATCGAAGAATTAATAATGCTCTAAGAAAAGTACTTAATGAACGTGATATAAAAAAATCCCAGATTTCTGAAAAAAGAAAAATGCTTTTAATGGTTAGTCAGTTAAATATTCCAATGATGGCTTTTAATAACAATGAAATTAATGAAATTGAAAAGATTTTAGGTGTGGATACAACCCATCATTATTTTTGGAAAATTATAGTTCAACAAAAAGAGTCTTCTGTTCTCACTGCGAGCCGCCAAAAGAAAAAGGCAAGAGATGCATTAAAGAAATTTCACCAGAGCAAAATGAATCAATTAAAAAATGAATTCAATATTCTTAAGAAAAATCAAACATTAGTTGAAGAAAAGATGAATCGTTTTATTGAAAGTCAGGAAATCATAGCTGCAAAATTAAGCGATTTGTGTTTGAGTATAGATAATTCAGATAGTATTGATAAAGAAACGATTAGCAAACTTGAATTGGATTTAAGAAACATTCATTCTGATAAAATAGGACCTGCTCAGCTTAACATTAATAAAATTGAAACTCAAATTTCAGAAATTTCTAGACAAGAGTTAATACAAGCTGAATTAGAAAGATGTCAGAAAAA
>Ga0100402_1004969_pt1 | contig 13835 bp, 14 predicted proteins | sample CryGeyme20150102_FD_80419 | JGI IMG/M metagenome (GOLD analysis project Ga0100402, IMG submission 80419) | Groundwater microbial communities from Crystal Geyser aquifers in Utah, USA - Crystal Geyser metaG 2015-0102 | ecosystem: Environmental > Aquatic > Deep subsurface > Groundwater | place...
AAGGTGTCTTTTGACATGCCGGAATATGTAGGAAATGTGGATGGATTGGGAACGCTTCGTATTTTGGAAGCGGTTCGTTTGTTGGGCTTGACTGAGAAAACTCGTATTTACCAAGCCTCTACTTCTGAATTGTATGGAGGATTGGAAGAAAACAAAAACGAACGTGGTTTTTACGATGAGAGCACGCCTTTTTATCCACGTTCACCATATGGAGTTGCGAAGATTTATGGGTTTTGGATTACCAAAAATTACCGTGAAGCCTATAATATGTTTGCGTGTAACGGAATTTTATTCAACCACGAATCCCCACGAAGAGGAGAAACTTTTGTAACTCGTAAAATTACAAGAGCCGTAGCAAAAATTGCGATGGGTTTACAAGATAAATTGTATCTAGGAAACTTGGAGGCAAAACGTGATTGGGGGCATGCCAAGGATTATGTGCGTATGATGTGGATGATTTTGCAAGCAGACAAACCCCAAGATTGGGTGATTGCTACGGGAGTTACCACTACTGTGCGTGATTTTGTAAAAATGGCATTCGGAGAAGTGGGAATTACACTACGTTTTGAAGGAACAGGCATCGATGAAAAAGCATATATTGAAAGTATTGACCAAGTAAAACATACCGCCGCAAAAGGACTCGATCATCGATTATCGACTATCGATCATCGTTTGTCGATTGGCAAAGAGGTTTTGTCTATTGACCCTAAATATTTTAGACCAACCGAGGTGGATTTATTGATTGGAGACCCTAGCAAAGCTAAAAATGAATTGGGTTGGGTACCTGAGCATGATTTGGCATCTTTGGTGCACGATATGATGGAAGGTGATATTGCCTTGATGCGAAAAAATGTGGACTTGTTGAAGGCTGGTCATGAGATTTTGAAACAGGAGGAGTAGTAGTTATATTGTTAAAATAAAAGATTCTCAAAATATCATAAATAAAATTTTATGAAAATATTAATTACAGGAGGTGCAGGATTTATTGGTTCACATGTAGTACGATTATTCGTAAATAAATATCCCAATTATCAAATATTTAATTTGGATTTGTTAACCTATGCAGGAAATTTAGAAAATATCAAAGACATAGAAACAAAAGAAAATTATCATTTTATAAAAGGAGATATTGTAGATGAGAATTTGGTTTTGGAGTTATTTAAAGTACACCAGTTTGATGCTGTCATTCATTTAGCAGCAGAATCACATGTAGATCGTTCCATCACAGATCCTTTGGCGTTTGCTAAAACAAATATTTTAGGAACTATGAACTTATTGAATGCTTTTAAAAGTCTTTGGGATAAAAATTGGGAAGGGAGAAGATTCTATCATGTAAGTACTGACGAGGTTTATGGAACCCTAGGAGAAACAGGATTCTTTACTGAGACAACTTCCTATGACCCAAATTCTCCTTATTCAGCGAGTAAAGCAAGTTCGGATCATTTCGTGCGAGCGTATGGAGAAACCTATAAGATGCCCTATGTTATTAGTAATTGCTCTAATAATTATGGTGCCAATCAATTTCCTGAAAAATTAATTCCATTATTTATTAATAATGTGGTAAACTTCAAGTCATTGCCTGTATATGGTGATGGAAAATATACCAGAGATTGGTTGTATGTAATAGATCACGCCATTGCTATAGATGTTATTTTTCATCAGGGTAAAAACAAAGAAACCTATAATATAGGGGGCTTCAACGAATGGCAAAATATTGATTTAATCAAATTGTTGTGCCAGCAAATGGATGAAAAATTAGGAAGAGAAAAAGGAACTAGTGAACAGTTAATCACTTATGTAAAAGATCGTCCTGGGCATGATTTACGCTATGCCATTGATGCCACTAAATTAAACAAAGAACTGGGTTGGAAACCTTCTGTTACTTTTGAAGAGGGGTTGTCAATCACTATTGATTGGTATTTAAACAATCAAGAATGGCTGAACAATATTATCAATGGAGAATACCAAAACTATTATACGAAACAATATAATTAAAATATGAAAGGAATTATATTAGCAGGAGGTTCAGGAACTCGTTTGTATCCCCTAACAAAAGCAACCTCAAAGCAATTATTACCCATCAATGACAAACCGATGATTTATTATCCTTTATCGGTATTAATGTTGGCAGGCATTAAAGAGATTTTGATTATTTCAACTCCACAAGATTTACCTCGATTTCGAGACTTGTTAGGCGATGGTAAAGATTTAGGAATGCATTTTGAGTATGTGATACAGCCTTCTCCTGATGGTTTGGCACAAGCTTTTATACTAGGAGAGCAGTTTATTGGTAATGATGATGTGTGTTTGGTTTTAGGAGATAATATATTTTATGGTCATGGTTTTGTTGATTTATTAAAAAAAGCAAGAAAGACTGTTGAAAATAAACAAAAAGCAACTGTTTTTGGGTATTATGTAAAAGATCCTGAACGATATGGAGTGGTAGAATTTGATACAGCTTTTAATGCATTGAGTATCGAGGAAAAACCACTAAAACCTAAAAGTCATTATGCGGTTGTTGGCTTGTATTTTTATCCAAATTCAGTGGTTAAAATTGCTAAAAATGTCAAACCATCTCACAGAGGGGAGCTTGAAATTACTTCTGTAAATCAAGAATACCTAGAAAACGATTTATTAAAAGTAGAAGTAATGGGAAGAGGGTATGCATGGTTAGATACGGGCACACATGAATCATTATTAGAAGCCTCAAATTATATCCAAACTATTGAAAACCGTCAAGGATTGAAAGTCGCTTGTATCGAAGAAATTGCTTACGAAATGGGGTATATTAATAAAGACGAATTACTTGCATTGGCAGAGCCTCTAAAGAAAAATAATTATGGTCAATATTTAATTGCAAGAGCGTCAGAAAATAAAACCCTATGAATTTTAAACGATTAGCGATTCAAGACGTAGTTTTATGTGAACCTACCCTTTTTGGTGACAACAGAGGGTATTTTGCCGAAACGTTTCGTCAAGATAAATTAGATGAATTTTTAGGTTTTAAAATTGATTTTTGTCAAGACAATGAATCGAAATCATCTTTAGGTGTTTTAAGAGGGTTGCATTTTCAGTTACCGCCTTTTTCTCAAACCAAGTTGGTTCGTGTGATCAAAGGGAGTGTGTTGGATGTTGCCGTAGATATCCGAAAAGGCTCCCCTACCTTTGGACAGCACGTTGCAGTTGAATTAACAGAAGAAAATAAAAAACAGTTACTCGTCCCTAGGGGTTTTGCGCACGGTTTTGTTGTTTTAAGTGAAGAAGCCATTTTTGCATATAAAGTAGATAACTATTACAGTCCTGAATGTGATCGAGGTTTGGCTTTTAACGATCCATCAATTGCTATTAATTGGCAGTTAGAAATTGCACAATTAAAGCTGTCAGATAAAGACACAAAGCAACCTTTATTAAAAGAAGCGGATAGTTTTAATTTCAATATAAATTTATATGAATAACGTATTAGTAACTGGCGGTAACGGGCAATTAGGTTCAGAGCTCAAGGAATTGGCTACAAAACACACAAATTATCAATTTATATTTACGGATGTTGAAAATTTGGATATCTGCGATCACAAAGCGGTACTCACATTTATTGAAAAAAATAATATTAATACAATCATAAATTGTGCAGCTTACACCGCTGTTGATAAAGCTGAGGAACAATCTGAATTAGCAGATAAAATCAACCATTTGGCCGTAGCTAATTTTGCACAAATCGCTAAAGATAAACACATACAACTCGTTCATATTTCTACGGATTATGTGTTTGACGGTATGAACCATAAGCCTTATATAGAATCTGATAGTCCAAATCCACAAAATGTATATGGACAAACAAAGTTAGATGGTGAATTGGCAATGCAACAAATCAATCCTGAAAATTCGATTATTATAAGAACTTCATGGGTTTATTCTAAGTACGGAAATAATTTTGTAAAAACGATGCTGCGTTTAGGTAAGGAACGTGATCAGTTAAGTGTAGTAGCTGACCAAATAGGAACACCAACCAATGCCGCTGATTTGGCAAAAGTTATCTTAACTATATTACCAAAAATTAAAAATGAAATTGTTGAGTTATTTCATTTTTCTAATGAAGGAGTGTGTAGTTGGTACGACTTTGCAAAAGCTATTTTTGATTTAAATGGAACGGATGTAAATTTAAAACCAATAGAATCAAAAGCGTATCCAACACCGGCAAAAAGACCTTTTTATTCAATAATGAATAAGAGTAAAATAAAAGAAAAGTATAAGTTAGATATTTCTCACTGGGAAGATTCATTAAAAACTTATTGGCAATAGATATAAGTATAAAAAAAATTCATTTCATGGTGGCTAGTACTTTTTTTACTGTACTTTAAACCTACTCAAATAGATTTGTTGATTGGTAACACTACAGAATATAAAACACAATTTGGTTGAAAACCGAAATATGATTTAGTAGAAATGGCCAAAGAAATGGATTAGGCTTATTTAAGATTATATTAGTTAAATACTGCAGTTAAAATAAATTAGTTGTTATACAACTTTAAATTTAATAGTAACTTGGAAATATGGAGATTGGAAATAAGGACTTAATATGGAATTATACAGCAACCTTTTTAAAGATTGCTTCGTCGGTATTGTTATTCCCAATCATATTAAGAATGTTGCCTACAGAAACAGTTGGGATTTGGTCAATTTTTATTACAATTACTGCTTTTTCCTCATTGATTGATTTTGGTTTTGGTCCTTCGTTTACTCGCAATATTACATATGTTTTTAGTGGTGTTAAAACCCTAAAAGTATTAGGCTTTGAAAAAGTGGAAACAGATAATTTAGATATTGATTATGGTTTATTAAAAAGTGTGATTTTAGCCATGAAAGCAATTTATCTTAAAAGTGCATTGCTATTACTTTTACTACTTTCAACTGTAGGTACATATTATATTTATACAATTTCACAAAATTACACTGGAGATTTAAAGGAAGTCTATATTTCATGGGTAATTTTATGTTTATTAAATACCTATAATCTTTATACACTTTATTATGATTCATTACTGCAAGGAAAGGGGATGGTAAAAAAATCTAAACAAATCATAATTGTAGGTCAAATTACTTATTTAATAATTGCAAGTTTTTTTATAATTTTAAAATTTGGGTTAATTGCAATTGTAGCTGCTCAAGCAGCTTCAATTTTAATTGTTCGTTTACTTTCATTCTACTCTTTTTTTACAAAGGATTTAAGAAATTATTTAGAAAACGCAATTCCAAAACAAAAAAGAGATGTTTTAAAAGCTATCTATCCAAATGCTCTCAAAATTGGCTTAACATCATTAGGTGGTTTTATGGTACAAAGAGCATCAATAATTATTGGGTCTTTATATTTACCGCTTAGTGATATTGCCTCTTACGGAATAACAATGCAGCTAATAGCTATAATTGCCGGTTTATCTAGCATTTTTTTGGCAACATTTTTACCGAAAATTATAAAATATAGAGTTTCAAATGAAATTCAAAAAATTAAAGAAGTTTATATAAAAGGATTATTTGTTCTTATGTTGACATACTTATTTGGGGGTGTTGGAATTATTATTTTTGGAAATTATGGTTTAAAATTCATTGAAAGTCAAACAGTATTATTACCAAATTTAATTTTATTCATGGCATTAATTTTATCACTAGAACAAACAAATCTAATCTTGGCGGGCAATATTCTATTAACAAAAAATGAAGTACCCTTTTACAAATCCTCATTGATATCTGGTGTTTTAATAATTATTGGACTTTTAATTTATTTTAATTTTTATAAAATCAATCTTTGGGGTATGATTTTGGTTCCATTATTTATAGATATTATATATCAAGCATGGAAATGGCCTTTAGAAGTCAAAAAAGATTTAAATATCAATAAAAATGATTTTATATTAATTTTATGTAATTTTAAAAAAAAATAGATGGTTGATTTTATCTCAAATAGAATTAAGTTAAAAATCTTCAAGCATAAATGGAGATTAAAAAATCCACATAATTTTACAAAAATTAATTCAATTTTCCCAATTGAAAAGGTTTCTGTAGGAAAAATGACTTATGGACCCTTAAATATAAATAATTTTGGGCATAATTCTGAAAAACTAATAATAGGTAATTTTGTTTCAATAGCTTCAAATGTAATTTTTTTATTGGGGGGAAACCATAGAACTGATACTTTATTCTGTTATCCAATTTATTCAAAATATATTTCAACGTCACCAAATCATGATGCACAACCAAAGGGATCTATTATTGTTGAAGATGACGTGTGGATTGGTTCAAATTCGATTATATTATCTGGAGTAACCCTTGGAAAAGGAACTATCGTTGCCGCAGGGAGTGTAGTTGTTAAATCTACTCAGCCATATTCAATAGTTGGAGGTAATCCGGCAAAGGTTATTAAAATGAGATTTGATGAAAATATAATTAAGGTTCTAATTAGTATTGATTTTAATAAATTAAAAGAAGATAAAGTCGTTGCCCTAATCTCTCTTTTGTATGAACCTTTGACCTTAGAAAAATTAAATTATTTAAAACGAGAATTATTTTAACCAATTCATATTTAATAAAAAACGATACCTATTAATTTATCATTTAAAACAGTTATTTAATTTATGATAGAGTTTAATGCTTTTATTTACGGTTTATTATTCTTTTTTTATTTTTTAAAAGATAGAAAAAGTAGTATATCTGTATTATTATTAGGCATTTACTTTATAGCAGCTTTATTCTCAGTTTATTTGTTTAACCATCCTGATTATGATAATAGATTTATCAAATTAAGTATAGGACCTTTTATTTATTTGTTTCTTTCTTTGTTTATATATTTTAAGCCACTTCTTAAATTTAAAATAGAGAATGTTGTTATTATAAAAAAGCCGCCAATTAAAATAATATATAATATATCCATTGTTATCATCCTTGTATCCGCATTAACCAGTTTATTATTATTTCCTTATGCTGTTAAAGGAATGATTGGCGACCTTGCTCAAAATAGGATTAATGTAAGGGAAAATGGCTTAGAGGGTCTAAATGATTCTTTTATTTCTTCATCTATAGTTACTTTCGGTTTAAGCATTAATGATTTCTCTATTTTGCTTTTTTTTTATTTAATTACATTTTATAAATCTAAACGAACCCTCAATACATTTTTAGGTTTTTTTGTAATTCTAACACCCTTATTATATTCATTTTCATATACTGCAAGAGGAACTCTAATTTTTATATTTTTAAAAGTTTTAATTTGTTTCTTATTGTTTAGGAAATTCATGCCTATTAGAACAATTAAATTATTTAAATATTTTTTTGCAATTAGTTCAAGTATGCCATTGATTTTTACAATAATCATAACAAACTCTAGATTTGGGGATAGTAATATAGATCCATATTTTTCTGTATTTCAATATCTTGGTGAATCTTTTATACAATTTAATGGGATTCTTTTTGATAATATTAAAGATTTCCTTTATGGAGATAGGACTCTTCCAATATTTAAAAAAATTATTGGAACCAATCTTTTAACACTTGATCAACAGATGAAAATTACTGGCATTAAGCCTTATATATTTTATACTTTTGTAGGAGATTTTATTATGGATTTTGGACATATACTAACATTTATACTTATTGCTTTTTTAAGTTTTGTTATGAGAAAATTAATAAATTATAATAAAATAATACATTTTCACGATTTAATTCTTTTTTACCTATATTACTTGATTGCAATTCAAGGTGTTTTTTGTTATTTGTATATTGGGTATTTAGGAAATTTCATAATTATTAGTACTTTTATGATTTATGTTTATTTTAGAATTAATGCTTCAAAAATTTTATTTAAAAGAACTAAATTTAAATAGTATGATATTTTCACGAGAATATGAATTTAATTAACATCTAAACTAATGAAATTTACTGTAGCAATTCCAGCATATAAGGCAAGTTATTTAAAAGAATGTATAGAGAGCATTTTGTCACAAACAGAGAGTGATTTTGAATTAATTATTGTTAATGATGCTTCTCCAGAAGATATTGAGAGTATTGTTGATGAGTTCTCTGACAATAGAATTAAATACTACAAAAATGAAACAAATACTGGAGCCCTAAACGTGGTATTGAATTGGAATATATGCTTAAGTTATGCTTCTGGTGATTTCTTTATATTAATGGGAGATGATGATGTGCTTGCTATTAATTGTTTAGAGGAATATTCTAAATTAATTAAAGACTTTCCTAACCTTGATGTGTATCACTGTCGCTCTAAAATAATTGATAAACATTCAAAAGTTATTGATGTTACAGCAGCTTTACCAAATTATGAAACAGTTTATGATAATATGCTTCATAGAATTAGAGGTTTAAGACAGCAGTATATATCCGATTTTTTGTACAGAACGAGTTTTTTAAAAAACAATAATGGGTTTTATAATTTACCTTTAGCTTGGGCATCAGATGATATTTCTTCATACATAGCTATGGGAAAAAAAGGGGTTGCACACTCAAATAATTTTCTTTTTAATTATAGGAGAAGTTCAATAACTATTTCTGCATCAGGGAATGATAGATTTAAAATGGATGCATTGTTAAAAGAGGATGAGTGGTATAAACAATTTTTAAAACAAAAACCTTCTGATTCAAATAATTTGTTATTTTATCATCTTTTGGAAAATGAGATTCCAAAATATATTAGGAAAAAGAAAATAAGGACTATTGTTAGTTCATTATTTAACGGCGGATATGTTAAAATATTTTTTTGGATAAAAAGACAAAAAAAGTACACTATTTCATTAATAGATATAACTTATGCTGTTATAGAATACAATAAGCAAAAAAGAAGTCTGAAAGACTATGAAAAAAGATAAAGTTTATTATTTTCCTCCTTTACCGCCAGCATCAAAGAATTTAGTCATAAACCCATACAGTGAAAATTTCATAAATAGTCTAAAAAAAAAATTTGATGTTTCCAATGCTAAAAGTTCATCTTCTAGTGCTCTAGTAGATTTCTTCAAAAATTTATTTTCATCAAATCTATATATATTTAATTGGATTGAAAATATTGGAAAAAAAAAGTTAGGTATTATTCAGTTTTTTTTATTTTTAATTGGGTTCTTTATCTTAAGATTAAGAAAAGTAAAAATATGTTGGGTGGTTCATAACTTTCATCCCCATGATGGAGATTCAACAATTTCAATCCTAGTGAAGAAATTGATGTTGGCTAGCTCAAAAATTATAATCACACATTCTAGCGAAGCCAGAGATTATTTTTCTTCAAGAACAAAAGCACAGGTAAAATTCTTTCAGCACCCATCCAATCATAAATTGAAAAATAAATATATTGATGTGCAAAAAGAATATGATATTCTTATTTGGGGTACTATCGAACCGTATAAAGGTGTTCTGGAGTTTTTGCAACATCATTGTAGATCGCAAAGTTCTGGCAAACTGCGTATAAAAATAATTGGGCGTTGTAAGGATAAAAATATAGAAATGGAAATTTTAAGGTTTTGTAATAAGTTTGTTGAATTTGAAAATAGAATAGTCCCATTTGATGAATTAAATTTGTTAATTCAAAAATCTAAATTTGTACTTTTCCCATATATATCATCTTCAATTTCAAGTTCCGGAGCACTTATTGACACTTTGTCATTTGAAGGTAATATTATAGGTCCGAAAAAAGGAGCTTTTAAAGATTTATCATCAAAAGGACTATGCTTTGTTTATAAAGATTATGATGAGATTTATAAAATTTTTGAATCAGGACTTTTAATAGACCCAAAAAAAATAAAAAATTTTAATGAAGAAAATAATTGGATTATATTTGGTGATAGTTTTTTTAACTTATACAATACGTGTTAATGAATAAAGCTTTTCAACACGATTTAGGAGTTGTTGATTATGAATTATATGGGTAGTATTTTAATGACTGATGATAAAGTTTTATCAATAGGAAAACCAATCGGTTCTTACGAAGTTAATTCTATTTGTAAAATTGTTATGAATCATAATAATTTAGTCAACAGGTTTAAGCGATTGTTTTCACCTCTTGGTTCTAATTTTAATTTATATTTTAAGAAAAAACATTTTTGTATTATTTCGTGCATTTCAATATACTATTTTCCAGTTTTTTATAAACATTATACGAGATCGAATCAATAAAATATTATTTAAACAAAAATATATATAATTATGAAAGTACTTCATGTTGTGGGGACATTAGATAAAAGTGCTGGGGGACCTTCAAGAAGTGTTCCTCAGATGTGTGAATTTGTTTCAAAATATAATGTCGAAATTGAATTAGTGACAAGACCATCAAAAAATCAAGTAAAAATTAATGAAACTAATTATTATTATTTGAAAAATTGTTCCTTTTTAGAATTGTTTTTTTTTGGAATTAAAATTTCAAGAAAAGAAATTTCTTTAATTCATTTGCAGCATGTATGGGATCCTTATATTCATATTATGGCTTGGTTTGCTAGAAGAAAAAATATTCCATATATAATTACGCCGAGAGGCATGTTAGAACCTTGGATAATGAATCATAATTCATGGAAAAAGAAGTTAGGTCTCTTTTTATATCAAAAAAAAGATTTAAAAAAGGCGCTTTGTATTCATGCTACTTGTGAAATGGAAAAAGAAACGGTTAGAAATTTAGGATTTAAAAATCCAATCTCTGTAATACCTAACGGAATAGATTTACGAAATATTAACAGTTTAAAAACAAATTTTGGAACCAAAAAGTTTGTTTTTTTGTCCAGAATTCATGTCAAAAAAGGGATTGAGTTATTATTAGATGCATGGAAGCAATTAGAAAGAGAAGATTGGGTTGTCGAAATAGCAGGTGAAGGAAATAAAGATTATATAAATAAATTAATCAAAAAGGTAGAAGTTGAAAAAATTAAAGGAGTTTCATTTGTGGGACCTAAATATGGCACATCAAAGTGGGATTTCATTAAAAATGGAGACGTTTTTGTTCTACCTACTTTTAGTGAGAACTTTGGGATAGTCGTTGCAGAAGCACTTGCAAGTGGTGTCCCCGTTATTACAACAAGAGGAACACCTTGGGAGGAATTGAACTCGCATAATTGTGGGTGGTATATTGATATGAGTATAGCTAACTTAAAGCATGCTTTAAACGAGGCAATGGATTCTAGCTCCGAAGAACTAGAGTTAAAAGGAAAAAACGGTAGAAGGTTAGTTGAAAAAAAATATGATATGCAAGCAATTGGCAAAACCACTAAGGAAATGTATAGTTGGTTAATGAATCCATCATCAAAAACTCCGTATTTTATTTATAAAGATTAATTTTTTTTAAATTTTTATAAAATTATATCCCAAAAATATATAAAAATGAAATATCAAGACTTAAGTAAATTTAAATTACCATCAAATTTCAGAGAAAGGGGACCTTTTTTTGTTGTTTTATGGTGGACTATTCAAAATACCTTATTTGCGTGGTCTCCTCAACCTCTTTTTGCATGGAGAGTTTTTTTATTAAGATTGTTTGGAGCAAAAATAGGGGAACAAGTTAAAATAAGAGCTAGCGTAAAAATTACGTATCCATGGAAATTAGTAATAGGTAATTACTGCTGGATAGGTGATGATTGTGATATTTATAATTTAGGAGATATAACTCTTGGAAATAATGTAGCATTAGCTCACCGCGTTTCACTTTGTACAGGAAATCATCGATATGATAAAATTACTTTTGACATTTTGGCGGAGCCTATAAAATTAAACGATGAAGTTTGGTTGCCAAATGATGTGTTTGTAGGTCCAGGAGTAACTATTGGAGAGGGAACTGTTGTAGGTGCAAGAAGTACTGTTTTAAAAGATTTACCACCAGGGATGATATGTTATGGATATCCTGCAAAACCTATTAGAAAAAGAGAAATAAAATAATTATGAAAAATATATTAGTAACTGGGAGCTCAGGTTTTATTGGGACAAATCTTATGGCATTTTTATTGGAACAAAACAATTATAATGTTTTAGGAATTGACTTGGTAGTTCCTAAAATTAATTCACATACTGACTTTTGGAAAAAAAATGATATTAGAGAAAAAAAATCTTTACTTAAAATATTTAGTGAATTTAAACCTAACATTGTTATTCATCTTGGAGCAAAAACAGATTTAAATGGAGTGAATTTAAATTATTATAATGCAAACTCTGATGGGGTATCAAATTTAATAGAGGTTATTGCTCAGGTAGGTTCGGTTGAACGAGTTATATTCGCTTCTTCAATGTATGTCTGTGTACCAGGATATAAACCCAATAGCAACGAAGATTATAAGCCACATACAATTTATGGAGAAAGTAAAGTGTTGACAGAAGAAATAATTAAAAACTCTCTTCTTTTGGATAAAAACGTTTGGTCAATTGTTAGACCAACTTCAATTTGGGGGCCATGGTTTGGAGAGCCTTATAAAAACTTTTTTGATATTGTTCTATCAGGAAAATACATGCATATGGGGACAAAAGCATGTATGAAAACTTATGGTTATATAGATAATACTATTTTTCAGTTGATTAAAATTATAAATTCTCCAAAAGAAAAAATTCATAAAAAAGTATTTTATTTGGGTGATTATGAGCCTTATCATATTTCAGATTGGGCTGATGAAATTGCAAGTTATGCTAATTTAAAAATACCTAAAGTACCATATACATTTTTTAAAGCACTAGCATTTTTTGGTGATTTATTAAAACTTGCAAAAATTAAATTCCCAATGACTACATTCAGGTTGAAAAATATGACCACAAATAATGTACATGAATTAAGTTTAATAAAAGAAATCGCAGGTAATCTTCCTGTTTCTAGGATAGAAGGAGTAAAACAAACTGTTGATTGGATCAAAAAAAATAATCTATGAAAGTCTCCATCATCACCATCGTCTATAATAATGCCCTATGTATCGAAAGCTGTATGCAATCTGTGTTGAGCCAAACCTATCCCAACATTGAACATGTGATCATTGACGGGGGCTCTACCGATGGTACACAGGCTATTATTGAACGATATAGATCACATATTGGGTATTTTATTTCTGAAAAAGACAAAGGCTTGTATAATGCCTTAAATAAGGGTATCAAAGCAGCTACTGGAGATGTAATTGGGATTTTACATTCGGATGATTTGTTTTATGAAACTACCACCATTGCAAAAATAGTGGATGCTTTCAAAACTTCCGCCGCAGATATGGTGTATGCCAATGGCTTGTATGTAGAACGAAACAACATTCAACAAGTAAAAAGGGTGTATAAATCCAAACCATTTCAAAAGCGGTATCTGAATTTTGGATGGATTCCGTTGCATACCACCATCTATGTAAAGAAAGAAGTATTTCAAGACTACGGATTGTACGACGAATCGTATGCTATTGCCAGTGATTATGATATTTCTATTCGTTGGTTTCAAAATCCTGCGATCCAAAAATATTTTTTGAATGATTGGGTAGTTAAAATGCGTTTGGGGGGTAAAAGCACGACCCTGAAATTGCAGAAGAAAAAATCTTTAGAGGATTTGAAGATTATTAAAAAATACCATTTATTGGGGAAAGTGACGCTTGCGTATAAAATTTTACGGAAGGTGAAACAGTATGGTTTGCCGAAGATTGTGAAGTACTAGGGGTTAGTGGTTAGGGGTTAGTGGTTAGGGGTTAGAGTTTAGGGGTGGTTTTGACCGTCTATTTTTGACAATTGGTGAAATTCGTGTCTGTCTTTTTTTTAGTTGGTAAGCTCAAAATCATTTTTTAGGCATTTGTTAGTGAGCTTAAAAAAGCTATCTTTGCATTGCTAAAAAATAATCAATGAAAAAAGGAAGTTCT
>Ga0100402_1004974_pt1 | contig 13826 bp, 12 predicted proteins | sample CryGeyme20150102_FD_80419 | JGI IMG/M metagenome (GOLD analysis project Ga0100402, IMG submission 80419) | Groundwater microbial communities from Crystal Geyser aquifers in Utah, USA - Crystal Geyser metaG 2015-0102 | ecosystem: Environmental > Aquatic > Deep subsurface > Groundwater | place...
AATATATTATATAATTATTATTTAGTTTTATGATTAATGAATATTGCATTTATTGGGGATTGGGGATTGGGGATTGGGGATTGAATTCTCAATTCCCAATCCCCAATCCCCTAATACACAAGTACACAATAATTATTAAATTAAGTAAGTAATAACTAAACATTAATTATTAATATAAACTTAACTAATAATACAAATATTTAAAAACTATTGAGTTTTAAATTAATTTAAATTAATTTTTTATTATTATATTTAAATTAATTTAAATTAATTTATTATTATTCATAATTGTATTTATTAAGATATTTAATCTAATTCTATTTTTTAGTAGTTTTCTCAGTAGTAGCCTTTAATTTTAAATCAGTTAAAATTTCAATTCCTTTAGTCTTATTAGATATATTCGCATTAAAATCTGATGTTTGTGCTCTTAAGTCTTCAATTTCTTTACTTAATAAATTATTAACATTTTCTACGTTGGAAATCCTATTAAAATTATTAAATATAATACCATTTGTCTAATTTGTCTTTTATGTCATTCTTATCGGTTTTAGAATTTAATCCTTTTACGTTTAAAACCTATTTAATTAATGAGTTATCAATGAATCATTAATTGTCAATGAATTATAAATGATTTATAAATGTTAAAATATTTACTTTGAGTAATTTTGATTTATGGTCGATTTTTCCAGACATCAAACCTTGGTTGACTGCTTCGAATATCATTGAATGAACTTCGAAACTATCTGAAATATCTAAAGTCTTTTGAATAAAATCTAACGAAATATTCTATATATTAAAATAAGTTTAATATAAGAATTAATAAGTAATAAAGCTTATTGATAATTTAATGTAATTTAATTATATTACTTTCTTTTCTTTGGTTAGATCTAATAAATTCAATAACTTTAATTTTTTAATCATGTTATCGTCAAGTTTAATGTAATAAGCAGGGTTGGAAGCAATTTGTTGCTTATAAGTTAAATAACTTCTTTGACTAAATACACTCAAAGTATTATAGTGAGCATTTCCATTTTCATTTTTATTTAACTATAAATAATTATATTAATAATATCACTTACCTGAGCAACATTTGGCTCATTTAAGAATAATTGCAAATTATAAACTAAATTGCTTTTTAAAATTTCTTCGATTATCTTTTCAACCTGTTTTGGGTCTGAGCTTGTCTTAACAACTTTTAAAAATTCTAAAGTTTTATTATTCTGCTCCATTTATAATATTATAATCATAATATAATATAAGGGATTATATAAATTATTATTACTAATAAAATTTATTCAATAATAATTTAATATAGATAACTAACTTAATACAATAATATATAAACAATATATAAATAATAATATAAATAATATATAACTAATTTATTATTTATTTAAAGTATATATTTTCATTATGGATGACAATATAAATATTTTAAATATAATAAATACAGACAATACAGATAATAAAGACAATACTTCAAAACTAGAACTAGAAAAGATTAATTGTGAAGTCTGCAACAAAATTAGTTATAAATATAAATGCCCAAAATGTCTTACTAAAAGTTGTTCATTAATTTGTGTTAAACAACATAAATTAAATAAAAAATGCAATGGGATAAAAGATAAATTTTCAAAAAATAAGAATTTAACAGAGAAGGATTTCTTTACTGATGTAAGATATATGACTGATATGTATAATGAGACAAATAGTGTATCTAAAAAGTTATTTTTACAAACGGAAGATCAAGATGAACGTAAGCTAAAAGAAAAGAAACAAAAAAATTTTAAGAAGTTATGCAAAAAGTTTAGATCTGTAAACTTAATACGATGTCCTATCTACCTTGATAGATTTATCGAAAATCAATCATATTGTGACTCAAAAGAGAAAAAGTTTTACTGGACAATAAGGTTTAACATAATCTCAACAAAAAATGATATTGTAATGACACATATAATAAAAAATCCAATTGATGACTCATTATATAGTTTGAGACAAATTCTTGAGATGTTTTTTGAAAACAAATCCGAGTTGTCTGTAGACCAACTGTTACTAATAAATAATGTAAATAAAGATAAAATAGATAGAATTTCATTGCTATATCCATTAAGTAACGAAGAATGGCTGCAGGTAAATGAAGATAAAAAAGTAATTGTTGGTAATAGTTATTATGAAATTTGCAATGACAAGTTATTACTAAGAGAATTTCTAAAAGACAGAACTTTATATGAATATCTTATATTATATTTTTATATATTATAAAATAAGTTTTGAATTATATATAAATGTAATATTATTTAGTTTGTATAAAATTAGAAAATCTCTATAAGATATTTTGATAAAATTGTGTTTTTCTATTTAATACTCTTTTTCTTATTATAAGTTTAATAGTATAATAATATAACTAATTAATAAGAATAAGAAAAATATAAAATTATAATGTTATTAATAATTATAAAAATTATATAATATAAACAAAAATGAAAATAATATTATAATTAATGAAAACAAACTATAATCTAACAAAAAACATAATAAAATATTTAGTTTTCTTAACAAAAGCAAATAGAATTTCATATAGACTATCATTTGTAAGTAGCTTTATGTGTTTTTATTTGTCTTATACTACATACAAGTAATCTTCTTTATGATCTCTTACTTTTTTCTTCATTCTTTTTATATTTATCTTATGTTGTTATTAAGGCGAGGATAGATATTCATACTGTTGTTCCATATGTATATTCTCGTAGACTTGTTGTTGTGATTTTGAATTATATTATTTACTATTAAAGTAGTTGTTATCTTACATCAAAGTATATAAAATCAAAGTAAACTTCTTAAACTCTAGATCATTTTTTGTTAGACAAGTTTGCTTGTTTTTCTACTTTTATGCAATGTCTGCTTTGTAACTATACGATTTTTCAGTATTTTCTTGAGTTTTTGTTTGTATTTTGTGTTATTCATGTAATGTTATGCTTTTGATGTATTAGTTGATAAGCTTATGGTGTACATTTTTCGTTTTCTATATTTAGCTTATCGTAGGAAAAGTAGTTATCTTTTCAATATTCAACTGGTTAATAGAAAAAAGTTTAACTTCGAGTATGTGTTGTAAATTCATCCACTTTTTTGTTTTTCTTACTAGTTTCAATGTTATTACATGTCCTCTCAACTATTCTTTCACTTTTCTGTTACTTTTTCTCCATCTTCACAAAATCCATTTTATCTTTTTAATATAATTTATTATAACATAATCATAAAATATAAATAAATAATTAAAGAAAAATAATAAAAACTATGTTTATTCAAAATTTTCAAATTAAAAATAAAATGAGTAAACGAATTAAAAACTAGTTAATTCAAAATCGAAAGTAAACAAAAGTAATTTACGACTCTAACAAGCACAAATCTAATACTCATCCGGCAATTTAATCAATAGATCACTTTTTTCTTCTAAATTTAAAGGAAATGTGTTTGTTTTTACTAATGATGTATATTAATATCAAAAACTTGAAATTATTTTTTTGCAAATCAAAAGACATTTCTATGTAGAATCAAATAACAAGTAATAAAATCGTAATAATACTAGAATTGAATCTAAGTCGATATAGTAATCTCAAAAATATAACATCAGCAAAAAAGTTTTCCATTTTTTTATAAAAATAATAATAATTAATCCAATTGAAAATTAATTATCCAACCAAAATCAATTATTTCTAAAAATTACTTTAAAAAGACAACGAAACATAAAATTCAATATAATAAATGGCAAAAAGAGCAACAACTAAAAAACCCACTAGAGCTGCAAGCACCAGAAAAGCACCATCAACTTCAAATGTATGTGCCACTACTCCAGTAGTCGCTAAAGCCTCAACCACAAAAGCCCCAAGAAAAGCAAAGGCCCCAAAGAAAGCCGCTAAAGCTAAAAGAGCCGGAGGAAAGAAAGGAGGAAAGAAAGCTAAAAAAGCTGGAAAAGGAAAAGGAAAGAAATAAAATAACACCTATATGTGTGTATATTTGAATAATTTATTAAAATAAGATAAAAAAATTATTTTATTTTAAATTCGTCTCTTTTAATTTATTACTATTAACTAATAAGAATAAGTATTTATAACTATATATCTATGTATTCCAAACGCTATTTATATGAATCTCAATCTAAATAAACATTTTTCTCAATAATCTTCTTGGTTTGTTTGTATTCCATGCAAGATTCTAGTTATTTTAGGAATTTCTTCGGATTCCTTAATTTTTATAAATTATGACATTTATCTTAAGTAATGAAAAGTCATACAAAATCACAATATTTTTGGATGTTTTTTACTTTAATCGTAAAATTTTCATAAATTACGCATAAATCAATGTAAATTCATTGTGCGATATGTACTTTATCATGGCGCGAGATGTTTTTCTCTTTTCTTCGCCAAGTCAATTTTCATAATTTACAAAATTTATAATATAATTATAAAAATTATTAGAAAAATATTATTTTAATATTATATTACATAATAAATTAATATTTTATATTTTATAGTATAGAATATACAAAGTTAATATTTAATTAAAAATCATTTATTCTGCTATACATACTTATCTTTTACCAGAACTCTGAGGGGAAAAACTTATTTTTTTTGTTTTAGTTTCAGGATTTAAATTCTTAGTCGAAGCAATTTTAGATAAAAATGCATTAAGATTTGGATTATTAAAATTACTATTTACATTATTGCTATTTATATAGTTATTAGAGTAAACATCGACACTTTTAATACGATTATGATTTACCGGTGTTTGGATACTTGGATTATTAGTATTATTTGGAATTTGATTTATTTTTACCACATTTGTTATTATATCCTTTGATTTATTATATCCTCTAGTACTGGCGAGAGTTTTTTGTTCAATATGAAAATACTTTGATTGTAATTTTATCTTTCCTTCATTATAATTAATATTTGTGTGGGCATTTGCATTAGACGGAGTCTTTTCTAAATTATATTTTATTTTTAACTGACCGTTTTTATACAAAGTTGTCTTAGTATTATTAAATGAAGAAGGAACTCTATCTTCAGGCTGATTAATATTATTGTTATTGTTAATATTTTTTGTACTTGTTATATAATTTACTAATTTTAGATTACTATTAAGATTATTATTTAGGTTATTGTAGCCAATATTATGAAATTGTCTTTCTGAAGTTACTTTTTTAATTTTATTATTAGAGTTAGCTTCGTCGTAGTCATCATCTTTTGTGTTGTATGATATTTTTTCGCTTCCACTTGCAGTTCCGTTATTATTGCTAGTTTTATGTTTTGCTTGACGTGTTGAACTTGCCATAAAATTTTCATAACTTGGCTGTCTTGTTTTTAAGATTTTGTCTAGATGAACTGATAATGTAGGTTTATGACCGTTGTTTTGATTGATATTTTGAATCGGATTTTGATTATGATTATGATTAGAATGCTCCTCTACTTCATACCTCGGCTTCGCTTCATAAATATTACGAAATTCCTGAAGATTATTCATAAATTGTGGATTAACATTCGCAGGACTTTTAAGATCCTCACTATATTTCATAATATCAATATTTCTTATTTGCTTTGTAGGTATCTTAGGATTTGAACTTGTCCTATCTTTATTTCCTAGATTTCCTATATTTTTAAGGTTCGATTCGCTTGAATATAATAAATTAGAAAACTTTGAGTTAGAGTTACTAGGCTTTAGTTTAATTTGCTTATGCTCTATTAATTTATTATTTGCATTTTTTATACTAGTACTAGCTATATTAAACTTTTGTTGCTTTACTGAAGTAGGAAGTAACTTACTTAGTATTTCTTGATCTTGATTATTTATTATCAGTTTATTTTTTGAACTGCTAGGAACTAAGTTTTTTGCAGCATCAATAATTTCATGTACGTTTTTAAAGCCAAAGTATGGTTTAACATGATCTTGAAGAGGTGTAACAGGTGTAATTGGGCTTGGATTTCTCATATTAATATTATATGTAATTTTGCTGTTGTTATTAGTATGATGCGAGTTAGAGTTATTATTAGTGTTGTTAGTGTTGTTGTTAATTTTGTTATTGTGGTGATCGTGTTCGTTTTTGTTCATTAAGTCTTGCATTTGATAACTTTCTTGCTTGTTAACATATACACCTGTAGATGGAATACTCCCATTATGAACTATACTTCCTGTATTCGCTTTATTAATATTATTTATATTCTGTGAGTCTCCTTTACTTTTATCCGTTGTAGAGAAATTATATGTGCTTTTTACTATCTTTTTCGTGTTTTTCTGCTGTATTTTATCGAAAATCTTATCATTCAACGGCTGATTACTTAAATTAGAAACTAATTGGAAAATATCGTCTTCCTTTGTTTGTAAAACAAGTAGTCCACTTTTCATTGTATCTGTTCTGGAATAGTCTAATATTAGGTGGCTTGAATTTTCTGGATTACCTTCGAGGTCAAAGCGTTTCTTTTCAGGTCGATATATAAAAAATTCATCATTAAATATAGAATTATTATTCTCTGGTAGTTCGGTTAGCATCACTTCATCAATATCCTTTTTTATTATTGTATTGAACATAAATGATTCTTCTTTCTTCTTATCTTTCTGTTTTTTGTTTGTGTATGTTTTGTTATAATAAAACTCAGCTTTATTGTCAGAATAGGCTTGTATCATATCATTTATTTTAAAATTTCTAAATATAGGGTTACAGAAAAAAGTCAGGTAGTTTTTGTAATAGTTAGCTATTTTAGGAACTCTCTCTTTAGATTCACTAAACTTATAAAACCTAACATATTTTATGTAAATTACTATTTGGCACTTTATTTTATAGTATGGTTTATTACCTTTTAAGAAATTCATCTAAGAATTCAAACATAATATTATCTTTAAAGGCAACGGACGCATGTGTATTTTTATTAAAGATAAGACAATCTAACATTTTATTGGTATATGTTTTATAGTTTGAGTTATGTTTTAGAGTTAGTCTTCGATAGATATGTATTTTAAGCTTAGTTCTTGATTGAGGAGGCTCGGTCTTTAAGGGCTGTTTCTTAATAAACAATCTTGCCTCTAGACTTTTACTTTTTTTCATATTTATTATTATAATTTATATTTTATTAATAATAGTTTTTTTGTTAATAATTATAAAATTTCATTATAATTTTTATATAATCATATAGTTCATAATTAAATTTATTTTATAATATAACTCAAATTATATTATATTATAAAAAATGTTATAAAATTATACTTAATATTACAATGAAAAAGAGATAATAACATAAGATCTATAGTTTGAGATTACTTATATTAAAATTAAAATTATATATTTAATAGCAATATCCCTTTAGGGTTGACTTTGATTACTTTTTTCATAATTCTCTTGTCTCATGTCATAATATTCGAAGTGTTCCAATATTGTATTTGTATTTAAATAGTTTTCAAAGACTTCAAAAACTTTCACAACTTCAGCAAAAGGAATTTCTTGAGTATCTCTTGAGTTTGATATTGGTTTCACTTGTCCATCTCTATTAACATTATAAATAATTATACTTCATGAGTAAGACGATATTTCTAAATTCTTTAAAAGGGACATCCTTAATGAATAACCACTCGACGTTCATCATTCCATTCCACTTTCCATCTTGAGTCCAATATATAAACATTTTTTCGAAGTCGACTTCAGTTTTCATTCGAGCAATACCTACAAATCTTCCACTTCCATTGGTACTAACAATTAAATAATTTATTATACCTAAAAATTAAGAATACGTCGCCTCCTTCCTCTTTGGCTTTTTTGAAAGCATTGTTGAGTGTTTGATTTCCAGATTTAGTACTTGACCAAACGTTGTATTTAATAGACTATTGTTAAATGATTTGAATTATTTAAGTTAATTAATTACTTTATGAACATCTTCGTCGGAAAAACTTTTAATAATGAAGAACTTAGATTTGTCGGATATTTGTTTGGATAATCCTTCATTCCTATAAATAAAATTTAGTTATGTTAAGTTAGAGGATATATAATATTTTATTGGGAATAATTATTTACTTTGAGTTCATGTCGATTAAGTATGGATATTTACCTAAAATATACATTTCTGCACGATAAACTAACATTTGTGCGGTATAAGGGTCAACTGTTTCTTGATCAGTTAACTGGGATACTCTAGTATTTGATTTAAAACCACCTTTTTTATATTGGTAGTCATTGTTATTATTGCTGCTATATTTATTTTAAAATTATACTAAATTTTAAACAAATTAATTACCTTATATTGTTTGTATTCACCGTAGTTTGGTTTATAATTTAGTTTCTTTGGTCCTTTGTAACCTCCTTCTTGGTTAGAAAATTGTTGGTTTCCACCTTGATAGTCTCCACCCTGGTAATATTTACTATTCTGATTTTTTCCTTGATAGTAACCCTATTTTATAGAAAAAGTTACTTCTTTTTTGTATTTTCCCTGATTTCCTGAGTAATTATAGGAATTTCCCTGGTAATTCTAAGTTAAAAACAAGATCCTTACTTGGTTATTATAAGTTTGTTGATTTTGTTCTTCATTTTTATCTGGCTCCATGGAAAATATTTTTAATTTAATTATTTAATTATATGCTGTTTTGATAGTGATATTATGATTGTAAAATAATTATATATTAAAACATTATATTTATTATATAAATTTATTAAATAAAATATAAATTCTTTATAATGAACAAGACATTATTTTTATTATTTATATTTAATTAAAAAATAAATATAATAGCTTATTTTTTTTATTTCTTAGTAGGAGACGATCTTCTGTTATCTAAATTAGAATTTCTTTTAATATATGGTTCATTTTTATTGCTTCCGTTTTTGTTATTTTTATTACTTCCACTACTATTAAATGGATTTACATCAATGTTTTGCATGCTTCCTTTTGAGTTAAGCTTTACTTTATTCGCGATCCCGTTTGATTTAACTGTTCCTTCACTAAATCTAATTGCATTGTTTGAGGAATCTTTCTTTTTAATATCTTTTATTAAAAGTGGGGACTTATTTAAGTCTTTGACAAGATTTGAGACTAAATTATCACTGCTATTTCCAAGTTTTATGTTTACTTCTTCAAAGCTTGTTTTTTGTGAACCTTTTTTGTCGTCTGATGATCTTATATTTGTGCTATCATATTCCTCTTCATCTTTTGTACTATAATCAACTTCATCTGTTTTATTTGATATTTCGGGTCTAAAATAAATACATTATTAATTACTCTTCCCCTTTGTACCATTTATCAAATAAAGGATCTGATAGATCTATTCTACAGTGTTGATTTTTTTCTAACATTCCTTGTATTAATAATTTGCAATTAAGAGATATTTCTACATTTGAAGGGTATTTCGGTTCTTCTTTTTTTATTTTACGTATTATTTCTTTATCATTTTCACCTTCGAATGGATAAACTCCGTATATCATTAAATAAAGTAATACCCCCATTGCGAAAACATCAAATTTAGGGCTTGATGTAAAACTGATTCCTGATGCTAACTAAAGATATAATAAGATAAATAATACTAATTATTATTATTCTTTATATTATATTATTAATTACTTCTGGTGGGAGTATTTTAGTTGTTCCAACTTTTAAGACTTCTTGTATATTTCCTACACATAAGCCAGATATTCCAAAATCAATTAACTATTTAGATTTATATAAATTCTTACAACTATATTTTCGTGGTCTTCATCCATAAATAAAATATTATTAGGTTTAATATCTCGATGAATGACCGACCTTCCATGAATATATTTTATAGAATCATGGAGTTGACGGAATATCCTCATAGCTTCAACTTCCTTTAAACATTTATTTTCTTCTATATATTTTCCTAACTCTCCTCCTTTTGCACAGTCCATAACTGTATAAAATTTATTTTCGTATACATATGAGTTCATACATCTTATAATATTTTTATGTTTAAAAGACTCCATGTATAAAGCTTCTCTTGATATATTATATATTTCCTCTGTTGATAAATTTGAGACATCAATTTGTTTTATTGCGACTATCTCATTTGTTAGGACATTTAATGCTTTTAATTATTAATTATTAATATTACCTGAGTAGACTTTGCCATACCCTCCTGATTTAATCCATTTTACGAATTTGTGTTCGTTTACATAGTTAAGAATATTAAAGTTAGACCCATCCAAAGAAAGATATATAGTTTGACCATTGTGAAGATATTCGATATCAGCGTCATCTAATTCGATACCTTTGTAATTGTATAGTTTGATTTTTTCAAGCGAGTATGAGGAGTTAAGAATTTTTAATATATTATTCTTTAATCTATTTAGAGTCTTAACATTTGGACTAACATTGATCTCAAATGATTTTTCAACTGTTTTACCATTTATCCATATTCTTAACTTTATTTAATGTTATTAAATACCACTTTGTTTTCATTCTCCTCACCTAATTCCATTTTTATTTATATCAATTAAAAATTATATTTTTTATTAAAATTATATTTTGTTTTACAAATACTACTAATTAATTAACAAAATAACTTTTTTTTTAATTTTGAAGTATTAATTTAATGTTTAAGTTTCAAACTTTATTAAATTTACTAATACTTAATCAAAGATAACATTTTTTATTCTTTCAGTCTTTAATATTTATATTTTCTTATATAGTTTTTCTTATGCCTTCTATATATTTATTATAAAATATTATATAATATATATTATAATACATATAATACATTATAATATACTAAGTTTATTAACTACAATATAAATAACAATATAGTATAATTTTAAATAGCTATATCAAGTACTAATAAAATATAATCTATTATAAATTACTTTATTCAAATACATTAATTACATCTTAATAGTCTTTCTCTTATTTAAAGCTACTAATTCTTATAATACATTCTATCTTATTGCTATTTATACTTACTATTATTCTAATTTTAACTTTTTACTGTTAGAAGATTAGAAGTGGAATATATCTCATCGTATTTAATATAAAAGCGTAAATATTAATAGAATTTCCTATAACAAGTCTTGTTATGGTCAAATATTGTATTAATTTCTTCACTCTTTAAGCTTTCATTTTTTCAAAAAATTTAATTATAATTTATATAATAATTATATTTATTATTTAATTAATAGCAATTTTCACTATTATGAATCATTATTAATATTTTTAGTTATAGTTAAATTTTAATTTAAAATAAAAAAGTATTGAGAATTCTTCTAAAATTCTGAATTCAGTCTTAAATCATAAAAAAAGAAGAAAATCTCTTAAGATAATAAAATAATATGTATATAAGTGTTTAATGCCGCATAATATCTTACTGATAATTACCAGAACTCATGCAAATAGATGTCGAAGTTGCTTCCATACATTTATGTTCTTTATAATATATTATATAAATTGGTTAGATTTAATAAATTGGTAATAAGAAATCGACGAAGAAAAAAATTTGTAAAAAGAAAATATAACTACAAATATAAAGTTAATAATGTTAAAAGTTATTCTTACGACATATTTAAGTGTAATTCTATATATAAACTTAATATAATTTGAATTTAAAATTTCTACTCATAAAATAAATTTTATTACAAATAATATATGTAAAATTACAATTTTGTTATAAAAGATAACAATGAAAAGTTTCATAAAACAATTTAATTCATCAAATGGATTTATTCCTACTAAAGAACACTTAAATTATACAAGTCGTGATAATACTAAGCAAGTAAAAGAATTTAAGCCATTTTTTATTCAAAGTTCCGAGTACAATATTGAAATATTAGTAAATTTAGAAGGTACTCATAAATTCGATCATTTATTTATTGAGAAATTTATGGCTCTTGAAGAGAACGAAAGATTCTTTATGGAAATACTAAAAAAGCAAAAACATGAAAAATTTTCATTAACAAAGGATATTTTAAGTGAAATTTGCTATTGTAAGACAAATAAACCTTCTAAGGAAGTAACAAAATTTATAAAAGAGTTTGACCTACTACCAAATAGATTCGCTATTTTGGAAAATAAGTTAACAAGTGATCATGTTCTGATATTGATTAATAATAAATTTCTAAATTATAATAATAATTCGGACTTCTATATCATAAAAATTAATGCATATTTGTTTAAAGAAAGCTCTTCTTCTGAGGATTTTACTACCAACGTCCTAAGTAGCAGTATGATCAATAATAACAACAACAATCTTATTGATAATAATAATTTAAACAATATCAGTAACAACCTAAATCTAATCCAAAATCCTAATAACCTTATCGTCAATTCCGAAATTGTCGAAACAAAGACCAATGATGTTAATCGTCTAAAAGAAGAAATATGTAATAACCTAAATAAGACTATTGAATTAGACGAACACAAAAAAAAGTTAAACGACGCTTTTGAAAAAATTAAAAATAAATATAAAAAGGTGAAAATAGCTTGCTCAAATGATAAAAAGATCAGTATTCTCGAACAAGAGAAATTAACTAACAAAATGAAAAATTTAATTAATAACTATGAAGATCAGCTAAGTGAGCTCCAAAATCAAATTGCAAAAAGGGCTGTTAATGAATCAAACAAGTTTACTGTTGATAGTATCGATCAATTTGAAATAATAGAGAAAGCAGACTCTGAAGAAAATAATATTGAAGGCAATTTCATATGTGTAATATGCTTAACTAATAAGAGAAATTGCTGTTTTATTGATTGCGGCCATCTTTTATGTTGCTTTGATTGCTCTTTGAACAATGATCCGAATTATTCGCTAAAAACTCTAAAATTAGATATTAATGAATATAATGTGACGAATGGAGCAATTGTATGTCCTTTATGTAAGAGAGTTAATAAGAAATATAGAAAAATATTTTTTTAATTAATAAAGTCTTTTCATTTTGTTATATAATAGTTTATAATAGTTTATAATAATATAATAATTATAATGTATTAAAATTAGTAATAAATATGTATTAAATAATATAATTATTAGTTAATAAGAAATATTAAGTTAATATTTTTTTATGAAGTTCTTATTTGTATGAAAATGTTATTTTTATTTGAATTTGTTCTAAAAACTATAAATTAATTTTAGTATTCAAAAAGCCATTTATCATCAGATCTTTGGAAAGATACAACTTCTTCTGGTTTGAACCATAAAGCAATTTCTTTTTCTGCGGCTTCGACTTTGTCTGAAGCGTGGATCATATTTCTTCCTTTTTCTAAACAAAAGTCTCCTCTGATACTTCCTGGAGTAGATTCTAAAGGATCAGTTTCTCCGACCATCATTCTTCCGACTTTAACAGCGTTGGTTCCTACCCAAACCATACATATAACGGGTCCCCATTGCATATATTCAACTAATCCTGGGAAAAACTTTTTGGTTGATAAATCTGCATAATGTTCTTCAATAAGTTCTTTTGTAGGTTTTACCATTTTTAAAGCTGCTAATCTTAATCCTCTATTTTCAAATCTTCTGATAACTTCTCCTGATAATGATCTTACTACTCCATCAGGTTTAATCATAACATAGGTTCTTTCTAAGGTTTTGCTAACTTCTGTTGTGGTAGTGGTAGTGGTAGTTTCGGTTTTGGAATCCATATTTAAGATATAATTATTTTTTTATATTGCATATATATTATTTTAATTGTAATACTATTAATAAAGTATTAAAGTAATAAAGAATAAAAATTTAAGAGTATTATTTGGGGATTGGGGATTGGGGATTGGGCCCAATCCCCAATCCCCAATCCCCAATCCCCATTAAATCTTTTTTATTAAACAGAACTAATAATTTTCATTTTTTCTATAATA